>Ga0306864_1001349_pt1 | contig 10071 bp, 7 predicted proteins | sample AntRauTorckE5430_FD_190448 | JGI IMG/M metagenome (GOLD analysis project Ga0306864, IMG submission 190448) | Saline lake microbial communities from Rauer Islands, Antarctica - Metagenome Torckler E5 #430 (v2) (version 2) | ecosystem: Environmental > Aquatic > Non-marine Saline and Alkaline >...
GTTCTGGGAAGGCACGAAATCAATTATTCACTCAGATATCACGAATTTGATTCTCAACTATCAACGACCAATATCTGGTGTTATGCATTGTTCCGTCCCTTTTCTATCTGGAGACGGAGATCGACTGCATGTATCGTTGCCTCCTTTTGGGGGGTTGCCACCACTTCCTCATGGAGCATCGGTGACTTCCGTTTGTAGATTACTCGGTGCTGAAGGTCTAACTGCGCTATTGGCAGCTGTTTTGACTGAATGTAAAATCTTGGTCCATTCTGCCGATGTTGCAAACCTGGCGATGGTAGGTGAAGTCATTACAGCATTAATGTGTCCATTCACATGGCAATTGCCAAACATTCCAGTCCTTCCACTTTCTATGATAACTTTCGTGGAAGCTCCTGTATCATATTTTATTGGAGTGCCTACTTGTAACATGAAGTTTGTTGACAAAAGCGCACTCGCAGATGTTGTTGTAATTGACCTCGATAACGGCTTTTCCTCTCCCGACTATTTTGATGGTAGGAGAAACGAGTCGTCCACGACATCCATACCTTTGCCCGCAAGTGTATCTAGTAACATTTCTAAGGCTGTATTTAGATTGTTACGGGAGGAAGAAGAGATCCAAGAAGAGTTTGGGGCGTCGACCTTTTCTGACAGTCGTTACCTATCTCGACTTGAGGCAGAGAGCCGTGCTGAACGCGACTTCAGGATAACAATAGCCCACCAGGTTTGTGGGTTGATTAGAGGGTACCAGGAGTGTAAGTTGAGCATTTTGTTGGTTGTTGTGCCACCAAATATTGTTTTCCTTCATCGATGGGTGAATATCACACTCATTATTACTCTGTACCATTTTCGATCACAGGTTTATTTTTTGTATCTGCAGCTCAGCCTGTGTTTAATCGCGACAGATTCTTCAGACAAGCTCCAGCACTGTTTGAAGACAGGCGAGGGGTGTCTCCTTCAGGGTCCTCTACACCATTATCCAGTCCAGTTGTGTCGTTAGGGAAGATAATTTCACCGAGATCAAAGCGATTCTTATCTGGCCTCGTAAACAGCCAACACTTCCATGCACTTTTGGAAAAATTAGATCATGAAACAAATGCTTTTTTTCATGTAATCATGGACACTTTTCAAGACGAAGCAGACGATGGGAACGCAGCATGCACTTACGGATCTGCTAAACAAAGAAGCGTTGTCGCTAAACTTAGGGCCTCTCTTGACGTTTTGGAACAAAACATTCCGACATATCATGCGCATAATCATTGTCTAGATGACCTCGAGGAAGAGGTCGAGGACTACGATTTCATTGGTGGTTACTTTTCTTCATTCACATCTGATCTACTCCAACCAGTAAAGAGACCATCCATTCCATCCTCACGAAACTTGCCTGGTGATGTTACAATTGCTTTAATAGCATCTAAATCTAATTTTGAGGCAGAGGAAACTGAAGAGGAGATAAAGAAGTTGTCACTCAAAGAACTTGTGGAACTGGATAAGATACCATGGGTCTATAGGAAGATATTTGACATTGACTTGGCACAAACATTGAAGTCTGAAAAACCCAAAATTTGGATGAAGATTCATTTGAAAGAGGCCTTGGGAGAGAAAAAATTTAGCGAATGGAAGATTGAGCAAGAATCTGAGTTCGAAGAGGATGTCGAGGATGGCAATCCTTCACACACGAAAAGCACAATAAATAGCTCTCTCGATCTCACGAAACTTATTTCTAACTTGCGCAGTGATGAAGTACCGTATCGAAACATCGTCAGCAAACTCAAAAGAGGAAGTGCTTCAGATAGAACTGTGATAAGGCGATACATCGAAAAGGCTTATGAGATTGTTGAAGAATTGAAAGAAGGAAGACTCGAAGTTGATGAAGTAGAAGAACAATTTAATGAAATCAATGCTGAAGTAGATACCGCAATGAAAAGTCCTTCAGCTCAAAGATTTCTTATGTCTGTACTCAGTCAGCGGTCTCGCTTACAGAATGAAACTCGAAAAGTTGATAATCGTGCAACACTGCGGCCAGGTTATCGCATCGAGGTTAGCACTTCCAATCTTCACCCGCTCGTTTTCGATTGCCTCTATCGTTTGTGCATTTCTATGCTTGAAGCTTGTCATCACGAGTATGACTACGAAGCAGCATATAAGCTGCTAATTCATACTACAGGGTTCTGTACTGCTGATGAGAATATGACAGTATGCTTTATGACAAAACAAATTGCGGCTCATACTTTTTATGGAGATCTACGCTTGTGGGACAGAGTCCTGCTGATTCATCAGCAAGACAGGCAACGCGATAAGAATGGGAATGATACTAAGACGCCAAGTGCTGAAAGTGCCGAAAATGACGAGTATGAAGCCACTGTGTCAACTCTTTACGAAATGCTTGGTTACGGCATGCCTGCAGACGATTTGGCAAGATTTGCGTACCGTGTGGCTGAGGAAAAGTTCTACTCCACAGATAAAGAACAGAAGCTCTTAACTCTAGCACGGCGTCTTGCAGTGAAATGCGACGAGGCTTCACCAGAAGAAGAACTTGAAAACGATGAGATTGATCAACAGTTCGAGGGCAATTTGGAAGATGGTGGTACAGTAGACCATGGGAAAGAGGGGCATTGGGAGGAGTTACAGTGGACTCATCCTGGTATGGCTTCGCAGCAATCAAGCGGTCCTTTGATTTCTGGAGGAGCATATACTGAACAAGCTCCAATCACAGGTCTTACCTCATTCGGCGGATCTATCATTGCAACTGGAGCTTTGGACGGTAGTGTTTATCTTGCCTCCACTTTACACTTAGATAGGGAAAAAAGGGGGAAGATTGCTGGTCAATTTGTGCGTGGTGTTCAGTTGCGGTGGCCGGACAACCGTCTTGCCACTGGCAGTGCCGGTCAGCAGGATAATATGACTGGAGGTGCTGTTAGTTGCCTCGTTGCAACACATGGATCGACTCAGCATAAACACAATTCGTTCTCATTCAATTCTGATGGGGTAGAAAACCAATCAGCGAAAAATTCTCTTGCAGGCTGCAGATTAGTCGGTGGTACCACAGGAGGGAATCTATCAGTTTGGGATATTTCCAATGCTATGGAAGATGTACTTGGCTGCGGGTTGCCTGATGATATTGAAAGCCTTGCATTAACAGTGCCAGAAATAAATGTTCATCCCAATGGAAGTCACAGTTCTCATGTCCGTAGCACAAGTAGTCCTAGGGCATACAATAAGAAGTCTACTAAAGCACAGACAGGTGTATCTATTGGCGGTCATAGAGGGGGTGTAACATGTCTATCTGTTCCATCACAAATATATAGACCCGACAGTCTTATTTCTGGCGGAAATGACGGTTTGATAAAGTTCTGGTCGTTGAGAACACGGTCTGAGATTCGTCAAAGTGGCCGCCGTCAAACAGTGGGAGGGCGGACCCCTCGTACTCTATTTTCTAGCTCTAGTAACAACACCAAGACACCAGGAAAGGATACTCTGGATGTTTTGGCTGGGCACGGTGGGCGAATTTTGTGCGTTGAGGTTGCGTGGCATGGCGATCGCTTGCTTAGTGGAGCTGCGGACCGTACTGTCAAGCTGTGGGACCTTGCGAGCCAGAGTGGGGGACGATGTCTACAAACAATGCATGGGCATACAGGTTGGGTTACTCATGGTCGATACTGGGGCCAGAACACGATTGTCTCAGCATCTTCAGATCGATCTATCGCGTTATGGGACGTGCGTTCTGGATCTTCCCCTCTCTTCGTTCTGAGGTATCATAACGGCCCAATTTCGGATTTATATTTAGAGTCTAGAAGTAGCTTTTGGATGACGAGTGCAGCGAATGATGGGACTATTGGAACTTGGGATTTTCGCATGATGAAAACTCTGAATGGAGATATAGATTCTGGTAAGCCAGTAACTAGAGCACATATGAATCGGTGTCCACTTGCGCAGATGTGCCATGCGAATCAAAGTTCAGGGCCTGTTCTTTTGGGAAGAGGAGTTGGTACAAAGTATGGCCAAGGAGAACGAAGCATAATGAGTGTAGGAGTCGACAATATTGTGAAGCAATGGGATGCTCTCAGTGGGAAGTTGTTGGACGAAAACAAAAATTCCTCGAGAAGCAAGATTTCTTGCTTTAAATCATTTGCACCTGGAGAAAGTTTGAATCAAGGTCAAGTTTGCGACGACGGAGGTAATACAAGCTTGACACTAGGTGGTACAATCACAACTTCGTGGGATGGAACAGTAAGACTGAGACGATTACGCTTGGGTTAGAATGTATGATAGGTCTTGTCTCTTCACATGTAAAACTGAGATGAGTCAAAACTATGCTTACAACACTGTGAGGATCATTTGGCATTGTAGATGTTTCAAAATGGTTGCTATCGATTGTTACATGCCATGGAGTCCAATCTACCTGTTTCAACCAGAACGACTATTATTTATTTCAACAACTCTCAGGATTATGAACGCAATGCATCAGTTGCATGTACCTCGCCCACAAGGCAAAATGTTTAAAATGGGCAAGAGATTATGCAAGATCTTGGACCTTGGACATCTGACATATTATGTTTTACATCGGAATACTATCGAACCACTAACACACAAATAAGAGAATTAGAGTATGTACTAGCTAGGTAGTAATTGCGAGCAGAGGAGCTTAAAATCCAAACCTCGTAACGATCGTTCTCACTGAATTGCATTGGATCGGTAGCTGTATCGATATTGATATCTTGCGTTTCTTATTTATTCATGGAGCGATTGTTGCTTCTACCAATCCGATTTGCTTCCTCATCTTCTCCATTTCATCTACTATTAATTCAAAAAGTCAAGCCAGCAACCGCTACGTTTTGATGTTCCATAATCACTCTCTATGCTTGTTTATTTCTAGGTACCATTTGATGAAGAGGGCGAAGGTCAAATGGCAATTTCTTGCGGTATTTGTTGGATTGCCTGGGTGCGTCTTTCTTGGTTTCTTTATTGACGATTGTTCACTATACTTTCCAATCATTTCATGTATCTCAGTTAATAGGTACAATGTTAGAAGGAAGGTCTATGGTTGCTGCAGTGGAAAGAACGAGAGGTCTGCAGTGCAGGTAAAAGACACTGCGACACTGCGAATTCTGAGAAATACGCATACTGAGTGTAATCTACAAGGCCATGAAATGACTACATCGTATTGGTCTAGCAGGCCCAAGTGAGGTAATCTCAACAGCATGGCGTGATAATTATAGGGATCAAGTCATTGCCCTCCTTGGCTCAACCCTGTTTGGCATTGTATGTATTTGCAGTATTCACAGCTTTTATACAACATTGCGATCGTAGAAATAACAATAGACAACGGGCAGACAATACCAAAATACAACTAGTAGCTAGCAGCAATCAACACAAGTAGCAAGAGGCACACAGGAAGTCAGAACATAAAGCAAGGTTTGTAAACTATTTTTTTCGATCGTCCCTATTTTTGATCCCGAGCGTGAACACGATCCGTGAACTTCAGGAACATAATTTAATGGCGAGCATCGAGGATGGCGAATATGATATGAGGAAGCTCAAGATCTTGGATGTGGCATGATTCAAAAGTCAAATATTCCTATTGTTAACAATTTATTCTTGTGACTTGATTATTATCTGCCCTTGCTACTATCGTAGCTATTGTACAAAACACAGAACAATTACCGCCAGCCGATCATCCCCTTTTCTGTTCTTAAATTAGTAATATGTAGGCGAGACAAATAATGACAGATATTCAAATTAAATTTTTGATTGCGAAAGGACAGCATTCAATATCTTTCAGATGACCAGAAATGCGTGCACATTGAAAATGCGCTCATTGAAATTTCCAGCAATCCTTTAGACCATCTGTTTCAATGTTGGTGTTGAGGTAACTCTTTTCATTGATGATTGAGGTTGAGATCCAGTTGGTTTCTTCTTGAGAATCATGTCCCATAAGTTATTGCCGTGAACGCTGTTAGGTGATATGTGACTGCCAGTCGAGTTGTTTGTAGTGGAAGTGGGAACGGTTTCTCTTTCGTCATGCGCATCCATTACCATTTTCAGCTTTCGAGTCATGCTGTTATCAATTGGATCTGGTTCATTTGTCCTCGCAATGGAATTTGATCCATCTTCTTCTTTGTACGTGTGAAACTGTCTCAACTTCGCCACATGGTAAGCATAATCATCGTAATGGCTTCCATGTGATTGTTCCTCAGCAAGCTTCATACTGTATAGATTCCAACCAGGAAATAGAGTTTCTGTCAGTTATTTCAGAGTTGATTAAGAATCGAATTCACTAGATTACAAGAAATATAAACACTTACACATCATGGAATCCAAGCTCTTGCATGATGGATTGCAGTTCGCGCACTCGAACAATTTGCAGTCTTTTTTTATTTGCTGCTTGTTCCAGTTGTTCGGGCGTCTTTCCTATATCACCACCGATATACTGCACCTCCAAATGTTTTTCTGGTGAGGATGCAATCAGCTCATCAATCTTGCCCATGAGCTTTTGCAGATTACTTCTAGACAGCATACTGGCAATCAGAGAAGATATGGAACGTTCGTATTGAGCATATAAACGCATTTGTATGTGTTTAAATGCTGCTCCTGCCACAACACTCGACTCTGTTCTATTCAAAAGTACACCTTCTTCTCCATTGTGGTCTGTATGAAATTTGATAAATTCACAGTTTAATAATGCTTTTGCATCCATCCGCTTTTTATGTCTGTATGTGAGTGCCTGTTCAAGCATTTCGTAGAATGTATCTGGCATCTCTGGCATGTTTGGAAGCACTTTGAGCAGTTCAATTCTTTCATTCGGGGATTTAGAATTTTGCAACTGACTGAACGCATCCTGTAATTCTTTGCTAGGGTATCCCGCAACAAGTACGTAGATTGTGACTCCAGCGCTCCAAACATCGGTCTTGGACGTGTATGTTCTTCGAAACATCTCGGGTGAGATGTAGAATGCAGATCCAGCGAATGTAGTAAACATACTTAGTACATCGCCATTTGCCTGCTCGCATGGTACCGGCGAAGAATCTTCGACAACTTCTTCATCAGAGGACATGGTCCCTGATCCAAAGTCAATGAGACGCAACGGAGAGCCTTTCACAGCAGATTCGAACATGATATTTTCAGGCTAGTTTGTATAGTTCATAGGTGATGATTTTATTTCACATGAGCACATGAGTAAAGATCACGGCAAAGCGTAATGGAAATATATTATTGGACCTGGGCCCAGGACTTGTTCGCCTAGGCCTAGGCCTATGCCTAATCTTAGTACTTACCTTGATGTCACGATGAATGATTCCGTGCTTTGCGCAATGGCTGACTGCATCGAACAGCTGAAAAGATATTCTGCTGATATCCTCAGTTCGGAGTCCCGACCCTTCATAATTTTCCGACACATAATGAAACATTTCACCGCCAGAGCAATGGTCAGTGAGAATGTAAATAATAGAAGGAGATTCATAGACTGCTATCAAGCGAAGATTATGATGTTCCCCTGCGAGCGTTCTAAGAATCTTGCATTCGATCTTGAGCACCTTCGGCTTAATGGGAGAGTACAGAACGTTGCTCTTGAATTGTGCTCCCTTTCGAAGGATCTTGCAGGCCAAAGCAGGTCCATCACTCCCATCTATCCGCTTCTCATGAACTAGTTTTACCACTCCAAACTCGCCCTGACCAAGCACGCGGTCCACCGCATATTTGTCCAGAAATGCGTGCCCATCTCCTTCTATTTCATTCACTATGGCTGGCTTTGAGGTCTGGCAACCCATCTAGATGTCGATTTGTGCTTATCGTAGTTGCAGTTGGAAGACTATCTTTTATCTCTCAACTCGGTCGGCCTCTTTCAACTAATGGATAGTAACGCAAACTAACTACTGTACTGCTCTCTCTATCGTACCACAATCGCAAGTAGGTAGCAGAGAGAGGCTTTCTATGAATTTCATTATGTTGTGCTTCAACTTCCGGCAGTTCTGTTTTTAGATATTTTATCCTCTTTTATCCATTTGAAACTATTATCTATGGTACACTCTACTTACACGCGGAAGTCACTCTCGAAGCAATCTTCGTTCCTTCCTGATTTACGACTTACGACTCACCCCTCTGCTAGGGGTAGTAGGAGTTAGACTGGAAATTATACAGGCCTCTTGAGGCCATAATTTACTTAATGGAAATTTCCAAAAAGTCTAACTCCTAATACCCCTCCAAACCAAAGGCAGCAAAACAACAAGCGAAATCAATCTATGCCCACTTCTGTCACCATTTCAGAGATACCATCGTCACCCCACATACCGCCAATGAATAAATCACATCAATTCCAGTGATTTTGGTAAAAGTTGGTAGTGGTATACTTTGAGGTGTAGCCAGTAAATGGTGATTGATTGGGCACTATTTAACTAGTGTTTTTAACGTGACATATCTAACTAGTGTTTTTAACGCGTAATATTTAACTAGTGTTTTTAACGTGTACGAGGTGCGATTCACCCCTCTTGGAAGTGACGGGTTTTCTAAAAAAAGAAGAAAAAAGGAGAAAAAGACTACACAACACCGTACAAACACAGTAGTAGTACACAAGCTCTTCACCAAAACACTACTCTACACATGAACATACCAATTCAATAAACTAGTGCATTATCATTTTATATACATTGTTACTCCCACATCCTCATAGGTACATCTGCTGGTACTTGTGGTGGTGGCCCTTCAAAGATCGCCTTCGCACCATCCCTTCTTCTATTTCCAAAGTCAGTCTCTACAAAGTCTTGACGAATTCCTGATGATAGATCTCCTCTCTTACCTGCTAGGAATTCATTCCCCCCTTTGGTTTCCTCTATTTTCCGTGCTATTCTATTTGCTAAAACAAAGGCATTTGCTATCTTTGACTTGGTAAGTCATTCCACACCTTCACAGCTGACTCCCATATTATTTCATCTTCCTTCAAAACTCTCGTCCCATGCAATGATCGGCTCTCGTGACTGTGTCTCCTCGACATGCATGAAAACGCAGTCTCGTCATTGTTTAGTGTCTCGTCAAATGCCATGATAACCACTGCTATCCCCATTGTCTTTGAGGTATGCTGGCACCTGTGGTATGCACGTGCAACATTCTTCTCCAATCCGTCAAACGTTTTGGCTTTTCTTCTAAAGATCATCCCCCAAAACCACTTCTCGTCATAAAGTATGATCCTCCCTTCCTGCTCACTTTACTGAATATCTCCCCATAGTCTCCTATAGTTACATCTCTCAATGGGTCATGCAAATGAACATCATTATCAATCTCATAATGCACATTTACTGTTGGAGGATCCCTGGTGTTTTCTCTGCAACCACCAACCACAAACCCATATCCTTCCTCCCTGTTCATATTTGGAGGTGTATCTCTCTCAACAAACACATAGTCACCATTATATGTAAAAGAATTTGATGCTTTCAAAAAGTCATAAAAGGATTGGTCCCTTTAACATCAGGCGGGCTCTCTGGCCAATAGCAGGGTAGTTGTCAGGATCAAGCGTCAGGCGTGCATTGTTTGCGTTAATTATTGTGGCCATGTCCTCATTTGCATTCCTGATCCGTTTCAATTTGCGTTGCTCATCCTTTGACAGCACATTGTCAGATGTTTAGTAGATGATGTTTATGGTGTTGATAGCGGGTGGTGTAATCATACTATTAGATGTAATCATATTCGTAGCGGGTGAGTATTTTTATTTTATGTTGGTTGTGCATGTTGTGCGTTTGTTACTGTTTGTTAGCATATTTTTTAATTTTTAAATATCTTCGCGCCCACCCGTCACTTCCAAGAAGTGAGAGACGCACTGGAGATGATTCCCCTTATGGAACGGATCATTCACGGAAATATTTTTTTAAAACTAATTTTATATTGATAGGTTATCATACACCTGTGACGTCAGATCACTTTGAATTCCCAATGAACAGTTAGGGTTGAACAAATATTTGTTTATGTGTCAGAAATCTAGAAATTGAAAACGCCATGCGTTTCCTTATTAAAAAGCCAGAAATAGCCACGCGTTTTCTTCAGATGTTTCGAAGACAAAGAAACGATTTGGGCGTTCTAATTAAACCG
>Ga0306864_1001350_pt1 | contig 10068 bp, 7 predicted proteins | sample AntRauTorckE5430_FD_190448 | JGI IMG/M metagenome (GOLD analysis project Ga0306864, IMG submission 190448) | Saline lake microbial communities from Rauer Islands, Antarctica - Metagenome Torckler E5 #430 (v2) (version 2) | ecosystem: Environmental > Aquatic > Non-marine Saline and Alkaline >...
CTCTCCCAGAGCAACCACGATGCAACCTCATCTTCATTTCCCACCATGTGCCACACTGCCATATGCTCAAGCATAGCAAGTAATCGTAACCTACGATACTCGTCTTTCAATAGGAAGCTGAGCGATTTCTTCAAGTAGCCACTAGTAATAACAAGATCGTGGGTCCCACACTTTAAGAAATTGTAGAGGTCTTCATTAAAACTAAAGTAATAATATTCAGGGCGGTTGAGAGTGAGCCACAAAGTATTAATATCTGGCGCTGGGTTGGGCACAGGCAAAATAATCTGCCGTAGGTGCGATGGATCTGTTGATTCTAGGCCATAAAGACGAACTATAGTCCGTTCCTCATTTCCAACCAATATCTTTTTCTGTTCTTTCATTCGTAGCAAGCAATCTGATACAAGCTTTGAGCAGCACTGGTATGGAACTTTTCTGAACCCATTGCCTGTTTCCTTTCGCTTATGTTCAACAAATGCGTGGTAATATTCAGCAGATGTCCTTCCCGTGCCAATGTCATCAGTACCGAAACACAATTCACGCATCGACGCTCCGGTATCATCATCTGATCTTAAGTGGTCAGTCAGCATTAACATAGTCTGCCGAATGTTATCGTGGCATCTGACTGCGCAAATGGTAATAACACTCACTTCTGGACTCCCAGGTATGAATATGCCTGGATTGAGCACGAAGAGTGATATGATATTATAGGCTCCGTCTCCATCACACGAACTCACACTGTGAACGTGAGTACTAAAACAATTCTCCATCGGAAGATTTTCTTCATCAGATAGTTTGATACACCGGGCTAATGTTTTCAGGACACTGTTGAGGATCGGTGGATTCTTGCTAGCACTCCTGCTGCTGACAGCAGACTTGGTGGTACTCTTGCGACTCTTCTTTCCCATATTTCACAGGAAGGCAAGAATGGGCTCAGAAATATTAATATAGAGATGGCTTCGTGGGAAATGAAGTAGGTCCACCACCAATATAATGTTCACATCAAAGCAGCGGCGGGCACCGGGCACTCATAACTCATAATTCATCATCATCTGAGCTCAGAGCCCCGGTGCCCCCTCCCTCTTGTAATAAGCACGCTAGTAGAGGATTTCATTAGGCCTTTCCCTGTCTCTGTTCAGGCCTTTTCTTCAGTTCTTCTTTTTCAGTTTTACCAAATCCAATGACGCTTGTTTTTCTTTCTTTTCACAAACGATCTCTGGTCGTGCGCGATTCCCATGATATATTAGATATTACTGAAGCATCAGCACGAAAGAACTGCATTGTAGATCTAGCATTACATTGCAGATCTAGTGTAATAAAATGCCATTCGAAATTCCCTTATAGTCCCATAGTCAGCCATAGTCTTCTTTTGCCACTTGGTCATTGGTCGTCTATCACTAACTCCGGCAGCGGGAAGGTTGCCAAAGATCATCTCGTCATGACGTTCTCCGAGCTAGATACCGCAGTACATGCTCTAAACTGTGAGCACACTCATCTACAACATTATTACCCCATGGCACCATCGCTAAGTTAAGAACAGAATAGTTGAATTGATTTTTCAATAACTGCACTTGAGCAAGCAGTAACTTGAAGCGTACCAATTTGTTCACCTCCTTAAAATCACGAAAGGAAGAATGTCCAAGAATTCAAGTTTGAATTTCTAAATTTTTAGCGCTTTTGAGTACTATCATTTGCATCTAACAAGTTGACAATTCTTTGAGTACTGTTTAACATCTAAAGAAATTGCTCAAGATTCATCTTCTTAAAAGGTGATCTTCTTAAACGTGAATATGGAGTGTATATCGTGGAGTTTCTTTTCGTCCTCGTGGGATGCACTGTAAGCTACTGTAAGGCATTATTACACAAGCTATGAAAGCATTAAAAACCATCTATATTTATATTGCTTTGGAAATCATAGGTTAATAGACTTCTGAGCAAGCAATCCAACCTCCAACCTCCGACCAAGCAAGCTCCGACATCCAATTTCCAATTTTCCATGTGCTTAGAGATCGTATGTACAATTAGTGTAGAAGTAGGTAGTAGGTAGTGAAACACTTGATCAGACAAGGGCAAAAATTCAATTTCATCTCAACACCAAAAGCTGCTCTGGACGTGGAAAATGAAGAAAGTGATGGTTCTGAAACTTCTCAAGGAAAGACCATTCCTCATTGGTCTCTTGCTACGCATTGCGATCATGATTCTTCTTCCCCTGCTTCTAGATGACGGAATCCTCCTCCAAGGAGTTAAATATACAGACATTGACTATGATATATTTACCGATGCTGCGCGCTATGCTGCTTTGGGACAGTCGCCTTTCAAGAGGCATACTTACCGGTATACACCATTTCTAGCTCTTATACTATCGTTTGGTTCTGACGTTGATGGCGCTGAGAGCAACAATATTCTTCTATGGTGGAAGAAGGAACGATACTTTGGAAAGTTATTATTTTGTATCGCAGATGCCCTTTGCGGTCTAGTCATTCTCAAACTGAGGAAGAAATCTAGAGATGGGAAAGATGTAGATTCAAAAGCCCGCAACTTAAGTGTTAGTGTTGAAATGCAAGATGCACTGTGGTGGCTGTATAATCCTTTTCCAATTAATATATGCACAAGAGGTAGTGCAGAAAGTTTTGTGGTATTATTGTCTGTGCTTGGAACAGTTGCGATAGCGACCATGAAGGTAGAAGGGTCCAAGGCTTGGTTGTGGGGTAAGGCTGGCATTGCAGGTATCATTCATGGCCTGGCAATTCACGCTAAGTTGTATCCTATCATTTATACGGCATCGTTCATGGCATACTTCGCGTGCCAAGATGAGATAATGCACAACGACAAGATTGTTCAGAATGAGAGAGTGAGCGCTACTCGTAGATCAGAATATGAAACCAGTCAGAATGGAGAAATAGATCTAAAAAGAGGCAATGATTCCTTCCCGTGGCTGGAACCTCGGAGGATCTTGCAACTCATGCGCTCATGGGTCTATCGTATTATCTCCCCTGCCCCTCTTATTTTCCTTGCCATGACAATCTCAGCCTTTGCAGCACTGACATATCTTGCAGTCTACTATTATGGTCAAGACGCTCTGAACGAAGGCCTTTTATATCATTTTTCTAGAGTAGACCACCGGCATAATTACTCCATGGTATGGTATTGGATTTATCTTGCTAGATCAAATCTAGCCAAAACAGGCACAGAGATGGCCAGTTCGTCATTTCCAGCCCTGGGAAAATTATTGTTGTTACCTCAACTTGTTCTGTTGCTCTATTCCAGTTTGGGAATTGCACCTTTCGACTTGAGCTTTGCTCTCTTTGTTCAAACTTTCTTTTTCGTTGCACTGAATAAAGTGATTACAGCACAATATTTTACCTGGTATCTGGTATTGCTGCCGTTGTGCTCGGATAGGATTCGATGGGGTTCAAAGGATGTTATCAGCGCTCTTAGTCTGCTCGGCTTATCCATTATTATCTGGCTGGGTGCCGCATTTTGTTTGGAAATGAAGGGGATGGCTGTTCATTTACAGGTTTGGATAGCTTCTCTACTTTTCTTTGCTGCTAATGTGAATGTGCTGAGGACAATTTTGGCAAACTACAAAGGTAGTGGAAAGCAAAAGATGGAATAGGAATTAAACTTAGCAATGATCGCTGAGAATAGCTTCAAGTTATTCTACAGTTTCCTGATGATCCAGAAAGAGGGGCAAGCGAAGGCCTCTCTTGCCAAGAACACGCTGAATATCATTGTGCTTCACACATTCTACAAGTTCGACTTGTTCTGAGAGAACCTTTGTTCGCTGGATAAATTCTCGATATCTCTCTGATTCCTCATCGCATTCCCAAAAGAAGTTTGATGGTGGACGACTGTCTTTCTCAACATATTCAACCATGAATCGCTGTAACCAATAAATCATTTCTTCAATCCATGCATCATCACGGTGCAGACGAAGAATAACTGCACCACATGTAGCTGTCTGTCTAACCATGATTGCGGACTTACAGCTTTCACCACAGCACAACATTTCCATCATTAGTTGTGGAATATATGCTGCTGGAACAGAATACTGTAATGGCAGCTCTCGTATACGATAGTCCCCGAGCTTCATTTTTTTATTCTTATGAGCTTTCGACCCGCTCGTCCACTGTGTCGGAACAAAGGGACAGTGATTTTTAACTTCCAGCACTTCCAGTGTACCGTTACTGTATTGAATAACCGAATCAGGTGATGCGCCAACAATCAATCCCGTGTCAGTCACATTCAAATCAAGCCCTGCTCCACACATACCAACTTCTTTCACTCTTAAATCAGGATCATGCTTGGCAAAGTAATTTAGAGCTGTCAAAATGGCCGTCGCTTCTTGGCTATTTCCCCAAGTCATTCGGACTCTCATGGGAGACGATATATTTTTCAAGTATTTCTCTGCATTCTCCGTCCTCTCCTTCAAACCATCCGTTGAAATGGATGGCATGTATTTGGCAGCAAACGGAAACGTTCCATTCTCATTCCCGACATGACTGTAATTCATCCTCCTCCAAACATGTTGCAATTCATCTTCACCACCATTCCCCCCCGTCGGCAAGATTCTATTCATATCCTCTAAATTCCTCAGCGCCGGCTGTCCGAATCTATAGAAAGCGCCCATGCACCCCTTTTGCAAACTCCTGGGGATCCCCAAAGCTTTGGCAGCCTTTGGTTCAAGAAAGCCGAGTGCAGGAGCAGCTTGAGATGTCGTACATCTCCCTTCATGCAATGCATCCCATTGCCAAGAATCCTGACGAAAGTTTCGAACGTCTTCGAGGGAATTGAGGTGTGTGATGGTATCGGGACGTGGGAGGGGTACGTAAAGTGGATGCGAACGAAGGTGTTCCATCGGTATAGCTCGCCAGTTAACGTCTGGTATATTGCCGTAATATGCGTATGAATCTCTTCTCCCACTTTTATTGGTTTGATTCTTGTTTTGTTTCTTGGTTTTAGATGCTGGCTTTACATTTGTATTTATATCTGCATTTGTATCTGCATTTACATTTGCATCCACACCTACAGATGCATCATTCTTGGTGCTCGATAATGAATTCCCGTTTAGTCCAGCATTTGACCTATTACTTACATATCTATTGCCATGGTTTATACTTTGAGAAGGAACGAGAAAAAGAGGGATAGCACTGTTCTCTGCTCTTGAATTCTTGGTCGCTGCCACTGTATGCTCCTGCGTGACCAGAGGACTTTTGTTGCTGATCATACTAGAAGTACGAGCACCACCACTAGCAAGTGTATCAGTCTTCGCACTAATAGCTTGAGATGGAGTAAGCGAAAAGGAGGCAAATGCAGGTTGTAAACTTGCTGCATCTGCAGTGATTAGCATGGCGCTGATGGTTACAATAATGTAGATGGAGTTGCGTATTCTTGAATGTGCAAAGGTTCTTTTATGCATAGCTGTCAATGCTTGTAGCTGGCTTCGTTTGTGCATACAACCCATTCAGAAGTGATTAGTTTCTGCGATGAATTAGTTGTAAGCAGAACGTCGGCGACCCTGAGTTGGTGGGAAGATGAAAGATCTGATGCCAGAAGTTGATGATTCTTCCTTACTCACTGATCATTGCTTGATCATCACTATCTACTACTGCAAGAGAATTGATGTGTCACGTCACGGATCTCGTAGATCGTAGATCGGGACGAAGGGTCGGTTTTTCTGTTTTTCTTCCCTCGTCGTCAGTCGTCGGGCTTCTTCAACTTGTTTGTAGCTTGTTTCACACCTTTTGATCCTTTATAAGGCCTTTAAAAGATCATAAAAGGCTACTATCATTTTTTATTTCTAATTCCAATAAATATAGCTAAACTAGATCTCTTGGATGGCCGTTGAATGAATCCTAACTCGCTCCCGTGTCATTATCTATCGGTTTTAGCTAGGGACACCCGTTGGGAAGGATATTATGTGTGCAGAGACTCTCTCTGTCTATTTCCCACTGTGTGCTAGATTTCCCTTAAAATACCATACATATCATCTCATCTTCTGTTCATAAGATTAAGCTTGAACAGTCAGGACCCATCTCTTGCTACCTCTATTGTTCCACTCATTCATCTCTTTACGCCAGCTTCATACATTCCAGATCCTTATCACTGGATAAGCTGTGACAGAGATTTTATTCAGCATCTATCAAGTGCGTCAAGGGCCCATTTTTGTAAACAGTCCCAAGAGCTTCTCTTTTCTTCAACTCAACACAAACACATCTTCCATCACCTGCCGAGATTGAGTTGTAAGGACACATTTAAAATCCACTCACGCTCACGAACACTTCCACCATCCAGTCCAGCCCGATACAGCTGTCATTCAAAGTGAAATTAATTATTGGACTGATTGATTGTTCTTGAACTATTGCGATCAATTAGGAACAGCCACAATCTCTAAACACGATCCAGGTTTTACACCACCTCCACTACTGCTGATCCATACATTAGACATTACAATTACAATATTCTTTCAAGACAAAGCAGTACAATTCCATCGCCGCAACAACTGATCAACATATATCATTCATATATTACATTAACAAGCATATATTGATCTCCAGATACGAACACATCCAAGTAAAGCTCCTCATTTCTAGTTGAAACGCAAACGCATGAAAAGAAAACTAGGCATAAATACCATGTCACCTGCTTCCACCATTATATTGACTTCAGACAACAACACCAACACCAACACTGAGGGTCTAACTGATCCCTCTTCCGCTTCCAAAAGTTTAAACACACCATTATCCGCACGGTTGCGTTCGCGTTCTCCTAAAAGAAGGACCAAGTCCCAGCAGTTACATGTAGACACGAGTACTAGCTCATCCCTTGCAAATGAATACCACGAAATATCCATGGAAGCCGACGCAATCTTGGAATCTAGCGCACCCATTCAATCCAGTTTGCATCATGATACTGACTGCTCAATAGAGGTCCCACCATCACCCTGTGCGACAAGCACAACTAGTTCTCCACCTACACCCTCGGGGTCCATTGGTTCATCGTTCTGCTATGGAAAATTCTCAATCAGCTATCCTCCTAGTGGAGAACCGAAAATACTACCAGCATCGCCAAGAAGACCTGCACTGGATTCCCAATATGCATCTCGGCTATTCGAACCCTCAAAAGACGAAGAATTGAATGATTCGATACTCATGCCACCTCCGAGCTTATATCACAATCAGGTCTCATCTCCTTCACACTTTGCACAAAGGACTAGTATTGGTAATTCAAATTCTGTTTCGACCTCCATGTACAGTGATTACCATACCCCCGTCAACTCTATCGGTGATGCGTCTGTTTCTGCAGAAACGCCGTTTTGTTCTCCTGAACAGAAGTCTACAAGGTCAACAACTTCTAGCAGGGAGGATGCTACTTCATCATTTGGTTTTTATACTCCCAAAAGGTCACCGAGAGGAATGGTGGGGCATCAAATTAAATTTTCAAGTCCCAATAGATCAAATTTATCTCCACACCATTCGAACACGAAGCCGGCGACGCCCACGTCCAATGATCGATTCATCCCATCAAGGGCTACTTCCAACTTGAACTTTTCGGTATGGGATAATGATCTGAATGAGAATAGAAGAGACGACTCGGATTCAAATGCACAGGGTAATATTCCGAATGATGATGATGGGAATCCACGTGCGGAAAATGTCGCGGGTCAGAATCAACCGTCACAACCACAAATGCTCAACATGCTGCTTCGTTCTGAGTTGCTTGGAGAGAATATCGATCCTACTCAGTCATCATCAAGCAATATGCAATTCACTCCACCATCACAAAGGGGTGGAGGCAATCGTAATCCGTTGACGGAGGGAGGAAACTATCTGCGGTACAATTGTAATCAGCGGCAGGCATATCATGATAACATCTATGGGGATAGAGGCAATGATCCAACTGCTATTGTGGACTCATTCAGTTTATCACCTGTGAGAATGTCATCGAACCATAGACTTATGTCAATGCCTCAAAAAACAAAGAGAAAGATTGCAAAGGTTCCTTTCAAGGTTTTAGATGCGCCAGCATTAGCAGATGACTTTTATTTGAATCTCGTTGATTGGTCTTCTCAGAATGTACTTGCTGTTGGTCTTGGGTCCTGTGTTTATCTATGGAGTGCAACTACTTCGAAAGTAACAAAATTGTGCGATTTGAGTGAAGGGAATTTATCAAGTACAAATCAAGAAAATGCAGCTGTTACTTCTGTATCGTGGACTCAAAAAGGAACTCACCTCGCAGTTGGCGTAAATAATGGCGATGTTCAGTTTTGGGATACAATCAAATGTAAAATGATTCGCACGATGGGCGGACATTCTGCGAGGATTGGTGCTTTATCTTGGTCTGGACCCACGCTTGCAACTGGAAGCCGAGATAGGCTCATTTACCTTCGTGATATGCGAGTGCAGCAACCATTTACTGCAAGATTGGCCAGCCATAAACAAGAAGTGTGCGGCCTCAAATGGTCCTATGATGAACCATCCCATTTGGCATCAGGAGGAAATGATAACAAGCTCTTGGTTTGGGATATCAAGCATCACAGGCAAGAAGCTCACAGATTTGCTGAGCACACGGCTGCTGTGAAGGCAATTGCATGGTCGCCACATCAGCATGGACTTTTAGCAAGTGGTGGTGGGACTGCAGATCGCTGCATTCGTTTTTGGAATGCCCTCAGTGGGTCTCCTCTAAATGCAATTGATACAGGAAGCCAAGTGTGCAACCTCGCCTGGTCTCAGAATTGTAATGAAATTGTGAGCACACACGGGTACTCTTTAAATCAGATCGCTTTGTGGAAGTATCCAACAATGCAAAAGGTGGCAACCCTCGTTGGGCATACCTATCGTGTTCTTTATCTTGCCATGTCACCAGATGGATCGACAATTGTTACTGGAGCAGGTGACGAAACGCTGCGTTTCTGGCAAGTATTCCCTGGACCGAGGTCTAACAATAAGAATGGGAAGAATGGATTATTATTTCCATCTTCTCCGTTCTCTGTCCTTCGATGAGTCGGTACACTGTAGATATTAATAAATGATAATAATGAGAATGTAGATGTAATCTTATTTTAGTATTATTGACACATCCATGTAGGTACCGTCGACAAAAGGATTTCTCACCCTAACCGCATTATGATTAAGAGCTTTTTCTCTTGCGATCTTCAATGTGATTAACGACGGTATTGGACCATACAGAAGCATCTACTTCAAATAATACTGCCTAGCAGAGCATCCATGCTCTCAAGCTCAGATTATCTAGTTACGTCAGTTGTCACTTTCCATTCATTGCATTTTCAAAGCCAGCACTGAACTTCTTTTCTTCCTTCTTCTTTAGCCTCTTTATCTCGGATTCGATCTGGGCCATCAGTTTTTGTGTGGCTTTTAGTGTTGATGGGGGTGTCATGCCAGCATTCAATACATCCTTCTCTGCTTTTCGTAGAAGCACTAAGTCACCACCTGCAGTGGTTTGGCTGATCTTGAGCCTTGCCATTGCCCTTCGGTACGAACATTTCTCCTGGCCCCATTCAATATCCAGCACTTTGGTTGCTAACCCCTCTGATTGACAGTAGAACCCATTCTTGTAATAAATCAACGACATGTTTGATAAGAGTGCAATATAGCACTCCCGTTGTGAACCATTGATCCCCATTTTAGTTTCAAACTTGTTCAACGCTGATTGGTATGACCCCAATGCCGTGTCAAGATCCCCTGCCTTAAAAGAATCATTTCCTTCTCCCTTCAATTGAATTATCTCAGCAAACACACTTGCTTCGATGCTCGAAAAGCAGTCAATTGGTATTGTGGGTGAACGAGACTCCACAAACGCGGCCACCAACCAAATTGTCTCGTGTGAAGCGTTAACATCCCCGAAATATGCAATTGCGCCTTTCCCATAGTTGTGCATAGCAACAATTGCATCTTCTTCACAAACATCCTTACGAGAGTTCTCTGTAACACCAAAGCAACGCTCATGTCTGGGCACATTTAAAGTATTTCCCTTGGCACTATACTCTTTGATCACTCTCCTCGAGAGATTTCCATTGCCAAAACTGTAATTTATATTTCTCTCGTTGTCCTT
>Ga0306864_1001351_pt1 | contig 10060 bp, 11 predicted proteins | sample AntRauTorckE5430_FD_190448 | JGI IMG/M metagenome (GOLD analysis project Ga0306864, IMG submission 190448) | Saline lake microbial communities from Rauer Islands, Antarctica - Metagenome Torckler E5 #430 (v2) (version 2) | ecosystem: Environmental > Aquatic > Non-marine Saline and Alkaline >...
AAAAAACTGACAGACAGTTATGTATAAATTTACAGCAACAATAGGCAAGCACAATCTACCGCAGAAACGCTACATACTTGCACCGCTGGTCCAGGGCTTCCTGGCGGATGCTCAGGCCATCAACGAATACAACTTAAGCCTTAAATTGCTGCAGGCTTGGCGCAAAGCGCCACCTCTACATTCTTAAAAAATACAATCCCCATAACGTGCGTAAACCGAAAAAACCGACGCTCATAAACTTATCGAAGCAAAGTACAAAATCAAGGAAATAGAAATGGCAAGTCCTGCGCGCTAACACCCTGGACAAGAGGATTGACATCAGCGAAGAAATGCTAGATATCACGATCAGAAAAAAGCCTGGTACCAAACAATAAACGAGCAGCTCACCTCCTACCCTACCGTAGGAATTGAGCCGCTTTGCCGAGTGTTTGAAAAAAGCCGTAGTGCATTCTTGGAGGAACATGGCATCAAAATGGGACGCGACAAACTAGATAAAATACTGAATATGTACGGATTACAATCAAGTCGCCGCAAACGAAAGGCGGGTAGAACGCACTCGAACCGTGGCTACCGAAAGTACCCGAACCCGGCGAAATACAAGCCCCCCTACCCGATCGAATGAATTGTTTGCCAGCGATATTACCTATGTCCCTCTAGTTTTTTTTGAAATTCTTCCTTAGGCTTTTGCCCTTAAGAACAAGCCGAGCGATAATAATTGCTAGTTTTTTAAATCAGCTAAAATTTACTTACTTTACAGTCCCCTACTTTAAGCCTAAATTTAATGGATTCACCTAGCACAAAAACCCTAAGAATACTCTTGAAGCTTCTTGCTTCTCCTAACCGTATGACGAAGATGGACTTGGCGGCTTACGTTGGTCTGAAAGACCGAAGTGACGTTACTAACCACCTGAACCACATTAAGGCAGCAGGAATCAGGGTAGAATATAACAAGCACTTCAAATATTACGTCCTACCCAACACAGGATTCAAAGAATTGCGTTACCTCGCTCCACTAACAGAGGCCGACAAAGCCAGAATCAAAAGTGCCTTAGGACAATTCTCCGAGGCCGAAGCATTACAGCTCAGCAATAAGATCGATAGCCTACTTGACTTGCAAAAACTAGGAATCGAGGCTCTTCGTCGCCCTGAACTGGAAAAACTGGATGCGCTGGAGGAAGCGGTTCGTGAGAAGAAATGCGTTGTGCTCGTTAGCTACCGCAGCCGCAACAGCAATGTAGAGCGAGACCGGAAGGTGGAGGTATTCAGTATTGAACCAGAGCTAGGGATGGTGAAAGCCTACGATCGGGAAAAGCTACGTCCGGCTCACTTTATGCTGAGCAGGATGGATCGGGTTGCCGTGCAGGAAGACGACTGGAAGTTTGAGCAAATGCATTACAACCAGGTAAGCGATGCCTTCAATATCGTTGATAATAATCAGGTGATGGTAGACCTGAGCCTGAACGTGAGTGCCTACAACGACCTGATTGAACGCAATCCTGGTGCTCGGCGGTACACCCGCAAGGGGTCGATGGAAAATACGTACCAATTTCAGGCTAAAATTAATGCGGGCTTTATTGGGCTGCGGCAGTTTGTTTTTGCCAACTGGCGTGATGTTACTATTCATTCTCCCACTACTTTACAACAGTCATTAATGAAAGAAGTACTATTGATGCTTAATAAGTTAGGCGGTGAATAATCCATTTCTAACGAAAAAACAAAACCCCTAGAGGGTATTCTCCTCTAGCTCCTGTATCACCTTTGTCTCATTAAGAAACACCCCGTATGCGTATCACCTTCTTCACCTCACCAAACCTAACCCGTTTAGTGCCTTTCAACTACCAGCAAAAGCTAGTAGGTCGTCTTCACAAGTGGCTGGGCGAGAACGCTGAACACGATAGTATATCATTGTACTCGGTTTCCTGGCTGGGCCGGGGTGAGGTAAAAAGTGGAGCGTTGAGCTTCCCCAACGGCACCTCATTTCACATCAGTGCAGCCAACGATGATCTCCTTGCGGATGTAATCGAAGGCTTACAAACGGACACGGAGATCAACTGGGGAATGAAAGTAAAGAGCATCATGCCACAGCGCGAGCCGGTGTTTGAAAACAGTACTCGGTTTATTATGCAAAGCCCGGTTCTCATCAAGCGGAAAGTAGAGGATGGTTCCCAGCAATTCTACTACCACACCGACGAAATATCAGGTCAGTACATGACCGAGACGATGAAGGCGAAGATGGCCTTTGCCGGAGTGGAAGGAGATCTCTCTCTACGTTTTGACCGCACATACGACAAAGCGAGGATCAAGATGGCTACTTACCGGGGTATCAAAAATAAAGGATCGCTTTGCCCGGTGATTGCCGAAGGTGATCCTCATTGCCTTGCGTTTGCTTGGAATGTGGGGATTGGGAATAGTACTGGTATCGGATTTGGGGCTATTAAATAATTTATGATATGGAATACTACGTAGTAAAATATAGTGGGCCGTTTGGCTTTATTAAGCCTTGGACGGCTGTTCGGGATGGCATCACTTTCAGCCAACAGTTTCTTACACCCAGTACCCTTGAAGGTATACGCCGTTTACTAGGAGTTAATAAAATCCTACGCCATAAGCTTTCTTATAACGGCTTATCCGACCAACAAGAAAGGATTCAAAGCCCTGGCTGGAAAACAAGTAGACATAATGACAAAGGCAAGGCTAAAGAGGGATGGAGAACCACAAGTCGAAAAGAGTCCATTATTTCGCGAGGCATCCTTCTAGACCCTGAACTACACCTAGCATTTGGCAGCGAGATTGATGCCTTAAAAGCAGCCACTCAACATATCTGCCTTTGCCGAAACGAGGACTTGTTACATCCTGAATATTGTGGAATGCTGATGAGCCAGGAATTCGATAATCTTACTGGTTTCGAGTTGCGGTTAGGCAAAGACCACCCAGAAAGCATACTAGTTGGATACAACCGCTACGAAGAAGCTGCTCCGATGTACGGCAGAATCACAATCACCGGCAACGCCTCAATGCGAGTAGAAATATGATTTGCCCAATTGCAAAAGGAGCGAGCGACAATTTCATGTCGTTACATGACCATACCGACCACGTGGTCCGTGCTGTTGCGCTTTTTGCCAAGCAGTATGGATTTGACCTCCCTCTGGTGCGGAATGGGGCAATATTACATGATCTGGGCAAAGCTCATCCAGCTTTCCAGGCCATGTTAATCCTCAAGCCAAGAAGCGACAGAGAGGCTATTTTGCCGCAACTGCCAGCTCAAAGTGAAGTAAGAGAATTCCTTGAACTCAATGATGATGGTGAACGCCCCGTCTATCGTCACGAACTAGGCTCACTAGGATTTTTATCACTGTTTTCCAGAGAAGACTGGGACATACTTATTGAAATGGTGGTTGCTCACCATAAATCAGTACACAACGACAAAACCGGTAGGGGTCTGCTTGACCTGGTCGAAGAAGATGACCTCGAAGGTGTAATGGAATCGCATCTGGCGTTCTGGAAGGAATGGTCACCATTTGCTATCGCCGTGGCGAAAAAATTTGGCGTGGCCGAAAAGGAAATTTCACTGGAAGAAGCCCAATCTAGTTTCCGTTATGCATTTGAGTTTGTCGTCAAACAACAAAAAGGCTGGTCTCCCTGGCGAGGCCTCCTGATGGGGGCTGATCACTTTGCCAGTGCTTACACCTACGAAGTAGATAAAGAATTCACTCCACTCTTTCAGATCCCAAACCTTGACAAATTTGCCGAAAGAGCGGTTAGTACCCGCGCTCATCTATATCCACTCTCTGGAATATCGGTAGACGATTCACGCAATCATACACTTGTTACAGCGCCTACGGGAGCTGGTAAAACAGACTTTCTCGTTCGTCGCTGCCAAAACAGAATTTTTTATACTCTACCCTTCCAGGCATCCATAAATTCTATGTACCTGAGGTTTAAAGCGGATGTACCTGATGGCGACATTCGACGCCTTCACTCTGCATCCAGAGTAAACTTGGAGCATTTTGCCAAAAAGGGAGAGGAAGTTACCGAGCGTACTGATCTTCAAAGATTACCGGGCGCAACGATCAAAGTTCTTACCCCTCACCAACTAGCAAGCCTTACGTTTTGCACCCCTGGCTACGAAGCGTTGGCACTTGATATTCGTGGCCAGGATGTTATTCTTGACGAGGTGCATACTTATAGTGAGGAGTCTCGAATGATGATATTGAAACTAATAGAAGTCTTGCTCTCACACAGTTGCAGAATACACATTGGTACTGCCACTATGCCAAGTACCCTTGCCGCTAAACTTATAAGCCTTCTTGGAGGTGATGAAGCCGTTTATCAAGTAAGCCTCCCCTCTGAAATACTTGACACCTTCGACCGCCATGTAGTGATGACCAAACATGATGGCGAAGCCATTACTGAGTCACACATGGACCAGATCATAAGTAAGGCAGTCAATGATGGAGAAAAAATATTGTTGGTGGCCAATCGCGTAAAGCGCGCTCAAGCATGGTTTGGAAAATATCGAGATGAATTTCCGGGAATCCCCATGGTGCTAATACATAGTCGATACAGGCGAATGGACCGTGCTCAGTTGGAAGCAGAAGTCATACAGCTTCAGCAACCCGAACGAGAGGGAGCCGCCATCGCCATAGCAACCCAAGTTGTAGAAGTCAGCTTGGACATTTCCTACGACAGGATGATTACCGATGCAGCGCCGCTTGATGCCCTCATCCAACGCTTTGGCCGGGTGAATCGACGTCGGTCAGAAAATACAATTGGAAAGTTTAGACAAGTACACGTGTTGCCACCCGCCGATAATAGGGGAGATATCCTTCCTTATGACCTGCAGGTTGTCCAGGCAAGCTTTGCGGCCCTACAGAACGGGCAGGTATTTCACGAACGTAATGTACAAGTATTGATGGATCAAGTATTTCCGGAACTTCCGGCGTTAACGGAGGCTAACGAATACATGGTGAATGCTAAAGGAGAATATCGACTTCAAAAGCTACAAAATCAACCAAAAAGTACCGTTGTAACCGCTCTTAAAATCGACGGTAATTCTTGTATTCTTCAAAAAGACTTGAAAGCCTACCAAGATGCGAAGGCAACCGAAAAACCACGGTATGAGATTCCGGTACCGGGATCATTCGCTAAGTGGAACAAGTACCAAATTGAAGAGTCAGGCTCTTACCCTCTTATTATTCCCGACGAGCGCTATCAGTTCAACGACGGAAGATTTTTGGGTTTGATAGATTCTGCTGACATACCCGTAGACCACCAAATACTTTAAACATGTACACTGCAACAATTGGCAAGATCATACTTGATAGATTTCGAGAACAACTTGACCAGCCTGAAATGACGGCCCGCCAGCTTTTCGATCAGGTCTTTTTCCCACTTTTCTTCGATGATGAGCGGTACCTTATGGTAGCTAATAACTCTAAGTTTGATCAAGCTTACAAACAAAAGAAGAAGCACCCGCTGACTAAAGAAGTGCGCCACACGGCTCTCGCCGACTTTCATTCTGCGGTAGATGAATTGGCTGCTCATGAAGGCCATTTATACTTGGGAGGATATGCGAGAAAAACTGAAGATCCTACAGCAAGTCAGATTACTGATTTAAAACTCCCGATAGATAAAGAAAGTACTTACCTAACCTGGTTTGGAGCGGCGGCGGGGATTGGAGTAAAGGGAGGTGTGTCACTGTTGATCAACGATACGCAGGTTATAGATCAAATCATTGAAGGTTGGAATATATATAGAGAATATATGCACCGCACTCCAACGCTAAAACCTCACCAGATTGACACATGGAACGGGTGGTGGCTGACAATTCGCAACCGAGAATTTGGTTACGATGCTAATGATCCTTTGACTAAGATTCCCGAAGGGATGCTTAACCACAAAGACGGAATATCGTCCTTAACGACTGTCCCCTGGAGTAGGCTATTATTTTCTATCGCGCGGAATAAAACAGCCGAAGAACGACTACTCGCCTATATCTATTCTTTCGGTCAAACAAATACATCTATCGGTTTTATTCCCTTGATGATCACTCAGGTCAACCGGCTTACGGACACCTACAGGCTTGTTGCCGCAGAATCGGCCACAAAAGCTGATTTCCAGCGCCTATACGAGACTGAATTTGGTTTCGTAGCAGCTTGTCGAATGGGGGCCATAGGGCTTCGTGCATTACAGCCCAAGGCCCTCAAAAACTACATGAACCAATACAAGGGTAAAATAACGATCCCCAAAACATCTACTGACGAAGACAAAATAAAATTATCATTCTACAAAACTTGGATAACCGCTATGCTTGACAATAAAACCCTAGTGCGAATGGCTAGAAAACTCGCTCAAAAACTCACCACCATCGGTCCCGCCGATAGAGGGAAGACAACCCTCTCTGCCAAAATAACATCGGTACTGGAAGCTACTTCTCAGCTAAAACTAGTAACAGCTCTCACTGAGTTACTCAATGACAGTGATCTACGTAAACAAGGCGACTTTGACCCCACGATTTTCCGTGAGGTAGTAGAGGAAGTTATGAGCCTTCCCGCAACCAAAGTCCCTCTTTTCCTAACTCTCGTACGGTTCGAAAACGCCGTACAAAACTACTAACCACAAAACTTACTCTTATCATGGCAAATTACCTCTACCTCCGCGGCCTCAAGCAGGTTGACCATACTGTTTTTGGCGTTGCTGATGGCCAAAAAAATTATTTTAGTCCCCTTAATGGCAGACGACAGCCCTACAGCAGTGGCCAGCAGGTCAAACGTTCCGTCTTAGATACGTTGATCGAATCCATTGACGGAGAAAAGCGTGCACCAATTACTTTCAACTATAAGCTCAGTGGAGCAAAGGGGAAAGAAAAATTGGAACAAAAAGAACCTTGGAACCCTTGCGATCCTAAGTACATCGATCAGTTGATTGGTGGATGGATGAGAGCACAAAGTGGAGAAGGAACAATTAAGCGACGTAGTCCACTTTCCATTTCAGCAATGCGCCCTCTCCACCCTTCACTCGCCAACTTAGAAGATGATGAAAGCGGCACATTTGATCGCAGCGATGACCCCACAAATCAAATCGTAAATGTTTGGGATGCTAAAGGTGACGAAGTATCTACTCAGGATGTAGCGGATTTCCTGCGAGAGAACAAAAGGAACCTACCGTTGAGAAACTGGCTCAAACTAGGGCCACGCGCAAACGGTCTCTTTGTATTTGACATTGCCATCGATCTGGATCGCTTGTTCAAGGTTTCAACAAACACCTTCGATCCTGAGATTACCGCAGACACTCTTGAGTCTCTTCGGAGCGCGAGGTGGAAAGAGGAAGGTGAGTTCATCATTGCTCCTTTGGACCAACAGCAAAAGACGATTAAAGCTCTTGCTCACGCTTTAATTAACTGGCGCATTACTAGTAACCAAAGTAGAACTTTCAGCCCACAGGGAGTACTGGCAATCGCTTTAAGCAAAAACGCAAATAGCATCGTTAATGCCCTACGGGCAGACCTTAAGGATGATCAAAGTAATGGCAGGATGGATGCAGACCCCCGTAATTGATACGACAATCTCCGGTGTAGAACTCTTCGTGTCTCCGGTAGCACGTGGATACATCCAAGATGCGCCCGGTAGTGGGGATGCCATGGATCGTGCGGAAAAAGCAATAATCGCAGCGCTAGAGGAAGCTAAAGTATAGTATGTTTTCCGCCTCCCACCTAACTTATCTACTACTATGCCACAGAAAACTATGGCTACATCACCGCCAAATACGCATGGAGGACAACTCCTCCGATGTAGCGGTAGGCAAACTGATCGATCGGAACACCTACACCCGCCGCCCCAAAAAATGGACCCAACTATCCCTAGGTAACCTAAAGATCGACCACTTCGACCTGAAGGAAAAGATCATCCGGGAAACCAAGAAGAGCCCCAAGTTGGAACATGCCCACGTCGCCCAGTTGAAGTACTACCTGTACGCACTGGAGCGGCGGGGCGTCAGTGGCGTGACGGGATTGCTTGAATACCCCGCCCAGCGGCAGACGAAAACCATTGAGTTGACAGATGCCGACCGAACGGTGACCATTCCCGGATGGGAGGCAGAGATTGATCGCATTGCGGAATTGGAAGACTGTCCACCGCTCGTGAAGAAGGCTTACTGTAAGAATTGTGCCTTTTACGATTTCTGCTATATTTAGGGCTACGGGCGATCCTCCCCCACCCTGCTTCCGTCCTTTGCTTGCACCTGCGTTCGCGCCCAAAAAATGCAAGCTATGAAACGTGCCTATTACCTGTTTAATCCCGGCAGGATGAGCAGGAAGGACAATACCCTTAAATTCCAGCCGGTGACGGAAAATGAGGAGCAAAAGCCTCGCTACCTACCCGTTGAAGGCGTCAGCGCACTCTATATTTTCGGTAGTGTGGATGCCAACAGTGCGTTGTACAACTTCCTTGGCCGTAAGCACATTCCTGTTCATTTTTTCGATTACTACGAGCATTATACTGGCACCTTCAGCCCGCGCGAGCACTTACTGGCTGGCCAGATGTTAGTAAACCAGGCCAATGCCTACCGCTTGAAAAAACGACGGCTCCACCTGGCTGGCGGCTTCGTGGAGGGCGCGACCTTCAACATGCTCAAAAACCTGAAGTATTACCAAAGTCGGGGCCGCGACCTGGGAGATCTGATCGAAAAGATACAGGTACTGCGGCCACAAATTGACACCATTGGTAGTGTTCCTGAACTGATGGGCATCGAGGGCAATTGCCGCCAACTTTACTACGAAGCATTTCCGCGCATTGTGCCGGGCTACGCCTGGGAGGGCCGCCGCAAACGTCCGCCGGCCAATGAACTGAACGCCTTGGTTAGTTTTGGTAATTCACTTTGCTATTCCGTTTGCCTCGACGCGATTTACAACAGCCAGCTCAACCCGACGATTAGCTTTTTACACGAACCTGGTGTGCGCCGTTACAGCCTTGCGCTCGACGTAAGCGAAATCTTTAAGCCTATGCTCGTCGACCGCTTGATCTTTCGTCTCTGCAACAAACGTGAGCTGACCGAACGTGACTTCGACTTCGTCGACGACGCTTGTTTCTTATCCGAACGTGGCCGGAAAACCTTCGTCACCGCCTGGGAAGCGAAGCTAAAAGATGGTATTCAACACCGTAAGTTGAACCGACGGGTGACTTACCGTCACCTCATCCGGCTGGAGTGTTATAAAATCGCCAAGTACGTGATGAAGATGGAAGATAGCTATGAACCATTTCACGCCTGGTGGTAGTATCCGGGCGCGGCCGCAGGTGCTGAAAATCGTTTTTAAAAACAAAGAAATTATGTACGTTATTGCTGTGTACGACGTCGCTTCCAAGCGGACGGGGAAGATGCTCCGTCTTTGCCGCCAGTACCTCCACTGGATTCAAAACTCCGTTTTCGAAGGTGAACTCACTCCTGTCCGCCTCCGAGAAATGGAGCTCGAAGCCGAAAAGATCATGGACCTCAGCTACGACAGTCTAATCATCTTTACCAACACTCATGTCCACCGGGTAGAAAGGCGTATTATTGGTCGGGAAAAACAAGATATTGATCAGTTTTTGTAGTCGTCAGTCTCGTAGAGTAGACTCTTCTAATAGCTGATTTGCTCTTCGCGATCAATAATAACTGTCTAGCAATCAATCACTTAAACTAGTCGTCGCTCCCGGCATGTTTTCCACTTACCTAGTGCCGACGCTTCAAAGTCGATCTTATAAGGAGCTAAAACTCCGGTTTTGCTGGCTTTGAGGTTGTATCTTAACGCTGTCTTAATTGGTCCTTCGGGAATTGAAACAAAATTCGGCTGATGTCTTCCGTTGTGGCTTCCGTGGTCTTAATTGGTCCTTCGGGAATTGAAACGTCATCTTGATGATATGGTACTGCTGAAATAGTCGGGTCTTAATTGGTCCTTCGGGAATTGAAACCAGTTGGCGTCATCCTTTCCTTTATGGCTCCGGTATGTCTTAATTGGTCCTTCGGGAATTGAAACCCGCAAAACGGGCGCAGGCTGAGCAGGACGCCAAGGGTCTTAATTGGTCCA
>Ga0306864_1001352_pt1 | contig 10056 bp, 8 predicted proteins | sample AntRauTorckE5430_FD_190448 | JGI IMG/M metagenome (GOLD analysis project Ga0306864, IMG submission 190448) | Saline lake microbial communities from Rauer Islands, Antarctica - Metagenome Torckler E5 #430 (v2) (version 2) | ecosystem: Environmental > Aquatic > Non-marine Saline and Alkaline >...
GTCAAAAGGTCACAAAGGTCGAGTTTTCTTATCAAGAAGCTACGCGCCTGCACGTTGAAATGGCGATCGAGAGACAGATTTTAGGAAATCGTTGTCCAAAGATATTCTTTGACTTTAGTATGTTTCTACTCCCCCTCGTATGTTCGATTTTGTGACGTCAATCTTGCATGCTTTGCTGTGCTTTGGATAAAAAAATGTGACAAATCGGATCGATTTCTCGTTGGGTTGGTAGACTCCTCCACACGTCTTCCCATCTGTGACGCATGTGTAAAAACTGCAGATCGATAGAGATCGATCCACCAATAGAAAAAAGAAAGGTGATGCAATCCTGTGCAATCAGCATTGTGCTGAGATCATAATCTCTATTTTCACATCCAATTTCCAACATGAAGACTTTCCAGACCATTGCATTCATCTTCGCTGCTGTTGTAGCATGTGCATCTGCATTCTCCACCCCATCCCCCAAGACTACATTCAAGCCTGTTGCTGTAGTACCCAAGGTTGAGGCTAAGGCCGCTAATAACCAGAACGCTGCTGCTGTTGCCGCATTCGCTACCGCCATGGCACCCTTTGCTGCACATGCAACCGAGATTGATGAGGGAACTATTATCGGATACGGAGCTGGACTTGTCGCTTGTGTTGTATCCCTTGCTGTAGGATTCACTATTGGATACGGAACCCTTGTCAAGCCTTAATCAGTTTGATGCTTATTACAGTACTGAACAATATAAGTTTCGCTCGACGAAAGCACCAGTGCGGTCACGGAGGGCAGTCAATGTGCGAGAAATAGTTGGAATTTACGAATGTGAAAAGCTTCATGTATGCTTGAAGCGTTTTGTTTTTTCATAAGAAGGCGTACTTAGCTCTCAAATATTTTAATGAATAGAATAAGCTAGATGAATTTCTTGCACAAACATACTCTATTGCGTTGCTTTTCATCTTGCACTTAATCATGTAGACACGACAGGAAGAGATGATTCACAACCGAAAGATTCTATTTTTCGAAGAAACATTACTGGTTAACTTTCAACAATCAAAACACCCTTTAAAGCACAGAGGTGTGAATTGAAGAGGGGGGTCACAGATCGAACTTTTTGTTTCTTCAACATCTGTCAGCCTTCCGGGTTGCTTACATTAGTTTTTGAGCTACCATACTATACTACTGCTGTAAATTCTACGAACCAATGAGGAGTCATCCAGAGACGTGTCAAAAGAGCGTTTTGTTTAATTGAATAGCCACCATTGCTCATTGTAGTAATCACTAATCGCTCTCTAGAGCCAGAGAGCTTCAGGTGCAGATCACTTTATTACTCTTTTATTGAACGTCTAGATTATCAGTATTAGTAGAGAGTCATCGTGTGAAAGATTAGGAGTGGTGAGCGCTAAATGTGGAATGACAGCAAGAGTATTGGTGATAATCGATTGATGAGGAATCGTGTTGCACCATCGACGAGTCAGCAATCGAATGCATCGAGTTGTTTGATTGGATACGGCAGACAAGAAGAAGAAGACGAACAGGAAGATTATCGATTGACGGATTGCATGGATGATGAGAACGATAAATTTAATCGTGCGAATGAAGATGATGAGATCGATTCAGGAGCGGTCTCGGCTAGTACCAACAACAGAACAAACAGTAAGAGTAATGGGATCAATCGTAATCATATCGGCATCGATTCGATTCAGCATGAATACCAAGGTGATGATGATGATGACGATTTAGTTTTAAAGGGGCGAAGCAAACCAAGCAACAAAAGTTATAGCAATAGCATTGATCATGATAGTGATCATTCGGAACCAGAAGGGACATTTGCTGGACTTGAACAATATCTTAAAGCCAATCCGCAGCAAGAATTAGAACAAAAAGAATATCTTGAAGGTAATCCACACTGTGATCCCATTCATGAAACTCATAAGAATGTGGCTGATATTGCTACTGATCATGTTACTACTGAACATGTTAACGTGGATAACTACAGTACCAGTTTCAGTAACAGCAAACCTAAATCCATCCTAGGAATCATTCAAAAACAGCAGCAAAAGCAACGAAGGAAAATTGACAATCAGAAGAGTATCCACAATAGAAACAGAAACGGCAATATTCTGCAGATGAATAGTAGTCAGCCTCGAACTCCGCTTTTTGCGAATCGTATCATTGCCAATGATGACATTGGGTAAGAAGACATTGATATTGATGTTGGCATCGTTATGATTCAAAATTCATTCTTCCATTCCACCCCTTTGACATCGATTCAAGGTCATGTACTGAGATTCTCAGATGCTGCATATACTCACTCCTTATCAATCCTTTCTTCTTCCCCATGATACTCGTATCATCTTTCTAAATGGACATAAAACTATAGTCGTTCTTATAGAGGAAAACAAAAAACAACGTCAATGCAAACTTCAGCAACTGCATTTGCATCAACAACTACGCCTGCCCACAAATTACTTAGAAGAAGCATCAATTCGAGTCACAAACGAATGGCAACCAACACACGGATGGCTCTTCCTAATAGACACGAAGCTGCATGTACACCTACACCTGATGCTGCTCTCACTCAAGCTCAGAAATTGGCAGCGGCGACGCAATCCTCCACCATCTTGATCCGAAAGAAACGACGATCTTCTTCTGCTCCTAATAGTAACTCTTACTCATACACTACCGATATGCGGTCAGCTACAAAAACATTCGATTGTCTTTCCAATAAAAAGACATTGACATCATGGCCAAAATGGAACAAAAGTAAGGATCATTTGAATCACGACCAGGATCATATTGAGGATATGAATACGGTGCCATCTTTTGGTCCTTCGTTTCTGAGCAACAAGAAAAATATTCCAAGGATGGATCATGTGGCAGACGAGGATGATGAAGATTTGGAGCAAGGGGTTGCTTACAGTGTAACGAAGCATCAAGCGATGGCGACTCCCCCAAGATACTATGCGAGTACAGTTTTGAATGTCACTGCAAATATAAGTACCACTGGTCACCGTAATGCTGCTTCGGATCATCAAAACCTTGAATTTCGGACTAGCCCTCAACCAGCTATCACTCGTAATAAAGTATCGCGAAAACGAAAAAGAAATAAAGGACCGCTCTCGAGAATTTTACACTCGATCCGAGGATCCGTTGAAGCCGATAGGGCTCGATTCCATAGTGGTAACTATCCATATCGACAACCAGAAAGAAGGAGACACGATGTCAATGATCCTCGAAATAGAGCGGAGACTATTATGGACGTTACAGTGATGAGCCATCCTACACCACTCGGAGGATCTACAGAAAGTGCGTTTGTAGTGGGGTACGTACACCAACATATCAAGAATGATTCAATGATTCAAACGATGCGTATCGTTGGTAGGTCTAGACATTTTCGTCATGCCGCTTCGGAGTTGAAGTTTAATGTTGACAACAGTGGCGCTGGTATTGACCATCTCAATGAAAAGAATGATGATCTTTACGCCAAGGCGCCAGCTTTTTCTCATATCTGTTTCACTCGAGACGCATTTTTAGACCTAGGAATCGGGATTGGATCCCAGGTTCGTATTTACAATACACGGATCATCAGTCATGAAGTGCTATCATCAGTCCAAGAAATAGAAGCAATATCGAAAGAGGTGGACGTTCAATCTACCGTCGTATGCACACATTTATGTGAGGTATATCCGGATGAGCTAACTCCTCTCCCGTGGCCGAGTTGAAGGAATGTTGAGATAAAAGAGCGTTAAGAAAGCAATACGATAGTATAGTAGCTGCAAAAGAGTTTGAAAATTTTCATATGAATGTGCTCTTTCTTTACAACTGCTTACATGTGAAAGTTGATGTATTAGTATGAGTATCAAACTGTAAATAGGAAGATTCGAGTTATTTTGCAATTGAAACATTGCATCTGATCCACCTAGCTAGCTCGTATCGCTCTGGACGATATGGCAAATGGCGACTTCCAACAACCAGCTGCAGCGAAAACTGTCGATCACACTTCTGCCCCTTTTTGGGAAGCCTCCATAAAGAATCGACGACCGCCCGACGAATTCAGTATCATTCGTCCCGGACCCTCTCACTGCCATACCACTACTACGTATCGTACTGTTGTATCAAACTATCACATTAGCACATCGTGGACAAAAAGGTCAAAAGAAATTGCTCAATGTGAGGATCGAACTCACGACCTCCAGATTATGAGACTGACGCTCTACCGACTGAGCTAACCGAGCGAGCAATTCTGTTCCCTCTTTCGGATTTATTGACAATTAAATAGTAATAACATGGATGACAGACAATGAAAAAGACGCATCGTGACATGAATGATGAATGACACAACAACATGAGACATATTGAGACATGAGATGACGATGGAAGAAGCCAGTCAGAGCAGGTCAGAGGGTCAGAGGTTTTAGAAGAGAGTGAAGAGTGAGGAGTGCAACTAATAAGTGAAGATATTATCAATTATCATTAGATCATGTTAGCAAAGTTGTGCCGCCCATCATTTCGGCTTCAACGGAGTTTTAAAGTAACATCAACTTGCATCATTTTTCTTTCATCTATCAGCTTGAACTTAGCAAGAGGATTCAGTACGAGCAGCAGAGGTAGCAACATATCGACCAGAATAAATAGTAGCAGCATTAGTAGCGACATTAATACAACTATGCCTGCCACAGTCAAACACTCAACCTTTGAAGTTTCCCAGTTTCCGTGCTTGGATGATAATTACGGATATTTAATTCATGATCCTGAAACGGGTGACACGGCTGCGATCGACACGCCAAATGCAAAGGCTTATACGGATGAATTAAATAAGAGAGGATGGAAACTAAGCCATATTTTCTGCACTCATCATCATTGGGATCACACAGGTGGTAACTTGGACCTCAAAACCCAAGGAGTGACTATCTATGGTGCAGAGTCAGAAGCTTCTAAAATTCCAGGCATTGATGTTCAATTGAAACCGGATGATATCGTCACATTTGGTAAAACCCAGGCGAACATTATTGATGTCGGAGGGCATACGCTTGGTCATATTGCTTTCCATTTCTCACAAAATGAAGCTCTCTTCTGCGGTGATGCACTCTTCGCACTCGGATGTGGTAAGATGTTTGAAGGAACGCCGCCACAATTTTGGAACTCTCTCCAAAGATTGCGAAATTTACCAGATGCTACTGCGGTCTATTGCGCGCATGAGTACACTGCTAGCAACGCCAAATTCGCAGTTAGTGTCGAACCTGGAAACAAAGATCTCATCAAGCGGAACCAGGAAATCATTGAGTTGAGACTGAGAAGTGAGCCCACTATTCCAACCACTATTGGACTAGAGAAACAAACTAACCCTTTTCTTAGGGGAGACATCAGCGCTGAGATTAGAAAGAACGTTGGAGCAACCGATGATGATGGTCTTGAAGTCGTATTTGGAAAAATTCGTAAGGCCAAGGACACATTTAGGGGTTAGGGTGCGGAGTGTAAATACCTGCTTGTATTGGAAAGTAGATATCAGGACGAGTCTTTGAGTCGTTGTATAGCATAACTATGAATGAAAATGATCACGTGACAATTAAAGCAATCAATCATGCAAGTGGGTATAACTATAGCTCACATGGATTACATTGCATACAAACAAATTATTATGCACAAACAAAATTCAAAAACCAGGAGATACGCAAGCGCACACAAATAAATATAGACTGAAATATTTCGCATGACAACCAAAAGGGAATGCATTCCAATAGCAATAAATCAGCTGCTACATCCGATGATATGGTGTTAAGACCATGACACGAGCTCCATCTCTCTTGTGGCTACTGCAATCTTTACTTAAAGTAGTTGATGCAAGATGGTGGAAGGGTAAATAGTTAGAGTGAGTCTCCACACATTTGACATCCTAGAGTTTAGAAGTTAAAAGTAGACTAGCTAGAATGTCTTTGTGGCCATCTTATCTGTATAATTTATATATTTTTGATAGGCGTAAAGGTTTGAAAGACCAGTGTAATTCTAGCAGCGGCGCCATTGTTAGTGCCATAGGCCATATGAACCATGACTGGTTTGGAACATCAATATTGCTATGAACTTTCATTTGGTAGAGTTCCCATACAGTAAGAGGGCTACAGTCTTTTTTTCCAATAGATGCCCACCAAATGTTTTGCAGGGTGGTCCCAGTTCGGGTTAGGGCGAGCGTGACATGCCTTTCAGGACTAACTAGATTACCCAAATACTATACTGGTGCTAGATACTATGACAATGTGGTACCGTTTCCTGAACGATTTTGAAATACATGAGATGAGTAGCATTTCGTGAAGATTCTTTACCTTGGCAAACTAGAGTCCTCGTCATTAGCCACAGGATAAATGATGAGCCTGTATCAAGCTGTGAGTTGCAGTCCACATGATATCTATTAACTCCCAACTCCAACAAGTAGTATGTATCCAGAAGATAACAGGAAGGATACTTGCCATGAATGTGTCCACAACAGCGCTAAGATCCCATCTCTCGAAACAATAGACTTTGGGTAGCAAGTTATTCACGAAGTAGACTGGTTTGTAATTGAAAGAATAAGCACAGTATATATAATATGTGTTCATATGCATGCGTATGAGCAATATTTACCATTTATCATTAAAGGTAAATTAGCTACCGTAAACTCTAAGCAGTCTTCATACTGTTGTATGTCATTGCAACGCCCATTATTGCAATGAAACACCCAAAAGGGAGAAACATCAAAGAAAGACGTCCACGCTTGTATTCCACGCTGTCAGCTCCGTAGTATTTCCTTAGTATATTGGTGTACACCAATGGAGGGCACATGTAAACCAAGAAACTTCCCATTGCAGCTCCACTGAAGCCAGCAATTACTTTGATATCGGAAACAAGAATGGCAAGGATGGATGATAACGTCAACATACATAGTACAAGTGGAACATGATTCTTTGGATTGGAAATTGCTGGAAACCCCAGTGCCATGGATGCATTCTTCAACCCTTCCCTGGCACCATTGGATACAAGAGGGAATCCAAATACCACGCTTAGACCAGTTGCAAGACGACCCAGTAGTGCAAGCATGTCTTTTGGATGGTAGTTCAACAGAATGTTCCCACGACTTGTATCTCCGAATGTATAGTAGCCAGCTGACATTGTCGTGACATAAATCATTGCCAAGATTGCATACGCCGTCATCACCATTCTAGGGAAAGCTTTGGGTGTATCTTTTTTCATTTCCCTGTAATACGATGGTGCATTGTAATGGGCAATGAATGCAAGACCGAAATTGGAAACTAGAACAAGGGATCTCAAATCGACATTCCACATGCTTGAACCTTCAAAGGACGGAGCCGCGATCATTCCATCAGCAACAAACATTCCAACAGAGGCAGGAGATATGTTATAGGTTCCGTCCAGTGCACGATATACCATAAATAAGACAGTATACATGATTGCGCATAATCCAAGAATAGAGGTAAAAGCCAAAGCAGATAGATTTCGAATGAGATTGAGTGGGAAGAGAAGTGTCGCTGCAACAAACAAAATCACGTTGGTGCGTGAAGTTATGATCGGGGGAAGTGATGTTCCCTTCAGCAGAGCAGAGAAAATATCCCCCAACAAACCAATGTAAATTGTGGACGACAGGGAGCATTGAATGAAGACAATAGTGTCAACGATATAAGCTGTTTTTTCCCCAAATGCCTGTGCCCACAATCCTTTGAAGGTTTTCTCTCCTGTCAGCTCGCAGGCTTTTCCAATCATGATGAAAGTCCTCGCACTTGCCATTGCTAGACAAGAACATATGAGAATAGATGGAACCCAGCCACAAGCCCCTGTTGCCTTGCCTGCTGCTAACGTCAAAAGTCCAGCACCTGCAACATTATTCGCGAGGTTGAATACCGATGTAGAAAACGAAGCAGTGCCGCCATCTTTGAATATGGCTGTGCTCTTCGATTTTTTTGATAATAAAGGTTTTGTTATTTCAAAGTTTTGAATCTTGTTGCTATTCATACCAGAGGATCTCATTTTGATTGCTTGAATGCTGGTTTGGCAATAAGTTGCTACGAGGAAAAGCAACACAAGAAAGGAAAAGCTTTTCATGTTTATCTTGTGTTTCTTTTCGCCGGGGTTCCCTCTGTGTTAAAGCTAGTTGGAGTTAGATTATGAGGTTATGCAGTAATAAAATGACACAATGCACAATAGAAGATTTTGTGGAGATTATCGGAGGAGGGTGATAAAAAATAAAAATAGATTGCTCGTTCGTCGTTCGTCTATGGTACTTTGAAATAATTTCAAGTGCGTCATGCGTCATCTTAATGAAAATAGGAGAATTAATTCTAATCCAATCAAGAACCGAAATGACATCAACATCTCTGTTAGCTCAGTTGGTAGAGCGCGAGACTGTTAATCTTGAGGCCAATGGTTCGACCCCATTACGGAGAGCAATGTTCTTTTGTTCAGTAGATATCCTTATTGCTAATAGTAATCGCAGAATGAAAGTACGAAACTTTTCTTTTTGATCATGTTTGTGTTCCGGGAATAAGCAATTGTTTGTCCTTATTTTTCTAATGAAGAACAGGAAAATTCCTAGTAGAAAATGTCATGCTGCGAACTCCGATGATACCTAAGTACTTACAGCTAAGTACTATTTGTCCGGAATAACGGAGACGTCGAGACCAGAAATATGAAAAATTGGTTTTCCAAGTACTATGATTGCTTCAATCGCAGGTCTTGAAGAAAGTCACCGTTTTCAGACCATACACGACGTATCTTGTAACCAAAGACGAGACATAATGGTGAAGCTAACAAGGAGAGACGAAATCATTCACTTTGAATCAAACGTTAAATAACAAGTTGATTTCTGCGCAACAACACTTTATTCTGAATGTTGTGGCACTGTCAATCACAATGACAATACTGCCAGTTATGTTAGTGATTAGACCCGCTGCGTAATTCGTTACTTATTTTCAACCTACAAAAGTTCTTTCAGCTCTTTTCTTATCGTATCCAAATGGATTCTTTTGTCGTTTCATTTTCTTTGTGACATACTTGTCCATTTCATGATTCCTAATGACAAATAAGATCATCTCAATGAAAAGCATGATAACTCCTGCAATTACGCCTGCAATAACTCCAATGATATTGATCTTTCCGTCTTCTTGCTCATAACCGGGAACCATAAATGCGAACAGCTTTCCAGCAAAGAAATACATGATGACTCCTATGGATATCGGAGCTACGATCATGTTCATCCCAACGGAAGCTGCATAGGTCATGGATTTGATGGTTTGATCGTCTGCCGGTGAGGTATCAAGATTTTTAGTGATTTTTGAATATTTCCTTTCTTGTTCCGCTAGTTGAAGTTTTTGGATTCTCGACTGGTAGGCTTGGGTAATTTTTTTCTCTTGCGGCTTTGTGTATTGCAACGTTCCATTTCGGAGAGCATCGTTGAGATTTCCAAGAGCCTGAGATCCTTTTGAAGCAATTGATTTTGAAATTGCAATGGCTCTCAATGGAACGCATGATTCCGTTTCTTTCAAGATTAATTCCAGTTCCTGAATTTTTCTATCATTGTTTTCATTTGTGTTGCTGCTTTCCTGCTGCTTGGCTTCTTTGATGATTTGTTGCAATGCATTCTTCAACCGTTCACTCGAATTGATTCCCATCAACGCTTTCAATGCCATTTTGTGGAGGAATGAAGAAGAATCTTGTATCTTGTTGTAATTTCAATTGGAGTTGCACTAGCTATGTAGGTAGGTAGGTGTGTAGGTACTTAGGTACATAAGATGGTATTGTAATAGTTTATCAAAGTTTTATTTATTGTTTAATTGTATCACCACTATGGTATCACCTGGTATCACCCATCACGTGGTCTTTGTAAAAGAATAGAGGGAGAAGAGGTAGGTAGAGGAAACTTTAGCCCCAATTTCAATTTGGAATCAATTGGAATTGAAATTTCTGTCATTTTTATCAATAAAAAAATATTCCGGTATTCGAATAACTCCGTTTCACGGCTTTCTGCATAATCTTTCCCGTCCCGCAGATTGCAACAGCAGCAATAAAACATTACTTGAACAGCTATTCTT
>Ga0306864_1001353_pt1 | contig 10053 bp, 5 predicted proteins | sample AntRauTorckE5430_FD_190448 | JGI IMG/M metagenome (GOLD analysis project Ga0306864, IMG submission 190448) | Saline lake microbial communities from Rauer Islands, Antarctica - Metagenome Torckler E5 #430 (v2) (version 2) | ecosystem: Environmental > Aquatic > Non-marine Saline and Alkaline >...
CGGAGTTTGCAGAAAGGCAAACGTTGTGAATCGGCATCCAGTCCAAACCGGTATCGCGGTGGGAAACGCTTTGGAACCACTCTCTTTACCATCAGCTTATCACGAAGAATCCTCAAGTACTTTGCAGTACTCGAAGCCAGATACCATCCCCATTCGTCAACCTCCAAGTCCTCATATTACAAGAAGGGACAACGCAATGATGGTCCCAAGGACCCACTCCGATCAACAATATCAGCAATCTTGGCCCCCCTATCGAACCCATTCTTCAAGCGGCTACAAAAATATGCCCTTTGTCCAGATAGGTCAAAATATTTGGGAGTGTCAATATTGCTTGAATCAACCCATTGGGCAGCGCGCTGAGAGATATGCATGGTATGCACCTTCGCCTCCAGATAACAGTTTTGTGGATGGCCACCTTCGTTACTGCACTGGAAGAGAACCATATCTACACAGTAGGCAGTCACATCAGCATCAGTCGACGACAGCTCGATATTATGACTATCCATCCTCACCTGGCATGTACAATAGTATGCATCCTTCGAACCACATAGATCATCCAGGTAGCTCTCAACCACCGACGCAAATGAATTACGGTTCATCATATCAGCATCCAAGGTATTCGCCAAACGACCCACTGTTTAACCAACAGTATCAAACTCAGCACTCGCCAGTGCCCAGTCAATTCGACCAGAACTCTTCCAAATCTTGGTATCATTCGACGCCTCCTGTGAATGCATACAACCAACACCAGCTTACCCCATCTTCGGGTCCTTCATATTATCATTCACAACAAAGAGAATTATCCCCCCGGTATCAAAGTGGAAGCTTTGATGCAGCTATCCAACCTCCCAAGAAGGAAAGTCCTGACAGCAATTCGTCTGGTAGAAATTCTGACCTCAATGAGGCTAACGAGTACCTCACGAAGATGGAGATGGCAAGCAGTACACCAGAAAGTAAAAATTTCCTAGTAAAAGATGGAGACAAGCATCTAATAACAGATTATTTCTACCACGTAATGAAGCAACTTCATATCTGTCACTTTAAGGAGAACGACCGCACTACGCGCGGAGGAAAACGAGATAACGTCCTGATAGGATACGGAGGGTTGGAATGCATCCACTGTGCAGGTACACCACGTCCAAGGAAGTTCTTCTGGTCCAATGTGGATCGATTATCGAACAGCTTCTCTGAGATCCCGGGGCACTTGCTTAAATGCAAGGTCTGCCCGGAATCTACCAAGAATGCTCTAACGGAACTGAAGAAGTTCCATCCAACTCAAATGAACGAGAAGTCGAGGGGGTCCCAGAAAACTTTCTTGCGGCGAGTCTGGCGGAGAATTCACGAAGGCAATATCAAAGAAGTCGAGGAAAGTGCCAAATCCTCAGACTCTTTGAAAACGGATATACTTCCAATAGATTCAATTGTTTCTCTTGGCTCTGATAGTCCAGACGCAAGTGGCAAACTTTTACAAGCAGCAGTGACTAGTTGCAAGTCAGTTGAAGAGTCAGCCAAAATATTGGCATCAGATGCAGGGATTTCAGGAACAAAACCCTGCATTCTTCTTGCGATTGATCAGGATAAACATTGGGGTAAGCTCATTCAGTATTTGAACTCTGCTTTCATTTCTATACAATGCATACGTAGTCTCTCACCGTTGATTATATATTGTCATCTCCTCCTTGAAGGTCTTTCTGATCTAGATATTTTTGCTCGACAGAATCTTGAAGTCTTTTGCTGCTCAACAGAATCTGAAGCCTTGAAATATTCACATAATGGGGAGGTAGTGTACAAGGGCCAGGTTGGCCTACGCTGCATCAATTGTTTACAAGCATCAGACCAAGAAGAAGCATATGTGACGTTTCCATCCTCGCTCGTCGACATTTTTACCACAGTGCGAGCCTATAGCAGCAAGCATCTCCGCTCTTGTTCTTACTTGACCAAGGAACAGCAACAGAAATATGATTCATTGAATGCCTCATCATCATCATCGTTTGGTACCATCGTTCGGGAGTATTATCGTAACGCAGCCGAGGCTCTCGGTTTACGAGATACACTAGGCAGGGGGATCAGAGCCACTGGGCATGGTGGCTTTAGGCATGCTGTGTAGAATAAATTAGGGCATTATATTTTGCATCGTATCATGATTTGAAATTGATGTCATTAGTCACTGCAGACTTTTATAATGATGATGATTTGCAAGCAAGCTAGCAAGCAAGCGTTTGTTGGAGAAAAAAGAAAAATGAGGACAACTCAGTCGTGTTTAGATTTTTAAATAACCGGAGCTTGGAGCACCTTCTTCTTCGAAAGAAGGCTTCTGTCTTGTTTACCAGCAACTACTACACTACACGATACGATCCATCCATATCATCTCAACTCCTGTTACCCCAGATTTTTTCAGTTCGATGTCTGCACCGATATACAAACTGGGAATGCCAAGCAGGTCTGCTAAAGCGAATAGTCGCTTGCTTAGCGAAGCGTTCGATAACGCGAAGGAAGCGGCAGGTGGCTTCAAACGGACAGTCCAGGATAATTTGATTCTCAGCATTACCCTCGCGGTGGCGGTTTTAGCTCTTCTTATTCTATGCTGTTACCTCAGAAGAAGGTACAGCACATCGGCCCAAGTAATTAGTAAAAGGGATCACAAGAAACTTCTCAAATCTCGTCGAGAAAGAGAAAGTCAGCTTGATGATAGACGAGAGAAGGACGATCAGCACGTTCATCTATCACGGGAAAGGGAATTGGAGAAACGTGGAAGATATTCTCTCCAGGCAGAGGAAAAGAGAAATAAGCTCGGTAGGAGCTATGATCATGGTGAATATCGACACGCAAATTCTTCGATGGAAACTAATCAAACCATGACGTCCCAGGAAGAAATTGAATTCGTCGGTAACAATGGTGATGTCGAGACAGGAGATCAGGGATTTGAAGTAGGAGTAAGTCCAATCAAGGTTAATGCTGAAGAAAGACACTATGTTCGAAGCGAGGAAGAGGCAAATTTTGATAATGAAAAACCTGGTAGTAAGAAAAAGAAGTCTTTTTTTGCCAGGAAAAAGAAAGAGAGACAGCATTCTGTCGGTTCGTTCTAATCGCGATTCAAAATCTATGTTGTTTACGTTTAATACAACAGTACTATGCTAGTCAAAATACTATAGTTAACTTTAGTAATCATCGTTCTGCTGTTGCCATGAATTCTGCCTTCGGCCATTTGCTTGTGTTTCCGTGCCGGTTGAATAGGCACTTCGTGTCATCCTCCCAGAAGCTGATGTGTATTGATCATAATTGATAGTATAGTTGCTTGCTGACTTTCTTGTGACTGTTGGCTTTGTAGCGTCCAAGTATGCTTGACAATTTCTACAGATTAAATCGAGACCTAAAGCGAAAATTCCTAAAGCGCTGCTACTCGAAATGATCTCTCGAAAAACAGCTCTGGAATCGTAACAATGCCACAGTCCACTGATTTTGAGACCAAGTGACTCCAACTCTATATCACAGCGAAGATTGTCGTCCTTGAGAAGCTCTTTTGCTGTCTTATTACTATTCGAATCATTTTGCTCTACAGGTTCCCCACAAAGCTCGTTGAAAGCATCTTCAAGAGTAAGCAGTGCATCTCGAAGGGAATTGACGCCATCAACGTTTTCCTTCAGTGTTGCAATCCAGTTATTTCGAAGGCCACTCTTTCCTCCCCAATTGTTCTCATATGTTCGACTTTTCAACGACGAGTAGAATTCTTGCTCACGCTTAAGCATCAACTTTGAGAAACACAAATTACTTGCAGCGTAGGGTGCATCTGCCGCACGGCCGCAAAATCTTCCAACCTTGTTGCGATAAGAAAACAAAGGAGAATCGTGCTCAAAATATCCTGGATATTGATGCTTCCACTTCTTAGCTCGGACAAGTCCATTCAACAATTCGAGCGCAGCAATCTCTTCCTCTCCGCCATGATCAAGGGCAACAGACCATAGGATTTTTTGTTTTTCTGCGACTGTCAGCTCTTCCGTTTCTGGATTGTGATATTCCGTGATGGTCTTTTTTATCTTCCATCCAGCGACAGATCCGTTTAAATAAGTTGCGGCATCAGGGGCACTTATTTCATCTGCAACTCTTCGTATACGACAGCGCTGGCCAATCGCAGACTGTATAGAATTTATCATTGGTAAACCCTGAACAGTGCCAAAATCCTCAGGATTGGAACTGGCCATCGCTTTCGCTCCCGCAAAATGATCATCATCACCTACTGATTTGACTGCGTCTGCGCCTTCAGTTTCACCTTCATTTGCCTGTGCGTCCACAAAACCACTAGCCTCAAGAATCACTTTTAAAGAAGTTTTCAAAGAAGCTTCACGGAGACCCTTACTATCTAGATTTTTTATTAATCCTCTAAGAGACTTGCTGGAAGACATGCAACCATTATGATGCCTCACTAAAGAATTGACGGTACCGGAAGGGTGATATTCCTGTCTCGAAAATTTGATGAATTTCTTATCATTTGAATCTCGTAGATCATTTTCCTCGTCTTTAGCCCCCATTATAATATGTGCTGGGTTCATTTTAGGAGTTGCATCATCATCACTCTCATCACCCTCGGATTTTATCTTAAAGTGTGCATCATACCAGACACCGCCACCAACATCATGTTCAAAATGCCAATATTGGTTGTACGCTCTATCCTTGCCGGCAACTTCTGTTCTAACAAAACATTTGTCCCTTCTAGCGATCAGTTCCTTTTGCGCTTCAGTCACTCTCTTTCTCTTTTCTGCATTTTTTAGTTCTAGGGCAGCATCCCGCAATAAACAAAGCGTCCACATTCCTCCCGTTTCTTCATCCTCGCCAGAAAGAAGGGTTTGCTTTGCAATTCTGATGGCTGAGCGAAGCGCTTTAATTGATCCATCCTCAATGGCATCTTTGAGGGCATCAATTGCTTCAGCTCTGGACGCGGGGAGACTTTCTTGCCATTCCTTAAAGCTTTGAATTTCTCTCTTCAAATTCTCAGTTTTAGCTGAAATATCTCTACTGTAGACTGTCCCAGGATCGCTATATCGTGCCAGCTCCTCTTCCATATCAACGAGAGTGTTATTCTCGCGGCTTTGTATCTCTTCTAAAGTAAGGGCCTCCAATTCATTTGTATTGAAAGCTACCTCATCGTTGATTTTTGATACAATTGTCCGAACTTCATTTTTACTAAATTGCTTCGGTCCAGGCAGAGCATCAAATTCAGCTTTTGTTTCTTCCTCAAACGATGCTATATCGTCCTCTGTCAAACTGTCTAAGTATTCGTTAGTAAATTCACCAGTGTACTTGTTCTTCCGAATAATCTCTCTCTTTTTCTTCGATATGAATTCATCTTTTGCTTCTATTGCGAGACGCTGTCTAGCAGCCATTTCAACCTTCGCTGCCTCTTCTTTCGCTTCCTTTTTAGCACGGCGTTCTTCGTTCTCAAGCTGCTTGATAGCTGTTGTCCTAGCATTGATGTTGTCTTGAACACACTGATTGATATGATACGTATCATATGCTGCTTCAATCAATACTCTCAAGATGCACAACCGTTGAAGAGCGGTAAGACTAAGGTAGTCTCTTCCACTGCACAAATGTTCAACGGCAGATTCTATGGGACACTCTTGACCATTCTCGGCTTCAGCAATGCACTCTGAAAGTACTCGGAATACAGAAAGTTTCTCCCTTTTCCTTCTTTCTCCCACAGTCAATGGCTCTAATTCTGCAAACTCGCGAAGATTATCGTCTACTTCATTTCGCAACCTTTTGTATCTGTGTAAGATTCTTGATACAGATGCTCCCACCATAAACGACCATGTAAATGGAGAAACCAGGTTAGAATTAAATAGAGGCTTGTACGGTGGCAACAGGAGATCGACCATGTAAGGAGGTGGTTTGTTTGGAATAATCGTCGTAACTGGCGCTGCCAAGTCCTCTTTCACAGTAGAAGATATTCTATTCGCATCTTGTCTATTTTGTTTAAAGTCTTCTTCGGTTTCCATGTCATTTTCGTCATCTTCAAAATCTGATTCCTCACCATCAGATTCGCCATAGTGAATGTCTTCCACGTTTTCTTCCGTTACATCTTCAAGTACTTCCATAGCACTGGCTGCTCCATGAGCCACCTTCGCTTTGTTTTCTTTCAAAGCTCCTGGATCGAAAGTCCTTCCCCAAAGGTCTGGTCGGGCTTCCCTCACACGCCCAATTAACCACATGACAGACTGCTTTGCAAATGCAGCATCACCACTCTTCCATCCTTGCATAGCTTTCTTGAGATATGACTTCACAAATGGGTTCGTAGTCAAAGATACTGCAGACTTGATCACTGCCTTAATTGATCCTCCTGCATTAGCTCGTTTAATTCGGATATCTTCTAGTGCCTGCAGCCATTTGCGAGTAACTATGGGATCTTCTTCGTAGTCAATTAGAGCTACGAAGTCCACCTTTATTGTGGGAGCAATGTTGTCCGCTTCGCCTCTTCCAATCTCTTCTTTGGCTTCGGTTTCTGGAGTTTCTAGAGTACTCCACCACCAACTGTCACTAGAAATATCATTCATCAGAAGCTTTAACAAAGCCAAATGCGTTTCTACTAGATACAAAGGAGGAATGGCAGTCTCATCTTTGCTTGTAGGCTTACATATAAGAGCGGCGGCAAAATCATCCAATGCAATCGGATGTAAGCTGAGTGATCTATTGAAAGTGCAGAGAAAATCCCAGGCCGTCAATACTTCTTGGGTACACGACGCAGGTAATCCTGGAAAGGAATCAATCTCAGGCTTGGACAGCACTGCCCAAAGAGACTTGTTCTTTTTGGAATCGTAGAGAATCATATCATCATCAATCAAGCTCTGATCGTTGCTCTGCTCATTCTGAAAATCATCAAGCGCCTTGGATGCCTTTTCATGGTTTTTCATAAGTTTATCAAGTTCCCTTGTTATCTTCTTTCGCTCGTTCTCTAAATCTCTCGCATTCTTAGGCCGCCCTTTCTTTGTCAATGGAGTTTTCCCCTTTTGCGATCCAGATGGTGTATTCTTGTGTTCAGAAAGATTCAGAAATTTTGATACCTCACTCGTTGACTTGAACTTACGTCCTTGCGCAGAGTAAAATATAGTTTGATGGCGATCTCCATTTTGAGTAACTTTGCAACGAAAAGAGTTTACCTGAGAGATATCACCTGCAATGCCGCGGCGGTAAATCAATAGAAAACGAGTTAGTTCCCCTTGCATCTATGTGTGCGAATAATCTTATAGTCAACTCACCGCCACATTCCTCTACATGCTGGATTAAATTCTTCATAGCTATCTCCTCTCTCTGGCTTAGACTGGGTGCATCGCTATGATCATAGCTCTTCACATTTTTCTTTTTAGGAACTTGTTGTTGGCTACCATCCATACCCTCCCCCTTCCGCTTTTTCGTAATGACTGCTGATTTTGATGCAATTCCTGGTTTTGAATTCTTTGCTAGCTCAGTCAAATGTGGATCTACCTTTGCTAACAGCTCTCCGACCACTTTGAGATGCTGCTTTGCTACTTTGGTCCTTCTCCCACTAGATATCCCAATCAGCAATACAATTAGATGGAATAAATGGGTTAGTACAAGTTCATCAAATTAAGGAGAATACGACTTCATCAAAGTCAATGTCTCATCTTGTTGCAATCTGCAACTTTCTACCCTCCAATCAAGGCGAAATTTGTCAGCAACTTACCACACTATGAAACGATTGTATATACCGCCTAGATCACAGGCAAATTGACCCCACCCCTTTCTGCCCAATTGATAAACACTTTTTTCAAGGCCTTGTCCCATAGTAGTCAAGTCCATTGGCCCTTCGCCGCCAACAGCAAGTACTTGATCATCATCAACTTCTTGAAACGGCTCTGCACGATCTATGCTCCAAGCTTTCGATAATATTTTTGACATCTTCTTCTTTTGCCGCTTGCGCTTGGCCTCAAGGTCAACCTCTGCTTCTGACATGGTTGTGTAAGGTGTGGCAGGTAGCTTCGTGTGGGTTAGTGTGTGATCAGATGCGAATGTTGAATATTTGTTAGAGCGATCAGGAAATAATCTCGCTTCGGTTTTGTGGTCTGTTGTGGCCGTTTTCTGTTGTCTTGGGGGGTGTTTCTGCGTACCATTTTTACGGGTTTTGCACTCTTTCTGAAAACAATTTGTTCGATGTTAATGAATATATATGGGTATGTTATATTATGTTACGTTATCCTAAGGAATAGAACGATATGATCATTAGCGCACCGCTTAAATGTGACCCAAGTTCCAATGACGAGTCGAAAAGTAGTTATGCCCTCGCAGATTACTGAGCGAGACTGAGTGTGTGTCCAATACCGCCAACACAGGTGCTCCATGTGCAGCAAGTGTCATAAATAACATTCACAAAATTGAAAAGGTCACTCCATCATCACATGTAAAAGGTTAATTGTTGTGTGTGATGACTGCTCAGCCCATCAGAAAGGGATCCAGGAGGTAGCTTCAATCTAGTTCCATCACAAAGGTTCATTGACCTGAACATGTAGGCAGTTATAGGCTTGTCCGTGTATCTTCCTGTAGAAGACATTGATAAGGCGTTCACAAACTGAGTTGTTGCAAACACCATACCCTGTCCCAGGAAGAATGGGGCGTTGCAACACCAAAAGTCAACCATGGTCATGATTGTTGTCAACAATGGTAGGTTAACCGCGGGTCTCGGGTGAAGCATCATTTGCACGGAAACTTGGACGGAAGTTGAGTTCAGCACTTGGGCCTCGAATCTGAGAAAAGATCTTCCTGCAAAGTTCAGATTTGATATTCTTCAACCGATTCTTGTGACTGGTGGCTAGCTGGACCCACTACTACTGTAGCAGCGAAAACTAGAAGACGCGGTTTGACTAAGGTTCCATTGCACTCATTGCACATTTTCAGATAGCAATCTCTATCTGAACAAAAGTTGGAAAAAGACATCTTCGAGAAACTTTCGGTTGAACAGAGCAAGCACGCCGGATCAGCTGATTTTGACCACAGATACTAAAGACGTTGTACCTGTGCCACGGGTAAAGACAAAGACTATTTATCCTATCCAGCACAGGGTGCATCATCTACGCAGGAAGTTCGTTCTGTAACCATGGAGAATTGAGCTGTAAAAATGAAGCGTTCCTTGTTGAAGAATCACAAACTGAAGTTCTGCATCCGCCTCCGTGCACCACCACGAATCCGCAACACGAATCCGCAACGCATGTGACCTGGAAGGAGTTCCTACATAGCTTCAACCAGATCTAGAGGAAAGTCATCATCCCCTCCGTTAATTATGCAGAGGTTTCCAATCAGATATACCCTTTTATTGCTATTCCAAGCTCAAATTTGAGCGCTGAAGGTTGCACCACTACTGCTTATGTTTAACTTTCTAGTTTGCACACAAAGAAAGCTTGATGTGGAATATCTGTTATCTACCACTACCAACGTAGAGAGAGCACCGCCATTCTGTACGATACCCACCGGAGAAACTGATGGCTGACAATCTCCTAATGCGGAGCAGTTATTACTATTGCCCCTCAAGGAACTTTCTCTCCTCCCCTCTTTTCTTGTCTCAAATTAGTATTTACGGAAACAACAAACAACAAACAAACACAAATCATCCAAACCGACCACCAGCCACCAGCACTTTAGCTAGTAATCTTAATTGTAATTCATATCTTGACACAACCTAAGCCCTTCTCTTCACATCCATCATGTTCAAATACGTCCTCATCCCCGCTGGAGAATCAGAACCAATTCAAACTCTGACAGCATCGAAAGCTGGAGGACTGTCCGATGACGAACTCGCCAAGAACGCCAAAAACTACTTTTTCGAACAGGGCGGTGGCGCGGCTCAAGCCAAAGCCTTGGAAGATGCCTCCCCAGAAGAAAAGAAACAGCTCGCCCAACAAATTCGAGATCAGTACGCCTCCTCTCCCGCATCCAAACAGGTTGCAGAAATGGATGATGCTTCAATTTTCAATTTATTAAAAGCCCAGACGGGGAGTGCCACTTGTGAGATTACGTGTTTGACAGTTCCAATGCCTTTGAATGGTCACA
>Ga0306864_1001354_pt1 | contig 10051 bp, 10 predicted proteins | sample AntRauTorckE5430_FD_190448 | JGI IMG/M metagenome (GOLD analysis project Ga0306864, IMG submission 190448) | Saline lake microbial communities from Rauer Islands, Antarctica - Metagenome Torckler E5 #430 (v2) (version 2) | ecosystem: Environmental > Aquatic > Non-marine Saline and Alkaline >...
CCACCCGTGCCAATCGGGAAAAGATCGCCCAGGACTTCGCCGGTTGCGCCCGCAAGGGTAACGGGTGGTGCAAGAAAAGGGAAAGGACTATACTTGCAGAAATAGACGCCGCCCGTGCTGACTATAACGCCACCTCCGCCGCCATCGCCACGGGACGTGGGCAAGCCCTGGCCGACGCCCTACAACGACGTGACGCCACCTACGCAGGCGCAAGGTCTGACGCCACCGCCGCCGCTGATGAGTTGGCCGCTGACGCCCAGGGCAACGGCTACATCTTCGCAGTACTGACCGGAGCCGGCCAACTGGTTTTCTACCTTATGTTTTTCCTCATTTTACAAATAGAAGCCGGTAGCGAGATAGCGGAAGAAATAGAGCCGAACGAATTTCATGCTTTGCCTTCCGTGTGGGCTGACTTCAAAGCAGTCCTACGGCACCGGGTAGAACGTGGAGCACGTAGGTTAATGGCGAAGGTGTTTGGCACCCGTGACCGGCTGGACGCGGGCTTACCTTATGTGTCTTTGTGGACTGAAAACAGACCACACAGCACCGCCCAAACAACGCCGCAGGTGGCCACCGCGAAGGCCACCGCACCAGGCTACTACCAGAAAGGAGCTGACCCCTACACACAAAACGTTCGTGCCCCCTTAAACACATCAAATACACCGGAAGTACACACTAACGACACACACACCACACCGGAAGCTAAAGCCGCCTACTCACGCCTAATGCAATACCGCCAACGTCTCGGCACCCACCAACAAAAAGCCCAGGTGCAGGAACGACAAAGCGGACAGATAAAGCCCAGGACGGCCGTGGCAATCGCTAATAACCGGGAGTGGGTAGACCATTACGAGAAGCTAGTCAACAGCCTGAACCTGAACCGGCCAACCTAAACACCTTCACCGTGGACAACAAACGAACTACCCCCCCGCCGCCGCCTGGCTTATGGAGCTGGCGGGACACATGGGTGACGCTGTGGCTAACCGTCGCACTCATCCTATTACTTCATTCTTAAATACCAATATCATGACTATTCAACAATTCTTTACCGGCACCACCGCCCCCTTTTCCTTTTCCTTTCGTCCGTATGACAGTTGGACGGCGGCCAACCTCAACGAGCTGCTCGAGCGCGTAGCCAGCTCCACCAACGCCGCTGACATCGACGCAATTATCCAGCTCAATCGTTACGCGGAAGCGTTGCTTATCGAGGTGGGCGCGGTCGAGGGCTACCGCGCCCACATCGTCAGCACAGACCCCCGCCACACGGTTCCACCGTGTGCGGCTGACCTTTCCCTTTTCGCAGCATGGACGCGGGACGACGTGAAAAAAGCCAGGACGATTGTAAGAGACGCCACCGTCGCACCCGTCGCCCGCCAATTTGCCGCAGATCAGTTTGCCGCATTGTACACCGCATTGCATTACGAAATTAGGGTACAGCTGACCAAAGCACAGGAGCCGGGAGGGGCTTACTTAGCCATTGCGCTAGCGTTTTGAAAAGAAGTGTTGCCAAATACCCCGCATAATGTCCCCCGTTTGGCAACACTTCTTTTGACGACAAGCTAAATTGTTGGTGTCCGATCAGGATTAAAAAAAAGAACGGGTATATAATACCCCGCATTATGTCCCCCTTTTTATACCCGATCAGGATTAAAAAAAAGAAGTGTTGTCAAATACCCCGCATTATGTCCCCCGTTTGCCCCCGTTTGACACCACTTCTTTTGACGATAAGCTAAATTGTTGGCAGAACGGGGCCCAAACACCCCGCATTATGTCCCCCGTTTGGGCCCCGATCAGGATTAAAAAAAAGAAGGGGTACCAAATACCCCGCATAATGTCCCCCGTTTGCCCCCGTTTGGTACCCCTTCTTTTTTTGCACAGGTCATATTTTTTAGTTATGGCAAAAGCGTAATGTGTACGCAAATAATTGTAATAACTATAAATTATAACCTAATTAGATACAAACGTAGTGTTTGCTTACGTCCTTTTACAAAGTGCCGCACCATCGCACATTTGTATCATCACAAAACGATGTTGTTATGTCCACCGCCAGCAAGTCAGTTCCGCCCGCTTTTCTTCACGTCCGCTTACCTGCTCCCGTATTGAGCGAGGTAAAGGAATTGGCTGGCGACACCGGGCGCACCGTCTCCGAACTAGTTCGTGACCTACTCAAGACGGAGTTGCGCCAGCATGGCCGCACCGTATCACTCACCATACAATTAGTATAGTAATGAAAGACTTTTCTATCATCAACCGGGAAGCTATCCTCTTAATGATCGAGCACGCCGCCGACGAGGCTGCCGTCAAGGCGGTGAAGCTTTACGCGGCGAACAATCCGCCCCCCCAGGACGAAACCCGGCTCCTCACAAAAAAGGAAGCCGCTGCTTTCCTTCGCGTTACCGTCCCCACAATTGACCGCTGGCGAAATGACCACCCTTTGCACCCTACGCTAAAAACCACAATGGTGGGAGGGATAAGGCCCCGCTTCAAAATGTCTGACCTAATGGCCACCCTGGAAGGGGGGAACGTCACCAAATAAAAAAAACCGCCGCTATCCTGCATGGATGGCGGCGGTAAACAAAAATCAATAATAACAATGCAAATGTACGGAAATAGTCAATACGGCGCAAGTGCCGATCCCGAGCTAATAGCTCACCTTACCACCAGCCTAAGAAATATACCGCCGCCAGTAGGACCAACAGCCGACAACAAAGGCGAACGCCCGCCGCTGGAAGTCTTACCACCAGCTGCGCGGGAACTAATTGAGCACGCGGAAACGGCGTTTGGAATCCATCCGGCCTACTCATTGGCAGGTATGATATTTGCCACCGCCGCCGCGGTCGGAGCTACCCACCGGGTACAAATTAAACCCGGCTCGCTTCAATCCCCTTGTTTTTACATGGCAATGGTAGGTACCCCCAACTCGAATAAGTCGGGAGGACTGAAATTTGCCCTTAACCCAATTCAGGATCGGGACGACGAAAACTACCGTAAGTATCAACGTGACTTGATCGAATACCGCGAAGCAGTACAGCTTGGACAAGCACCCGAAGTGCCGAAACTGGAAAAAACAATCATGGTGGAATACAGCCGGGAAGCAATCGCAGCCAAGCACCTAGAGAACTTGCGCGGCTTAGCGGTGAATCGTGACGAGCTTAGCGGCTGGTTTGCCGACTTTAACCGCTACGGTGGGGGTGGGGAAGAAGCGTTTTGGCTATCTAACTGGTCTGGCAACCCTATCAGCGTTGATCTGAAATCGCAGAACACTATACGAATACACAACCCAGTAATTTCCGTGGCGGGTACAATACAGCCCGGCCCGCTCAAAAGCATCTTCACTAAAGCCAAAAGTGAGAACGGATTTAGCGACAGGGTACTATTTGCCTGGCCGGAAATCCAACAAAAAGCAGATTGGAACGAGTACGAAATTCCCGCCGCCCTGACGGATCAGTACGCCGCCGCAATCGAACGCTTACAGGCAATAGGGTTCAACACAGTCGACAGCGAATTAGGGGAAGGATGGCTACCCAAAGAAACGCCGCACGTCATCCCCTTTAGCAAGGCTGGACAACGTTTAATGCTGTCATTTTTTAACTCGGTCAACAACCCGCTTTGCGACTTCGCAGAAAATGACAGGCTAAAAGGGATGCACGGAAAATTTGACATCCACGCGCCGCGCCTGGCGTTGGCCTTGCAAATGTTGTGGCATGGCTACGGGGAAGGCGGGCGCGAAACAATAACCGAAGACATGACCGGGCGGGCTTTACTGCTTACAGAATGGTTCAGATCGCAAAGCATGAAAGTGTACCGGTACTTGCACGAATCCGGCCCGCTGGATGACTTGCCGGGAGATGAACAGCGGATATACAACCAACTCTTAGCAAGCTTTTCAAGTAGCGAAGCAGTGTTTACCGCTAAGGCCACAGCTGGCTTTAGTAAACGCAAAACGCAAGCAATGCTAAAGAGCTGGAAAGATGCAAATTTAGTTGCAAGTGAGAACAGGGGGAACTACTCCAAATTCTACTAACTCCAAATTGCACGGGGGGCAATTTTGCGCTAACTACTTGTGAAACGTCGTAAGTAGCTGATTATCAATGTTTTAAGGGCCAAAACGAAGCGCAAAACGCTTGCGCTTTAAAACGTAACTAACTGATAATCAGAGGGAACGAAGCGCAAAGTTAGCGCAACGAAGCGCAAAACTTTGCGCTTCATAATTCCTTAGCGCAAAGTTTTGCGCTTCGTTGCGCTTCGTTTGCGCTTCGTTTTTTACTTAAATCGCTAGTAGTCAGAGTTTTACGTTTTTTTAGGTCGAGTTAGCGCAAAAATGCAGCCCCCCCCCTCACGATTGCCAGGTGCTTGGCAAAAGTGTAGCGTTCACCTAAAAATTTGCGCTACAAAAACTAACAAAAACAGAGTAAGATAATAATTCTTAAACGTATTTTCAACAATCTGTAAGTTACTGTAAAACAGAAGGTTACGCGGCAAAATAAAATTCGCTTGCTTAGCTTTCTTCCCCCCCCCGTAGGGCGCGGATTAGTGTTATCGTGACTAATGCAGAACAAAAATTGGTATTATATGCACAACGATTTACAAGCCGGACTGCTTAACAGCATGGCGGGCGAAGCCCTGGCGGTTACGCCAGGCTACTGGCAAAGCACCCTTAGCGAGCTGGCCCTACTATCTACCACCGGCCTAACTGGCGCGGACATCAACGCCCGCAAAGCGGAAGGGCGGCCCCGGCTACTAGCGGCCGATGGCAGCGGGGGGAACCCGGCGAACCTCAACAGCAGCAGCAGCACCCCGCCGCGAAGTATTGCACACCTGACCCTATCAGGGTTGATGCTGGCGGGAGATTTCCTATTTTATCGTGGGGTTAACCACCTGACCGCCGCGCTACTGGCAGCAGAGCAAAACCCGAACATCGCGGGGGTACTCCTTGAAGTCAATTCTGGCGGCGGCCAGGCAACGGCCGGGGAAATGCTGAAAAGTACCCTGGCAAGTATGAGCAAGCCCGTCGTAGTCCTTACGCATTACATGGGTAGTGCGGCGGTGTTAGGCACGTTACCCGCCGCCGCCATTGTCGCCAGCTCACAGGGGGTACAGGTGGGAAGCATTGGAACGTACGTACAAATCAGTACAGCACAGCTTAACAACGAAAAGCGGAACTATGAAACTATCTACGCGAAACAATCAACGAACAAGAACCGGGAGCACCGCGCAGCTGGAGATGGCAACTTTAAGCCCTACCAGGAGCTGGTTGAGAAGTTCAACACGATGTTTGTGTTATCCGTAAGAAAGTACCGAAAGCTTAATGGTGACGTGACCGGAACGCTTTCGGGAAATATGTTTTTCGCTGACGATGCTAAAACACGCGGTCTTGTGGATCACGTCGGGACGTTCACCGACGCGGTGAAAATCCTTAATCGAGAAATCTACCGCCGGGAGGCTTCAAAGATGGCCCCGCCCCGCCCTAAAGCCAGCACGAAGCCCACCCCGCCAGCTACACCGAACGCGGCGCGGCCGTGGCTGAACAGTCAAGCTAATCAGCGCACCGCCGCACGGCTGGCAGGGATTGATTACGATGCCTCAAAGCTACTGGAAGCCCAAGCCGCCAAGCCAGCTGCAAATCAATCGATTGATTACGATGCCTCAAAGCTACTGGAAGCCCCAGCCGCCAAGCCAGCTGCAAAGCAATCGGAGACAGCAGCTAAGACCCTGCCTACAACGCTGGCCAACGTGGACAGATCGAAACCATACAGCTTTAAGCAGATATTCAAAAGCTAAATCACCATTAAAATAGTACCCTATTATGAGTAAATTAACCACCCCACCGCAAAGCGAAGCGGACCAAATCGCAGCCGTACAGGAAGCCCTAAGACTACAAGAGCTGGACGCTGTGGAACGTGAACAGGAGTTTGACAACCTGCGTGCGGAAGTTCACCAGCTACGAAAGGAAAAGCAGGAGCAGGACGCCCGGCAACTGTTTCCCGTTGAATTGACGGAAGCCACGTTTTTCTTGGACGACAACGAATACCAGTTTGTTGTTAAAAAACTCAACTTCGGCTATGGCAGGATATTGACGGTTCAGGAAATGATTGAACAGCCCGAAACTCTACGCCAATTGGTTCGGGATGGCAGCGCGGCAATACAACTTGTTAACCAATAAATCACCACAAATGATAGTATTAAACAGTCGACGCGAATTAGCCGAGCGACACATAGCCCAACTGACCACCCGCCGCGAATCAATTGCAGAAAAAATACAAGCGGTACACGCCGCCGCCGCCGAAATCGGCGGCAAGGCGTCCCCTACCTTTACGGCTGAACTTTGCGGGAAGGTAGGCCGTACGGCGATTACCCTAGCCGCTGTAAAGTTTTGGCTGCAAGAAACCGGCAACAGCTATCACCACCTTACCGACAGCGCACTATTGACCGGAGTGGTGCAGCCTCCCGAGGTGCTGGCCCTCATCCAAAAAATGATCAGCGTCAACGGGAAGAGCGAAGCACCGGAACGCTACTACCAGGATGGAAGCTTTAAGCCGTTGGCGGTGACGACCGCCGAAAAAGAGGACATTTTCCGAAGATCAGAGATATACGGGAATAACGCAGAATCGGTTGAGCTTTACAACATGATTGATCAGCGTTGCAGGCTTGCCAACCTGGCCAACTCCCCTAGAGTGAGTGACGGCACCAGGGTACTACTCAAGGATATTGCCGGGTCGGTTTTCAGGCAATTCATAGGGCAGCGTGAGACGCCACACGGTTCTACTTTTTTCGTCCACTTACAACACTTCGGGAAAGATGCAGACTTCCGCCCCGCCTTCGATGAAGGCACCGTAAGCATGATATAGGGTAGATTATTATTGTCATTGATATTTTTTGCTGGCAAGTCGGGAGGCTTGCCAGCTTTTTTTTTGCAAGAAATCCACTTTTGCACACGATTTAGCCAATAAAAAAACCCTAAGAAGCTGTAAACCAGCGACTTAGGGCCTCTAAAAGTAGCGGGGACAGAAGCAGAACAAATACCAATTTTTTTAGTCTATATCTATAAGCACGCTTATTATCAGCCCTTTACAAATACAACCAACTTACGTATTTAACCCAAAAAGTTAAATTATCACCTTTTGGCGTTCAGAATTTTGCCACCGTACTTGCAAAAGTTGGCTTGGTAACCATACCTTACAGCATGGCAAGAAAGAAGATGAATAAGAGACCACCCAACCCCCGGTTTTGGCTGTCCGGTGGTGTCATCAATTTGCGTTTCTCTTACAATGGCGTGCGCAAGTCGATCACGACCGGGGAGTACCTGGCGGCCGAAGATTGGGACGAAAAACGCACGCAACCAAAAACATCTCTTAGAGGTAGGGCCGATCTTGTGAGGATCAATAACCGGATGAATGAATGGAATAACGCCGTAAGGACCGTTTTCCAAAAATTCAGCACTACCCTATCAGCGGAAGAGTTCAAGCAGGAAATTATTTATACCGTCGGCGCGGAAGAGCGGCCAGGTGATAGCCCTAAAGAACTACTACCCTACTTAGCGGAGTTCATCGACAACCGCAAGAAGATCGCCGGGAAAACTCGTGCCAGTTGGGGGAAATATGAAAGCTTAAGAAACCACCTGACCGCATACGCAAACGAAACAAAAAACAAAGTAGACTTTGATACGATTGGCTGGCATTTCCTGGAAGCGTTCAGCGCTTACCTCTACGCCGAACCACGTTCTTTTTCGATCAATAACGTGGCAAAACTCATCACCGTTTTGAAGACGGTACTACGGGATGCTTTCCGTAAAAACGCCCACGACGTACGCACTTACGAAGATCCTGGCTTTGGTGTTCGTCGGGTGAAGACACAGAACAAAGTTAGGCTTAACGTTCAGGAACTTTATGAAGTCGAGCACCACGACTTTAGCGACCGCCCCACTTTCCAGCACGTACGCGACCTGCTTATTTTTGCTTGTTGGACGGGCTTACGCATTTCCGATTGGGCGAAGATCGGGCGGGCCAATTTCAGACAAAAAGGAGACGGTCTTTACCTGGAGGTTGGTATGACAAAAACCAAAACGCAAGTAATTATACCCGTGGTTCCCCAGGTGGAAGCGATCTTTAGTAAGTACGACTATTCTTTGCCCGTAGTCTCAGATCAGCACTTCAACAGGATTGTAAAAGAAGTATGTAAAGAGGCAATCCCAGGAAGCCGGTTCACCCGAATATATTCCGAAGCTGGCCAGCGAAAAGAGGAACAAGCGTTTAAGTGGGAACACGTCAGCAGCCACGCCGGGCGGCGGTCCTTCGCGTCAAATATGTTTGAAAAAGTTGGATCAGCTTACGCAATTATGCAGATCACCGGCCACGATACAGAAAAAAGCTTTTTTACCTATATCGACTTGGAACGGGAAAAGGTAGCGGCAACGCTACGCACCCCGGCCCTTGCGCTGGCCACCTGGCGACCATAAAGAAAAACGCCCCGGCCCCTTGCATTCAGTTTGCCGACAGAACAAGGAAACCGGGGCTATTTACTAACAGTAAACTTTTGCAAAAATGCGAAAAATTCAGACGACGCCCAAAGACCGGGCTTTTTACAACGAACATGGTGGCAATTTATCCGCCTATTACCTCATCGCGAACATAGGGCAAGCCCTTTCCGCCGCATCCTTAGCCCTGGCAGTTTTTAGCCTATTGAGCGACGCAATCGCCGGGCGCGGTTTCACCGTGGCCAGCTCCGGTATAATCGCCGCCGCGGTCCTAATTGGTATCTTCATCGAGCTGGCCAACCGGAAGCTTTCCCGCCCCGCTATCCGTCCGTGGGTTGTCAAGGATCAGTTTGCAGATGACGACGAAAAACGGAAGCGGCATAAGTTTGTGACCGGCTTTAGCCGTGGCGGTTTGCTGATCGTAGGTTTTCTTTCGTTGGTGCTTTCCTTTATGGGTAGTATGGACGCGGGTAAGCTGATTACCGACGATGCCCCGCCCGCCAACATTGATAGCCTACAAATAGCCTTCGCGGCTGATACCTCCGCCCTACTTGCCCCCTATACTATCCGCTCCCGTGCTGCTGCTGATGGGTTCGCCGCCACCCGTGCCAATCGGGAAAAGATCGCCCAGGACTTCGCCGCTTGCGCCCGCAAGGGTAACGGGTGGTGCAAGAAAAGGGAAAGGACTATACTTGCAGAAATAGACGCCGCCCGTGCTGACTATAACGCCACCTCCGCCGCCATCGCCACGGGACGTGGGCAAGCCCTGGCCGACGCCCTACAACGACGTGACGCCACCTACGCAGGCGCAAGGTCTGACGCCACCGCCGCCGCTGATGAGTTGGCCGCTGATGCCCAGGGCAACGGGTACATCTTTGCCGTGCTGACCTTCGCCGGTCAAGTAGTCTTTTACCTTATGTTCTACCTCATATTGCAGATAGAAGCGGGTAGCGAGATTGCCGACGAAATAGAGCCTAACGAGTTCCACGCCCTCCCTTCCGTTTGGGCTGACTTCAAAGCTACTTTGAGCCACCGAGTAGAACGTGGGGCGCGTCGCCTTATCGCCCATATCTTCGGAAAGCGGGAACGGTTGGAGGACGGGTTGCCTTACGTCTCGCTATGGTCTGACGTTACAGTCTCGCAACAACAGGACGCCACCAGCATCGCCACGGCACACACGAACGCCGCCCCCGGATATTACCGGAAAGCGGACGACCCGCACACACCAAAGCCCCGTGCGCCCTTTAACGCACCAAATACACACGGCACACACGAAAACAACGAGACGCCCACACACGAATCGCCAGAGGCTAAAGCGGTCTATTCTCGACTGATGCAATACAAGCAGCGGTTAGGAACGCAAGAGCAAAAGGCGAAGGTGCAAGAGCGCAAGGATGGCAAGGTGAAGCCCAGGACCGTGCAAGCGATAGCCAACAATCAGCAATGGGTGAGCCACTACGAGCAGCTACAAGGGCTTTCTTATAAAAAATCTCGTGAGTGAAGCAAGGTCGTAAATTTGATTTTCCACAAAAAAATCTAACGCCTTGTCCACTCACGATTGCGACGAAGAAACGACTT
>Ga0306864_1001355_pt1 | contig 10051 bp, 9 predicted proteins | sample AntRauTorckE5430_FD_190448 | JGI IMG/M metagenome (GOLD analysis project Ga0306864, IMG submission 190448) | Saline lake microbial communities from Rauer Islands, Antarctica - Metagenome Torckler E5 #430 (v2) (version 2) | ecosystem: Environmental > Aquatic > Non-marine Saline and Alkaline >...
CTAATGTCACCTTATCACTGTTCTCTGTACCACCAAGAGCCTTGATGAGGTATCGAACCGAAGCTGGCACCTAATTATTCGTGATCTAAATATCGGCGGTCGCTTCAACAGGACTTCCTAAAGACATGCGGAGGCATCAAAGAAGCCATCAACGTTTTGGCTCATCAAATAATAGACAACCTCGGGGTTTCTACGAGAGTGTATGAGACAACTTCTTGGTCTCCATGCTTGCAATATACAGTTAGCATATTCTTGAAGGTCCCTGTAGGGAATGATGGATTTGATTATTGAGTGTGTTTCTTATCGAAGGAAACATTAACATTCTAGACATTATTGAAGTGAGCTTTATTGTGTAGTGATCTAGGATCCATTTCCTCTTCTTTCCATTGTGGAATAGGATGTAAAGAATTTAAAGTTGGTGAATTATTTTCATTGTAAATATTGAATTTGCAGTATTGCATACTTTTACGAGGAACAATGCAGGGCGAACAAATTGTAGACAATGAATGACCATCGATCGAGTTATCAAATCAGAAGCGCCGTGACGTGAGCCTCCGAATATAGAATGAGCACGAAGTGACATATCGCTACACGTAGGCAAGATTTGCTTCTAATTTAATCAAGTTGTATCCATTGAAGAACTTTACATATCGGTTGCCTGGTGTATGCGAGAAAGCTGGAGAAAGGCGGTCTATGGCTTCCGTAACTGCTCCAAATCTCAACGAAGCGTGAAAGGCTGAGCATAATGCTGTATCTCGTGCATTCGATGCAAGGTCCGACTCAACCAAGCAGCAGACTCAGGAACCCATTGCTAAAAATAACTGGGATGATGTTGATCAGCTGTGGAAATGGAAGCTGTGCAGATGTCCCCGAATAGCCGAGCTCCCTTGGCAATTTACTTCCAACGAATACGTCTTTAGTATTAAAACCTCGACAACTCTTTCTATCTTTTCCACACCTTGCATTCAAGGATACCGCAATCTTCAAAAGCATTCGAAATGGCGAATACAACGATACCGCATAACTGCTCGAATCGAGGTAAATTATTCCTTATTTGCTTCAATTGATTCTTGTGGTAATGCTCTAATTAATATCTTTTTTGTTCTCAACATTCCTTGAAGGGAGTATCTTTTCTGGTGACCTAGCAAGTCTTGCTACATTCTTACCCGGCATTTCGGGCAGCCTCCTTCACCGAGAGTGTAAAAGAAGTTAAAGCATAGTCTCTCCAGAAGCTTTGGTCTCTTCAAAATTATTGAACCTTCGTCTTCAACACCAACAACTTATTCAATATGTCCTAGTTTGACTGAAAATTTCTTCTGACTGATAATTTCTTCTTCCAATCCTTCAGGAGCGAACTGATTGTAATTTAAATTAGATTTGGTGCCCCAATTCATCCATAGTCACATGACTTCTTCTTGCAACACTGAACAGATTTACTGGTGTTTCTGCTAGCTTGACAAAGAAGTTACAAGAGGGGGGAATAACAAAATTTGAGTTCAGATGCTGATTATATGAAGGATGTGCGTTGTGCGTACTCTTTGAGAATAAGTTCTCTGCTGCTGACTGAATCACTACCATTTTCGATTCTTGCATTAGCTTTCTATATCTCGCGGCAATCAAATCGCCTGTTTTCAATTCATCCACTGTAATATAATGGAAATGCCCTGCGCGTTTGTGATGCTCCCTCCACCTCGAGGGCCACTTAATAGCACTGCAACCCAGACAAATATAACAATTGATGATTTATATGAGAACACAAGTCCAATCCAAATTTCATCAGCAGCTCCGATACAAAGTAAAAGACTCAACGATGGAATTGGAACAAGTAAGAGTGAACACGATGTTCTACTTCATCGTCGCCTGAATCCGAGGAGCAAAAATGATTTCAATCAGCTTTATCAAGATATTGCACAATGGAGAGGCACAAGGCTCAAGAAAGTGGACAACATCCAAGAAAGGCAGCATGTGTTGGACAATGAGTTAAAGCTTTTACAGAAGGTTGAACAACTAAAGGTAGCAGAAAGAAAGTGCGCATCCAATGAAAAGGTGCAAAGGTACCTTGTTAACATGTCAAACGATCTCGTTTGGGAGACATCTTTGGGAGGAAAGATAGCGGTAGAAACCTCCTCCAAGTTATATGCTTCCAAGTTAGCGCGAATGTACATCGATCTGGAAGATTATAAAAATCAAGAAGGTAAGGAGGTTCCTAAAGAGCTTTTCCAGCTGCCTTACATTTGCTAACGCTTGTCAACAGCGACTGCAAGGCTAGGAATTCTGAGCGAGGCAAAAATAATTTTGGAATCAATATCTTCACCTATGACAAAAGATATTAAAGATGTTATGGAGTTGATTGACAGAGAATGCGATCTAGTTAAGAGGAATATATCCAAACCCTTATCAGCATTAAGACAGCGAATGCTATACCTGTTTTTACAAGTCATTCAAAAAGAGACCGGAAGCCAGATTGAACCTAACGAGTAGCAGGTTGTGGATATTATGTCAGTCTGACTCATTTATTGAATTCCATAACGATGGACAATACTTTCTATTGCAAAGAAGAGAAAAGTTCATAATATTCGAATTGAAAGTGATTATGATACGTAAGATCATCAAGAGACGCTGCTATTTTACTGCGATTGACGATGTCCAAGTGGCCATCTCTTCAAAATCTCAAATGTAGTTGTTAATACATCAGCCTTATTGTCTCCATAATGCAAGTCACGCTGCATTGCGGCAAGTTGATAAGGATATAACTCTGTTGCTGCATCCTTTTGATAAAGTAATGAAGGACGAGCTCTTATTATTTCTTCCATTGTGCCCTGTGACCAACTTTGTCCACACTTTAGACCAACAATAAGGGGATTTTCTGATTCTTTTGTTAAAACACTGGCATACTTGTCATCCTCAATCAAGATAGCATTAACTGTTTCTTCTATCTTCAGCTGTGGGCTCAAGCACGTGAAACCTGGCTTCTCATCCTCTTGAATACATTCATCACAAATGACATGACGCAAAGTCAAGTTCGAGTGGCTAAAGTAGTAAGCAGCATGTCTCATGTTGGCCTGTTGACAATTATCACATTTATATAACCCAAAGTCTTGGTCTTGAGCTCTGCAGGCTGAGTGGATTGGATAGTCGCCAGTCACATCTCGAATTCCGATTTGCTCTCGAAATTCCATCATAACGTAGGAAACAAATGCAAATGGGCATGCAGTACATCGAATTGCATTAGAAAGTAAATGCTTGTGAGACTCTGCCTTAATCCCCGACTTTAATTCCACTTCAGCTTGAAGTAGCATTGCCGCAGAATCCACCAAGTCATCCAGATTGCTGTTCGTCATAAGTACCCCTTTATGCTTACCCAAGATTGTACCCAAGTTTAATCGGAAGAAAAGAACAATGGGCGTGTTTCCGTTTAAATCCTTCATAACAATTTGGGTCTTATCAGCTTGTAGTATCGCGTCAATGATGAGAGGCGACCGCAGATTGATAATAGCAACAGCAAGGAGCGACCTCAAATTCTCAGAATCGCGGTATTTTGTGACAACCGGATCAGTCACTCGTAGTAACGCAAACACACCTTGATCAGATGCATATTCACAGGCAAGATGAAGTGGTGTACGTCCCAAATAGTCTTTCATCACAGTGGCCTCTGGATAATTTTCAATCAGAGCATTGAGGAAGAAGGCGGAAGCTCCTTTAATACATGCCCAATGAAGTGGTGTTCTTTTGTATCTATCAACGTAAGATGATACTTGAGACTGTCGATGATCATCTAGCATTACCATGGCCTCAGAATAAAGCCGTCTGTACACATTCTAATGCAGGTGCGGCGACGAGGATTAGATGCTGTTAGCAATAGAAGCAACTTTCTCAAATCAGCAACGACTTCACAAATTTCTTACCTCGTACAATACAATCTTCAAATCTTCAAAACTTTGCGATTCATTATGCTGAGAATGTGTACCATTAGATGCATTGTTGCTAGACTCGTCGAATGGCAATTGCTTTACAGTGAAGAAGGGTGATCTCTTCACGCTTTCTTGACGATTATCATCTTCCAGCATGTTAGAAGTATTCAGCGTTGATGCCGATCTGCAATTTCCCATGGTAGTCTTATTTCACTTTGTTGCTAAGAAATGAGTGGAACGGATGTGTGAGATAATAAAATATGATGTCGCACGACTGATGATGTGATTGACGAATCAAGACCTATCGGGGCCCATCGACGGATTATGACTGACAGCGTTCAAAGCATTAAACGTCTCAACCTTACAGACGCACTTGTAGTTTTGCTGAAGTGATAGTTATAACTTTGGACTGAATAGTTTGTTTGTGTGAACAATAATGAGAAGAGATGAGAAGCTTCGCAATTTTAATTCGCAATAAAAATTTAAATTTCGAAATAGTGGAGCGCAAGGCTGGTGTCAAAGAAATGGCCTATTTATCATTTGTGTCAACATTGTTATTTATTGTTATGAATAGTTTTGAATTGATTGTAAAGTATGAAGATTCGTTCCGGAAAGCCTACTTTACTAGCGTTCTTGGCGTTGAGTTTGTTTAGAAAAGAGTGTCTGAAAGATCATGACTGCGGCCGTTATTATCACCGTTATTGGATCCTATGAGATATGAGCCACACAACACACACAAAATCAGAACAACGACGACCGACGACGACTCCTTTAAAACGTTAACATCATCGTCCGTCGCTATATCCGCCAGCAGTCAGCTATCTAAGCTATTGCGAATAAACTTTGTATTGATAATATGAGCAGAACTGAATCAAAAATCACCAAGGAATGTTTCTTCCTTGTGTCCATTGCAGGAGAGCGACCGCAAAAAATTGTATTCGAACTCGCCATTGATGTTGCGCCAAAAACATGCGATAACTTTGCATCCTTTTGCCAATCAAAGGAACCATCCAAGTCATACAGGAAAACCCAATTCCATCGTATGATTCCTGGGTTCATGGTACAAGGTGGTGATTATCAAAACGGGGACGGGACTGGAGGCGAGGCCTTCCATGGTGGAACTTTAGTCGACGAATCATTTGCGCTAAAGCATGACGCACCAGGTATCCTTTCCATGGCAAATAAGGGCAAGAATACAGCAGGCAGCCAATTTTTCATTACACTTGGAAAGGCTCATCATTTGGACGGGAAACATGTTGGTTTTGGACGCGTTACCGAGGGAATGAAAGTTGTGCACGAGATGGCTAAAGTTGAAACTGATGGAAATGATCGTCCTACATCTATGCAAAAAATCACCATCGTTGATTGCGGAGCTGGCAATGGCAGGATCTTGGATGGATCATCCGAATCTGAGGAACGCGAAGTAAAACATAAAAAGAAAACTTCTAAACGGGAAAAAGTCAGACGCGACAGACACTATTCTTCTTCTGATGATACTTCTTCCTATTCAATAGAAAGAAATAAAAAAGATAGAAAACGCAGGAAAAAATCGTCGAGGAAGCGTGATAAAGAAATTGCCAGCGATGGCAATGACGACGATACTTATGATTCTAGAGAGCGAAGCCGGAAACGCAAAAAAGAAAAGAGAAGAAGACGCGATTACAGTAGCGACGAGTCTCCTGAAGAACGAAGTCGAGATAAAGATAACAGGAGCAAAAAATCTGCACAGAAGGAGAAAAGGCATAAGAAGAAGAAGAAAAGGAGTCGTCATTATAGTGATGATTCTTACAATTCAGATGACAGTAGTCATCACCATAAGAAGTCTTCTAAGCACCGCAAGGATACCAAGAAACAAACCAAGGACACGATTGAACCTTCCACAAAGGGCACTACTTCATTAGGAAACTCTTTTGGAAAATTTGGAATCGTGAGGGAATCTGATTTTTTAAACAACACAAAAGTGAAAAGATCTTTTGAGATATGGATGGCAGAAGTCAAAGGCATTCCACAAGGTTCCAACCTTGCAAAGTGGGAACTTTCAGATTATACCAAGGAGTTCGTGGAAGATTTTAATACAGCTACTTTTCCTCATCAAAAGTTTTATGATTATGACACGTGGGAAATGGAAGAGTACAACAGGAAAAAGGAGGAATCGCAACAAAAACCAGGGGCACATAGCGACGAATGGCAATATCGGGAAGAAATGCAGAAGAAGGCTGAAGTCAAACGTAACAAAGAGTTTCAGATAGTCAAGACAATGATGAGTAAAGAGAAAATAGAAGAAATGAAGAGTCAAGCTCGTCTTAAAAGTGAGATGGAAAATGCGTACAGGGTAGGAGATGAGAAAACCAGGTTGAAGCTGCAAAAGAAATTGGAACCAGAAAAGAAATAAAGCCGCACATGCGTTGCTATCATAGCCATCGTTACAGCGATATGGATCTTGAAGTAATATTGCGTTATTTATTATCATCAAGTTTCAAACTACGTATAAGTTCACCTAGTCCCTCAACCTTTTCACCAGCCATTATCTTTTCTGTAGTTTCCCTACCATATTTCTCCTCCATCAGGTCAAGAAGATCAATGTTGCGTTGCCACACTTTACTGGAATCACCATCTAGCTTATTTACTGCTGACGACACTTCCTCTTCTCTCAAGATATGGAAAATTGGATAAGGAGCTCTATTGGTCAAATTATCAACTCCTTCTACTCCGCTTCCTTCGAATCGAAATAGTGGATGAAAAGGCGCAATTTGAATTATACCTTCCATACCCTGATCAAATAACATTTCTTCAGCCATTACTACCGTTTCATAGAAATCAATGAAGCTGCTGGGAAATAGGTCAGGACATATTACAACCGTCGTTCCTTCATCGTCTTTTCTTAAAATACTTTCATATAAAACCACACTTAAAATTTCTTCGACATCGCTTCCTCTGACTACAGTGGTAAAAAGGTGTTTATTCGACCTCGACTTTTCTGCGAACGGACAAAAGTTTAAACCAATTACCACGTTCTTGATCCATTTTGACACCTTCTCCTCAATTTCTGAATCAATTTCATTACAAGAGTTATGGTATCGAGCAATCTTGAAGCTTCTTACTGCACTTCTTCGACTGGTTATGAAAGCTTCCTGCCTAGCAGAGGAAAACAAACAGGGAAATTGTGATGGAGGCGAAATTGTTTGCTTTGCATATTTTTCTCTGAGCGTACAGCCTATTCTGTAGTTCCTCCTCGAGGCGATCGATCGTGGAAAGGCCAACATCAAAGATATAAGAATTAGAACTGAATACATACGTGATCAACGCTGATTAGAGAGAGTGCAACAACCTGTATCCTCTATTACGTAAGAGTAATACAGTGCTGTAAAAGTTGTGAAGTAGGTTTGAGATTGGAGGTTGTAAAAATAGAAAGAATAAAGATCTACAATCAGGACAATACCATGTAAAGTATGATACAGGTACAGCTAAAGTATTTTGCGTGGTAATCGATAGGTTAAAATCGCAGTGAAAAGATTTGAAAGAATCCATATATTTATCCATCAAGGGTTAGGGTTGGAGCATTGGATTTGATTTGGAATTCGTGGGACTTCTAAAATAAACTTTGCCGTATTTTGCAATTCTCTCGACTGATTCTCGCATTATTATTACCTAATTTACCTCCTCGAGCTTCTTCTTGCCTCGGTCATAAATCGAGTACAACACAATCCATATCTCAATTGATTAATCTCTACAATGCCACCACTCGTATCGCTTCATGGCGAACAAGCCAGGCAATCCACGTTCCCCCCAGGAAGTAGAGTCTACATCTCCGCTGACCCGCAACATAGCATCAGCGCAAAAACCACAATCCTTACGCCGGGAGAAGTCGTCGGCGTAATGCTACAAATGGGCAAGCCTGGTCAACTAGACTTGTTCTACAAAGTTGAAGTGAAAGGATTCTTAGACATAAATGAAAAAAGAACTGAACTGATCATCGAGTCTCGGCTCCGTTTTCTGAATGGTTCGCCTGTGACAGTCGATCTAAAACATGGAGACGAAAAGCATTGCGTCGACGGAATCGTGCTGGGATACTGCGATATTCCTCCTACCGACGATCGGCGAAAGTATAGTGGAAATGAAGAGTTCTGGTATAGTGTCCAGCTATTGGACAATCCAAATATAAACAATATACGGATTATGCACGAGGTGAGCAGCTCTCAACTGGCTTATCGTCCACCTGCAACACCTACTCTTCGCAAAAGCGCAGAAAAGGGCAAGACTTGCGTCAAGGAAGAAATGGACTTGGATATTGTTCCTACCCAAGCTGCCATGGAGGAATTAGAGAGCTCTCGCGATACTGAGTGTTCCACGTCGGGTGGAGGAGCTGAGTTTATTGCTACTACAAGTCAGAGTCTCAATGAGATTAATAATGCCGCTGCTAAAATCAAGGTTGAGTTTGATGCTGCCCATGATGTTCGAACTAGAGAGCCGCATTGCGAAGTTACCATGCACACAGCTTTTGCCCAAGATGTTACATCGCACTTAGCACACGAGCCTGCCAATGATACGACCAAGCGCAAGACTTCCAGAGAGCCATACCAACTTTTGAATGAGATTCACGAAATAGATCTTGAAGTGCCGTCGAAACGGTTAAAATCATTTCCAAAGGAGTCAAAGAAGATGCCAGAACAAAGAAAAATTGGATCAGAAGCATTAGAGCATTCCGAACAAGTGGAACTTGATCCCAATGAAGTCCTAGGAATATGCGATTTAGAAAATACACGTCGCCAACAATTCACAGCTATGGAGGAACGAAGCCAGTACGGGTACGAATCTATCTGGAATTCTAGGCTAAAAGAACTGCACGAGTACAAACGAAACTTTGGAGATTGTCTTGTACCCAAAATTTTTCCATCCAATCCTCTTTTGGGACATTGGTTGCATACTCAAAGAACTCAATACAAACGTTTGCAAGATGGACAGCGAACGTTTTTGATTTCGGAGCGATTACGACTATTGGAAGGAGTTGGATTTGTATGGAATGTGGATACATATAAGTGGAATCGTAAGCTGCAAGAACTAGAACTGTTCTTTGGAATGAATGGGCACACTATTGTCAAGCAGAGAAGTAATACACCTCTATACATGTGGATTAGACGTCAGAGATCGGAGTACAAAAAATACCTCAATAAAGAACAAACACAGATGAATATAGAAAAGGTGCTCTTGCTACGAAATGCAGGATTGCAGTTGGAGTAAACGGAGTAAAACTGTGTAAGGATAATAGATAGGTATTTATTATTTATTACTTGACCAGGGACAGCTTGTTGATAATATTTATTTACAAAAGATCTCCATAACGGCTTCATGCCATCTCATTCATCACACAATTCTTAGTATTTTGTGTTCCCAGCCATAAGAGGCTTTATACTTTTCAAAATAGATTCGTCATTGATTCGCAAAAATTAAAATGCATCTCATCAACTTGCCGCTGAAACTCTGGACTGCCAATGTCTAGTGAGCCTTGTACCTCTGGAGGATGAATCGGCTTTCCCACCACATACAGCAACTTCTTTCGAAATGGTATTGGCAAACCGCAAACTCCATAGAAGAAACATATAGATACCCGTAATAGGTTTGACATCTTTTCCAGAAATGGAAAGTGCAATCTCCTCATCAGTGCTGACGAACCAAAGCAGTATATGGGAACAACGCGTAGATTATGCTTGAGTGCCATCCTTATGAATCCTTTGCATGAATCAAGTATGACGCATTCTTCATTCAGATGGCGCCCTGATTTTGGATATTCCTCAAACATTGCTGATATGCCTCCTGGTGCCAAACCGATTCTCGCTCCTTCTGATAGAGCTCGATCAACTTTACTTCTAGAGGCATCGCTGAGATCAAAATTGATTAGTATGTTTTGTACATTGGTATCGATAAGAGGTAATCGATTATTCACGCATACATATATAAAAATCAAGAAATAGAGACTCACACCTGTCCAATTCATTGAAGAACTGTCCTCAATACAGGATAGAATTTCGTAGCAGTAGCAACCACTGGTCTAAACTCTCCAAAATATTCCTTGGCTCGTTCCGCCACTGTTGCAAACCCCAATGAAAATGGAAATATACCATGAGGAGAAAAGGCTAATATGG
>Ga0306864_1001357_pt1 | contig 10042 bp, 11 predicted proteins | sample AntRauTorckE5430_FD_190448 | JGI IMG/M metagenome (GOLD analysis project Ga0306864, IMG submission 190448) | Saline lake microbial communities from Rauer Islands, Antarctica - Metagenome Torckler E5 #430 (v2) (version 2) | ecosystem: Environmental > Aquatic > Non-marine Saline and Alkaline >...
CTGTATCATCTGGATCCTCTGGAAACATCGTCTCTCCACAGGTCATGCCACTACGAATGATAGCAGGATCATACAAATTCGCACAGGAAATACAATTGAAGGACAGAGTGGCCCCATTACTTTATCTATCGGGGTTTCCCAAAGGAGCGAAGAGAGCAAAATCAAAATCCTCGGTGAAAATACTGCGGCAGCCAAGGAATCTTCCAAGGATGGGGATGTCTTTATTGCCAGGTGAATCGATGGCAGACGTTGGTGGCAATGTGGTAATCCGTTGTGGCAATTCAAAGGTTCGAACAAGTGGCAGTCTTTTGGCAATGAGTGGTTTGAATGTCCAAGGAAGCTCAGGTATAATTCAACTAGCAACAACAACACAATCTGGAACGCATGGAGTTAGTGGTAGAATTGAACATTTAACCTGAGCTTCAAGTGCAGGTGATTCAGGATCGTTATATGAGAGTACTGGGAATGCTTTCGATGGTTCAGGGGGCGATATGAAATTTGCTGTCGGAGATTCCGGATACAATGATGAAGGTGATATTATTATTAACGCCTGACAAACTCACGAGACTGCAAGACAGGGCGGGAGTTTCAGCTTGAAAGGTGACGAAGGATCATCTGCACATGCTATCGATGTGATTTTGGTAAGTTTGAAATTATTTTACAGTGCTGAGAGGTCAAATGTTCGATTTTTAATACAATATTGATCATTTCTTGCTGCGTTTCTGATACAGCCAAAAGACAAGGTCTAGACGACAATAGAGGTGTGATGAGAATGGCTTGGGGGTCTGCTTTAAACGGCTATGGCGGAGTGGTTTCCATTTCATTTGGTTCAAGTCACGAACATTCATCTGGAGCTATCGCTATTAATTCTACGAATTCTAGTTTCAGTGGAAGCTCTGGAGAGGCTGAAATATTCACTGGTAAATCCGCCGTTGGTGATAGTGGTCACATCACTCTTGATATTTCACATCCTCAAATGCGAACACGATCCCCACAAGTTTTTCATAACTATCCGCCTTTAGTTTCTTGGATCTGAATAATTTCCTCTGGCGATTGATCCAGTTCCCAAGCGATCCATTTTTCTTGATTGGACAATCACAATGTTCGTTCATTTCTTTTATACTACACAAGCTCCATGAAGAGTCTATTCCATTTTTATGCTCATGTTTTTCCCTGACGTTCATGGAATATATATCAATACGTCTTTTCCTTTATCATATCAGAACGTCATCAAACCACTTTCGAAGGCGAAGGAAGAGACTGCAACCATCAAATTTAGTGACATTTCCAGTGGAAGCCATTTTTTCTTTCACGTCGTTGGCGACGAGGCTGCTAGTGTTATAATGAGAGCATGCGCATCTTCACAGCCGAAAATGGAGCAGGCGGGTCTCCATGCGATCTGAAGGTTGAAATGGTAGTCGCTGCACTATTTAAAGGATAGAACTGGGAAAAGTTGGTATAGAGCGACTGTTCTCGAGAGAAATCCTGGAAAAGCCAAAGTTTTGTTTGTTGATCATGAAACGTTGCAACACTTCCCGTCGCAACACATTTGAGACCATTGGATATTATTCTCGGTACTAATCACATACTCCTGTTGCAAAAGAAGCTGCGCTTGCAGCTATTAAACCAGAGGACTAGACGATGATGATGGTCTGGATTCTGCTCGATTGCTTCTAGCTGCTGCCTGGAGAAAAGAAGTATCGTCTAGAGTCTTTCGCCAAAACGAAGGCAAGCTTGTTGTCGTTTTGTACCAACCAGGTAATCCCGTCAGCATAAATGAGCAAATTGTATCTGATGGATTAGCTCGAGTCTCCAAAGCAACTGAAGTTGAAGCATTATGCACAAAGATAATCCACAGTGACAATCTCTCTTCTCTGGCTAATTAGTTGAGGATAGCAGAGAGTGAAGCCAGAAAGTCTCATGCTGGAATTTGGAGATATGGCGAAGTCGGCGATGATGACGAGGAAGAATATTAAATGAAACTCAAATTGAAAATCGCCTGACGCCATTTTCTTTGTAGTAACCACATATAAATCAAGCAGAGTAAGCTATTAAGGCTAGTCTAATTACCTCAAAGTCGTTCGATGTAATTTCTATTGCCGCTAGATACAGGTAAAGGATACCCATTGTCGAGAGGCATCCACGAAAGATTAGTCAGCGCAGAAAAGAAGTCTTCTTCTTACTTTCTGTTGATTTCGTTTAATTAAGTGTTTCATGAAATGCGTTTTTGTCTTTGCGTCTTCATAATAAAAGTGTGTAGGCGGCAAAGAGTCCGCTTGATTCCACGTTGGCGTCCGCCCATACATTAGCTTGACTGATTTGTAGATTGCAGATGAAGGTGCTAGTGGTTCATAATTAAATCAATCATTACAAATTGCAGTATAATGGAGCGAGACATCGCTGTCCAATGCTTGCGACTTGCGATCTATCACAATCAATTTGAATTTTAGCTTTGCGTAGAAAAATCGAGTCCAATTGTTGGCCAAAGCTCTGTGGCGCATTCATGAGTTGAATGAACACTCATGGTTTTATTATAAAAACATGTTAACGCTGAAGGCATGAAACATTAGCCACTACATAGACCAATAAGGGACGCCTTCTTGATTACGTGGTCACTACGATACGAGCTACTACGTATACGTATACAATATTGTTGTGCAGAATAATTTACAAAAATGTCAAAAACAGTTAGACCCCTTCCCCGTTCTGTCAATCCGGTATTCTGCTCATATTCTTCCCGACATTTGGCCGCTCCCCACCATTTCACCCTCCACAACCTCTTGTACGTGCATTGCCATTGTCACTACCATCACCATTCGCATTGATATCATCAATGCCTTTCTCTTCCTCATCATGGGTAATGGCAGCAAGATCATTGTCCAAATTCTCCAACTTTCTCTTCTTCCTTAGAGTCTGTCCCGATGAAGCATCACGAACACCAACGACCCCGCCCTTCTTCAAACCTTTTTATCATAAAAGCCAACAGAAAGCAACTTCTCCGCCCGATCTTCTCTCAACTTTCCATTCCTGTAAAGCCGCCTCTGCCAAGATAACCATCTCCCAAGAGGAAGGGTCCTTGGCACATTAAAACAATGTCCTTTCATCTCCTTATTCTTTAAAAGTTTCTGATACATCTCCTGCCACTGCTGATCTAATGTCTCCTTGAATTCCAAAGCAGCCTCAAATTCAAACCCAATCCACACAAGTTTTTCATAACGATCCGCCTTGAGTTTCTTGGAGTTGAACAATTTCCTCTGATCCGATATCCAAATCCCAAGCGACCCATTCTTCTTGATTGGGATGTTACAATGTCCATTCTTTTTTTTATACTCCACAAGCTCCATGAAGCGTGTATTCCATCTTTCAAAGCCAACAGAAAGCAACTTCTCCGCCCGATCTTCTCTCAACTTTCCATTCCTGTAAAGCCGCCTCTGCCAAGATAACCATCTCCCAAGAGGAAGGGTCCTTGGCACATTAAAACAATGTCCTTTCATCTCCTTATTCTTTAAAAGTTTCTGATACATCTCCTGCCACTGCTGATCTAATTTCTCCTTGAATTCCAAAGCAGCCTCAAATTCAAACCCAATCCCCACAAGTTTTTCATAACGATCCGCCTTGAGTTTCTTGGATTTGAACAATTTCCTCTGATCCGATATCCAAATCCCAAGCGACCCATTCTTCTTGATTGGGATGTTACAATGTCCATTCTTTTTTTTATACTCCACAAGCTCCATGAAGCGTGTATTCCATTTTTCATCAATTGCGAATGTTGCATCCTCAAATGTGAACCCAATCCCCACAAGTTTTTCATATCGATCCTCCTTGAGTTTCTTGGATGTGAACAAAGTCCTTTGTGTCGAGATCCAGGTCCCAAGTGTTCCATTACTGATTGGTTCATTACAATGTCCGTTCTTTTCTTTATACTCCACAAGCTCCACGAAGCGTGTATTCCATCTTTCATTATCGATTGCGAATTTTTGATCCTCAAATGCGAACCCAATTCCATCAAGTTTTTCATGACGATCCGCCTTGAGTTTCTTGGATCTGAACAATTTCCTCTGATACGAGATCCAGGTCCCAAGTGTTCCATTCCTTTGTGGTATGTTACAATGCCCATTCTTTTCTTTATACTTAACAAGCTCCATGAAGAGTATATTCCATTTTTCATCATAGGATTTCGCCTTGGTCATATCATTGGTAAGATCAGCTGCAACCTTTTCTTCTCCAGTGGCAACTTGCACCGGTGAGATGACATCATTAATGACAATTCGAGCTTGTGCACAATTCTGTCTAAGAATTTGATTTTCAGCAACTTGTGAAGGGAGTGCAAATTGATCAAAAATTTGTGTTTCATGAGTGGGAGAATAAATTGTTTCGGGCTCTTCATCCTCTTCATCGATGCAGTGGTGATCGTTTGATTCAGATTGTTGGGATCTATCGTCATCCATGTGATGCTGGTGTTGGTGATGATGTTGATTGTATTGATCATTGCCATTATGATGGTGGTGATGATCTGTTTGGAAATCGATCTCGTCATGATCCTCATGGCCGGCGGCGTGGGCTTTGATATCATTGGCGTTCGTGGTATGCATATCAATTCCATCATCCATATTTGTTTCATCATGAATAAGATCAGAATCATCAGTTCCAGCGGGAACAGCAAGATGAGAATCGCTTGTCTTCCGTTTCTTCCTTGCATCTTTATTCGCCATCTCATCCTCGCCTTGGCACCTTTCTTTCTTGCGTTTGCTCTTTGATGCCTTTTCTTGCTTGGACAAGGTGGAATATTCACTGTCTTTCCTCTTTCTAATTATTATATTGGCATTTGCATTTACTACCTGATGGTTCTCTTCTTTCACCGTGCCACCACCGGCAGCCTCTCTGTTACCTCCCATACTGCTTTCCATATCATATCTATTGCTCGATACTGCGCATTTCGTTTTTTTACCGCAGCTTTCTTTCGACGAGTTTGTTGCACTCATTTCGTTTTCTGTTACATTTGCTTCCAATACCGCAATTATTTCTAGAACTTTTAGTAACTACATTGGATGAGGATGTTAGTTCGTGATATCTATATTTACTCTAGCTAGCTAGAGGTTGATTGTGGATAATTTCAAGATGATAGGATAAAGTATCAGACTACTGACAAACAATAAAAGTGTGTATGTACTCACAATTCGATCAAATTGCGCATCTTGTCTCAAGGTACGACATGTAGGAATGTGTGCTCTGCAATTGGGACACTCGTGCTTGCAGCTAGTCAAACTCTTCTTGATGCAGGGTTTGCAGAATCGATGACCGCATTGTGGATTCACATTCGTATCTGTGCAAGTATCAAGACAGATCGCACATTTAAATTCATTTGTCACGAGATCACGAAGAATCTGGAGAGGATCCCGTTGAGGAGAATGTGACCCGTCGACTTTTGTTTTCATTGTTATCTGTTTTATATGTTATCTGTTTGCAGTTATGAGTTATGTGTCTGCTGTTATTATTAGTTACTTATCTTTACTTATTGGTACCCTTTTCAAAAAAGTTGGCAATGAAGAAAACGAAAGGAAAGGAAAATTTGGAAAGAAGAAATCTTGCGCGCTTCGCGGGGGATAGAAATTATGAAGCTTCGCCATAGTTTGGTTATGTCGTAATAGTGCTACCTCTCTAGCTACCATACGTGGTACGGTAGAGAGCTCTCTCTCTCTCTCTAGAGAGAGAGTAAGTAGCTAAGTACATAGCAGTAGGTAAATAGTAAATAGGTGTACCTTGCTACGAGATACACTCTGTATGGAGCACAAAGTAATCACTGATAACAGCACTGGTACAACAGTAGTTCTACTGTACCTACCAAGTACTTATTATTACTTGGAATCACCCCCTACGCGTACCCACTTGAAACAATTCATTGCTTTAAGGCATAGAGCATACAACGTCTTCTTGTGAAGGAGGAGAGGTAATGCAGTGGCTTGGACCGAATATTTCTTCTTCTTTATCAATTACCATCATCATATATTATCTCTGCAGGCCTCAAGTAATGCCGATGGCAACCACGGTTGCAGCAACCTCAAGGCGCGGAATCTTCATGATATTATCACCTGCCAAGACATTAGATATATCAGAACTCGTGTTTGCTCCACCAATCGACGAACATGCAAATAATAATGAAGAACATCATGATGTCCATGCACACAAATTTGAATATGTCTCTCAACCTTCCTGTGATCTTCCGAAGACTCGCCAGCTTGCAAAAATTCTCAAATCAAAATCGAAAAAGCAGCTGAAGGATTTACTGAAAGTGAGCGACAAGATATCTGATACAGTCAAAGATTATTATGATGCATTTAATGTCGATTTATCAGAGCATCAAAAGAAGAACGGGGGAAACAAGAAAGCTGCTGTATTTTCCTTTGATGGGCCAGCATTCAAGGGAATCAGCGCATCCACTTGTGATCCCAATACTATCAAATATATGCAGGAACATTTGCGAATCATCGATCCACTTTATGGTGCGCTGCGTCCACTGGATCAAATTCAGCCTTACAGATTAGAAATGGCAACCAAGAGCATTCTAAAAGATCTAAATACTGATGATAAATCGCTTGCCAGTTGGTGGAAGGCCAGCATTACTTCTAATATACTCCAGGATATGAAGGCGTTAGAATGCAATGTGCTCATGAACCTTGCCTCTGACGAGTATTCCTCAGCAATTGATGCGACGAAGGTAGAAGAACAAGAGTGTAAATTCATCAAGGTTGCCTTTCAGCAAGAGGGGAAAGTCGTGGCCGTGCATGCAAAGAAAGCGAGAGGGCTAATGGTGAGATACATTTCCGAAAAGAAACTCAACAGTGTAGAGGAAATTCAAAACTTTGATCAGGACGGATATTGTTTTTGCAAGGAGAGGTCAGATGAGATGACCATTGTTTTCGATCGTTCCAAGAATTGGAAAGACGTTACTGCATTAATCTCAAATACTGACAACAAAAGAAAGGCTACGAAAGAATCAGTGAAGAAAGGAGTGTCAAAGAAAATAAGATAAGGTTACTAGCTAACAACATATCATGTACAGCTTTCCTGAAATATTCCATTTGGAATATTAGTAGTTCAAATAATTGAAACAACTTCGACGATTTCAAATGTCCAAGCCTCATGAAAACATTCTGGCTTCACAACCTCTTGAAAAATTAATGAACGAACCAACAACGCAAGAACAGGTACGGCATAATAATGTGCAATACGAATTGAAACCCACATACATTTATCTTTCACCAGACTAAGGTTCATACAATTTCTCTGCCAATCGATTGATTGCCGAACTTCGCGTTTGTCATTCATCAACCAGCAGCCAACGGTAGACATTGTTCTCCCGACTTATATTCAAAGTCCCAGTGACAATGAGAAATTTTACTCTTCGCGCGTCGAGAAGATTGCCAACGATATCCTCGAACAAGAATTTGAACTTGCAAAAGTGAACGAGAAGTGGATTGAAGATTGGAACGACTTTGGCGATGATGTAGAAGAGCTATCTAAAGACATTGCAGACAAAATCAAGGAGAAATGCAAGGAAGAATTAAATCTCCCGCGATACAAACTGATTGTACAGGTCACAATTGGTCAAAAAAAGGATCAGGGAGCCAGGGTTACGAGTCGTTGCTTATGGGATACTTCTACGGATCGGTATGCTTCTACAAGTTACCAAAATGCCCATGTGTGGGTTTCTGTATTGGTGTTTGGTATGTATACTGATTAGAAATCGAACAATATATGAATATAGAAGGCTCGATGAGTGAGTAACGACTTCATGTTCTAAATGAAATTGAATCGATATCATGTCAATGACGTCTTGATGATCACAGGAGAGAGAAGGACAAGTTTTATATTCTTTATCTATCATACGAGTAGATGACGCATTATAATTTATAATCCCTTATCGTAGTACAATTTCTGGTATGGCAATCCATCTTTACCCGTCAAACCTTGGAACTCCTTTTCACAATCTGTCATATCAATTTCAACCATTTGGGGAAAGATCGCTACTGTCGATGGAAGCCCAAGACCGAAACTAACCAGAACAAGGTATGTCGTCAATGGCACACTCATGAGTGGATTTTTCTTCACGATATTCTTGAAGAACGGAACAGTTCCCATGAGCACGGGAGGAAGAAAGTAGACTGGTGCTTGCAAGATCGCCCTTGATGCCGTTGTCAAATTGACTCCTCGCTGAGCAGCAACTTTTGATGTTTGTCCTGGAGCAACATCTTCTCCGTTCGCATTGACGAGTGGTATTCCCGTGTCGATCTCTGGTGATCGTATAATGTAGCAATTTATGCTTGATGCTACAACTGCCGATGGGAATGCTACCCATCGCATCATTTCCTTTGCCTTGTTTGCATCAAATTTCCTGTTGATGATTTCAATTTCAATGTCAATTGTGAAGAAAAGAAAATCAGTTTGAATGTATATGTATGCATGTGTCTATGATGGGTATGCATATTATGTTGCGCCGTACGAGATGAATTGTCACTTGCCGTCATGTCACAGTTGAAAGTTCAATGTGTAATCAATTCAATTCAATTCAATGCAATGCAATTCAACACAATCGAATCCAATTCAACATTTCAACTAAGGGCAATAACTTACTTTCGAATCAAGGTTGCCAGTCCAAAGGCCACAGTCAGGGCAGAGACAACAGCAGTCCCATAACTGGTCATGAGTGTCTTATTAGTCATTTCACTGGAAGCATTCCTATTATAATAATTGACCAAAGCATTTTGACTCTGATTGATCCATGCCCACATCAGCAATGCAGGAGTGGAAGTTGATGCAACCATGGAAACACAAATGGGTCCATTAAAGGGTACGAAACCGCTCATACGAAAAGGTGCAGGTATGACATCCCCTGTATCAGGATGTAGACTCGCAGATGCGATCCGTTGTGCCTCCCACAATGCACGATGCATCTGTGTGGATGTCATATCTGCTGGTAGATTGAGGAGCAAGTTTTGATAATCTTGGACCATGGCTTTTGAATTCAGGGTAGCTGCCTGTGAGTATGTGAGTAACACTGGATCACAACCTAGGACCATTTTAGAGAATCTTCCCACGAAGGTTGATTGATCGAATCGTTGAGCTGTTGGTTCAAAGTTAGGAACTGATGATGCTGTTACATTTTCAACAGTCATTGCGGTGAGGGCTACAGTAGCGATACCTGCTGTTGCAGCGAATGCCGTTTGAAGGATTGGTATCGATGAAGAGCTGGCAGTTGTGTTTGCACTAGTGATTGTGTTGGTTGCCGATGCCGATGCAGATGAAGTGGCCTTGGATGCCGATGCTGCATTCTTGGGTGCTGCTGCTTTCAAAGTTGCCTTAGTAGTGGAAGAAGAAGATGCCGAAATCACTGACTTGCTTGCAATTGAATTCACAGTGGCATTTGCATTTGCATTTGTGTTCTTGATGAGGTTAGCAACTTTGGAAATGAATCGAACTGACATGATAGTACGGTACAGTATGCTAATTGCTTATCTAGTATGGTGCGATATGGTAATTGTGTGTGGTATGGTACTACTTCTACTGTTGTGATGTATTGCGAGATATGTTATTGTGTTGTGATTTATCAATCTTAAAAAGAATGCTAATTATTTAGAAAAGGTTGATGTGCGTACGTTGGTATGGTACGTATGATATTTTTGTACGTGCCGTAATGATGGTAATAGTCGATGTTGAATGTTGATGTGTTTGACATCTTCTTGTTTGACCGTTGGGGTTGAAGTTTGGGTGGTCAGGATTCGAGTCACTGAAGGGTTGGGACTTCAAGGATAAGCCATCCCAAGGGAATGATTACCTGCCACAGCCTGCCACTCACTCGTCAGTTCTTGAATAATGATGGCAGTGATAGAGGTACGAGGTACGAGATGGATCGAAGTAATTATCTATTTTATGATGTTTCTATTCTCTATTCATCATAATGTATTATATAAACATATAAAAAGCACCATCATCCGTCATACTATTTAGTACTTACAGCTGAGATTCAGAAGATTCTTTCAACAAC
>Ga0306864_1001358_pt1 | contig 10027 bp, 10 predicted proteins | sample AntRauTorckE5430_FD_190448 | JGI IMG/M metagenome (GOLD analysis project Ga0306864, IMG submission 190448) | Saline lake microbial communities from Rauer Islands, Antarctica - Metagenome Torckler E5 #430 (v2) (version 2) | ecosystem: Environmental > Aquatic > Non-marine Saline and Alkaline >...
GCCGCAGGATGCATCCTGTTTACAGGATGCATCCTGCGAGTTTTTTCCCGCCATTTGGCCGCATCCTGCGAGAATCCCGTATCCTGCGAAAATCCCGCAGGATGTGGTTTGCTAGTAACCGCCCTAAGACGAGAACACAACATGCCACATTCAACATTCACATGCCACATATTCCGTCAAATTTCAATTAAATATTGCTGAACAGCTCTCTAGGGAGAAGCATCAAGCTCTCTAGCAAGAGAAAATCACCCGTTCACTGGAATATAAACAACAATGGTTAAACTATTTGGAAGAAAGAAGTCCAGCAAGAAGGACGGGGACGACGCAAGTATTACCACTACTCCCAGCGGCCCCAGAACTGAACAGACAGAAATAATGGGTAAAAGGAAAACACCGAAGAGACCATCAGATCAAAATATTGCCACAACAACACTCCGTGTGAAGATTCCTGCTAATGTGAAACCAGGAGACACTTTTGCAGTGTACGGTAAGTCAGTCTACTAGACTGCTTCGTTGTTAGGCAAGATAATTGATGATGCTGATCACTCCCTCTTAATATAGCTGGATCGCGTAGGGTAAAACTAAAATGTCCACCAGGTGCTCTGCCTGGTCAATCTCTGGCCATCACAGTTCCAGTTGAAAAATCAGATGAAAAGGAATTGAACGAGCTGAATGGACCAAACGTCAAAGTTATCACTAACTCTGATCCGCAAGGTGAGTAATGAGTATCCATTTTCTATTCTCCCTCTACACTTCTATTGCAATCATCTCATGTTTCAACAATTTCAACGGATTCTACACAATATCAGCATACACGGTAACAATCCCTCCAAATACACGTGGTGGGACTAAATTTGCTGTATTGGTAAGTACATATATGTGAATGGTCGAGGAGTCTACAAAATCCAGTCTTTTTAACAACGTATTTCGTGAATATTCGCTCAGATTAATGGTGTAAATATGATGGTGACTAGTCCGTCCAATGCATCTCCTGGAATGAATCTTCGAATCGAACCTCCCAAGTCTGATTTGCCAAAACGTCAAAGAGACATTAGTCAAAAATTTGAAGTTCGTGTTCCTGAGCATTGTACACCCGGCGAATCCTTTGCTCTCCTTGCAAATGGCATCCGGGTTTTAGTACAATGTCCAGAGAATGCAATGGGCGGCGATATGGTTAGATTTCAGCTACCGTTTAGAACGAAGGGACTTGTTGTAAAAAAACTTGAATACCATTGTGATGGATGGGCACGAACATTGCAAGTCACTCAGATGAAATTCCAATGGTACGTTGCGCGCAATATATGTTGTTGGTTCTTCAATAAACGTCTCTCAATCTTTTCGATATAGGGCAAGAATGAATAGAAAGCAATCAATTCCAACGAATTCAATTGCAAAGAGGATGAACCAGAATGCGTATGTGAGGCATATATCTAAATTTGGCATGGAGCTCATACCTGCCCAATGCGAATTGACAGAAAGCGCCGTCATTTCTACAAAAACAGGTGAGGAGCTATGTTCTTGCACAGACCTTGTTGAAATGCAGACAAAGGCTTTGGACAATAAAGTTGCAGCTTTCCGTATAGTTTGCAAAAAGCTTGGTGGAGGAGATGTGAAGAATGCAGAGTTTACTATTATTAAGGTCAGACGTGATCATTTACTGTTAGATTCCCTGCGATCTGTTAATAAAATGTCCCTAGACGACATGACAAAGTTGTGGAGAATCCATTTCGTTGGTGAAGTAGGCATCGATGCTGGTGGTTTGAAGCGTGAGTGGTTCCAGCTTGTATCAGAGGAGCTATTTGATCTCAACTCAGGGTTGTGGATGACCTGTGGAGAAAACCAAATGAATCTGCAGATCCATCCGTCTTCAGGTACGAATAAGTCCACTCTTGTTTCCTTCATTCTCGTTTCATCACATTTGCTTTCCTCCTCACGTCAATTTTATTTTGTTACAAAGGCCTTTTGAACGAAGACCATTTGATTTACTTCCGTTTTTTGGGTCGTTTATTAGGAAAGGCATTGTACGATGGAGAGTTGGTCAAGGGGCACATGGTCCAAACATTCTACAAACATCTTTTAGGCTGGCCCGTCACGTTCTCTGATCTAGAACATCTGGATCCAGCTTATTACAAGTCTATCAAAGCGCTAATGGAAATGGATGATGTAGAACACGCCTGCTTAGATTTCACTGTCGCTGAAGATGTCATGGGCACTCATAAGACTGTTGATTTAATTCCCAATGGAGAATCAGTTGATGTGACAAACGAAAACATAGTCCGTTATTTGGAGGCTGTGTTAGAATATAGACTGGTTGGTAGAGTCAGAAATCAATTGAAAGCGATGCTACTTGGTTTCATGGACGTCATTCCTTCTAGTCTCCTCACAATATTTGACTTTCAGGAACTAGAACTCCTTTTATGTGGATTGCCTCACATTGATCTCGAAGATTGGATGGAGAATACCAATTACGCTGGCTTATTTTATAGTGAGAGAAGCGAAGTCTGCCAATGGTTTTGGGAGACGGTTCATGATATGGATGAAGAAATGAGAGCACGGCTTCTTCAATTTGTCACTGGAACGAGCGGTGTTCCTCCTTCTGGATTTGCTACTTTACAAGGAAATGACGGTGGAATCCGCAAGTTTACTATTTATGGAGTTTCACTCAAGGATTGCATGTATCCTAGAGCCCACACGTGCTTCAACCGAATAGACCTCCCTTTGTTCGAGTCTAAGGAACAACTTAAGGAAAGAGTTGAGGTTGCAGTTACAATGGTTTCCACCGGATTTGATCTTGAATAGAATAGTCACATGTAATATAGTGAGCAGAAGCGAAAGCCGACAATATCGCATTTTTCTACGGAACCTAACGAAACAATTAAATGAAAATATCCTGATTAGCTAAAAGACTGCTATTGCAACCACTTAATATTTCGTTCTTGACAAAAGCCTTTTAACGATTTACTCTGCTCAACATAAAGTTGTTTCAGGTGTGATATACAATCGCTATCAACGCTACCGTAGCTCATCCCCGGTGTCGCAGATGAATTGCGATGAACGCTTTGTATGTGAGTCTCAGACGATTTATATGCTGCTAATGCGCTTGCAAAGTCTATGCCATGTTTGCAGCGTTGTCTCTGGTTCAAAGCTTCTAGTACTTGAACAAGAAAGCTCTTCAGTAATCCATTGTTTGAAAGATATTTTAGTGGCAGCACGTTGACACTGTGTGTGGTCTCTGTATTATTGTCTCCGTAGTGCTTTGCTTTTGCTGCCTGTCTGAAAACGTTTTCGTATCTGTTAATGTTCTCAACAAAGTTACCATTCTTTCCAATCCCAGTCAGCTGCCCACCGGGCCATGTCATTGCCCAATCGGGAAGTATGCATTGGCGCTTACGTTCAGAAGACAAATTTCTCTTTGAGTCCATAAGAAATATGTTTTCGGCATTCAAATAAAGTTTCGAAATCTTTTCTCCTCTACTAAATACCACAGCGTTTTCAATGGTTTTGGGAGGATATTCTGCCCCCCTCAACTCTGCATTGTGCCCTTTTAAACCCATACCTTCACCCCAGGCAATTGCGTTATTTTCATACTTCCACCAGCTCATAGCCTGATCTGCTGGGTCACGAACGCATACAATCAGGACAGGAAGTGGTGTATTGGTGATTCTGTAGGCTTCCGCGATGAGGTAAGGAGCAGACGGGCTCGTTAAGTATTGAGCACACCCATCAAAGGTCATGAATGGTTTTGGTGTTATTTCTTTCCAAAAGAAGATGTACTTGCTTAACTTCATCTTCGTTTCGCTGAACCACTTGGTAATTTTTAATGGGAAGCACATCGAATAGTACCTTGGTGTCACATTCCCCAGATAATGCCCAACAAAGAAAAATGTTTCTTTATTATCGAGTTCCGGATGTGCCCACAAACAAAATGGGGTATGACAGTCGACCGAATTGCTTTGGAGCAACACTAGTTGTTCACACAACGAAGTTGTCCCACACCTAACCTCCCCTAGAACAAGTACATCGGGCAAGACTCGCCATCTATATGTACAAAATCGAAAAATCACTTCAAGCGGACGTAACAGAGACAAATGTGCACAGAAGGATGGGATGCACTCTGCAATCGTAGGAGGAACTTCTTTGTTGAATATGTTCTTCACCGAGTGTCTATATAGTTTTAAAAGCAGAATGTAACCTGCAAGGTTCACCAAAACGTTGAGTGATAAGATAACGAGAGATGCTTTATTTACAGCGCCAAAGTCATTCTGTGGATTTACTTTCTTGCGAAGAAAGAAAATATAGCAATGAAGAGCTAAGTGTAAGAGCAAAAGCAATGTGCATTGCGGAAGTCTTTGCCCGCCTTTTGCTGCCTGAACAAATCCTTTCAACAGGGAAAATAGAGTAGAGGTCATCATCTCTAAGTATACCGCACGTTGTAGGTAGGTGTTGTGCAATATGTACAGCTCTGTGTACTACTGTATAAGGTTGCTGGCTGGTTGGTGTGATCACTGTTTTGTTACTGATTACTGATTACTGATAGATGGATGGATGGGTGATGTGTTTCTTGTTTCTTCATCATTCTTGATGTAGTACTCGTACCGATAGGCATCATGTATCGGTTATCGGTAGGTATTTGGAGTTGTTCATGGAAAAATAATGATGTTGTCTGCGGGAGGTACTCTCTAGCAGGTACTAGCTTAGCGTCACAACTTAAAAATTAAAAATCAAAATATATATCTTTGAAAGTAAGGGTGAAAATACGAATAACCCCCAATTACCGAGCCACCCTTCTTGTCCACCCAAATAATTTCTATCAGCACAAATGATGAACTCTAAAAACTGCAACCTCCATTTATCGCATAAATTATCGCATAAATTACAGATATAATGTACTCTACAACATGCTCAACAGAATCCTATACTTCACCTCGCTTGCACAGCCCAAGTACAATCCTTAATTAGATTCCAGATGATGATTTTCAAAAGGCATAGAAATGCCCTTTGTAAAACCTTCTCAATGAATCCATTTAAGGAGTAGAGCTGAACTCAAAAACCTCTTGCCGTTTGTTGAATATTTGACTGTCTTGAACTTACCCCTGCTTGTAAAAGAACGCCCAATGACGATTATCTAGCTCTATCGGATTATATCCAATAAAATTTGACGAGAACACAGATTACTACAAAAACTTCCGAGGGCATAACCATTTTTGAATTTCATTTAGTTATAAAGCAGAGAGCAGGAAAATAAAATATCTCAATGACGAACTCTATATATAGCATCTGAATAACTGTGAGGATACTTTATTAGGTTTGTATTCTCCGAGAGATATTTTGTTTGCCTCCTCTTTGTTTCATTGTCGACCAAATCCTAGTAGTTGCAATTCTTGTGTAACTGAGTGAATGCATTAGATAAAAATCCACAGGTGTCGTCATCACTACGCACTTTTCCCTGCACCCTCTGGAAGAAAGTGTCTGTGGCAGAACATCTACCTACTCCCGCTCTTCTTCTAAACAAAATTCACCCGTTTGACAGTAACCTTTACAGAGAATGTTTGAAATTATTGTTTTCCATTTCTGCTAGCACCACATCTAAGAAAGTGGTCTCATCGTCAAAATCAAAAATATTTTATTGGATTCAGATATTTATCACGGCGTTCACCGCGACCTGTCGTCCCTTGACAAACGCATCTTTTCAGTTCTGTGAAAAAAAATACAGAAGCTGTGGTCTCAGCTGGTCTCAGTCACAAGAACATAGGGTTTAGAGAAAGTTGTTGTATAGGGATACATCAGACTAACTTGAGGCGAAACAAAGTGACAACAGTGTCTCAACGGCTTCAAAAGACAGGGAAGAAGTATGCAGTTCCATAAGAAGAAAGGAGCAATTAGTCTTTGTCAGCTCAGTAGATATTTCATTAGTTACATTTATAATAAAATTGGAGATCTACGAGATGTGACCAAAGCAGGGCAATTGATTCCCTAAAACAAGCGAACATCATGATCATTACAGATCCACATGGACAAGACTTGGAACCCCACTGTACTTCGATACTGTCACCTTATCAAGTGTGCTGAAAAAGGCTGTGCTAATTCCTCTACTTCCCGTGGAAGTACCAGTCATCATAGAAGGAATCTTCTTGTCATTCAGGCTAACACCATACTTTAACATTTCTTTGGAGTACACATAGATGCCATCATCTGGAATCTTTCCTTGTAATCTTCCGAACAAAGTCGGAGCTTCAGGGTCGGTCATGTGTGGGTGAAGGCTATACTTTTCGACTTCGACTCTGTTCGGCTGTGTGACAAGGTCAAGCAAGTTAAGGCTTGCATCCTTTGAATAGTAGGAGGCGGTGCGGTCAATAGTATCTGCAAGTAGGAATGCTCGAGTTTACCAGGAGGGCCAAGCTCGCCCATAAGACCGTAGATGCTTTCATTTTTAGACTTTGCTCTATAGTCCAAACGCGATGCTCCTAATCTATTGACATTTTGAGAGTCTAACGAATCAATTATACCCATGTATGTGGAGGTGTAGATTGTATCGAAGTTTGGCTCGTTAAGGTCCATGGAAATGTAAACTCCATCGTTTTGAAACTTGGCTGGCTCTCCTGCTAGACCGTTTAGTCTACCGATGGGAGTATCATCGTCATCTTGCAGTAGAGACTTGAAGGCTTCAGGATCGATTCTCTTGTTCGGATTAAGCAAGTCAATCATAGCGAAGGATGTACGTTTTGCTGGGTGATCACTGTTTATATGTTACTTGGTTTATAGGTAAAAATGCTGAAGGATCGGACAGCATCAAAAGCGTCAACGCCAATTGGTTCAATGAATCCGCTTCGCTCTAATCAAACGGAATCCATTTGCGTAACTCGAACTTTAGAACCTATACAAGATGATTGATGCAGCAGCCGCTGCAATGAAACTCATGTTCGCACGCCCTGCAAAGGAGTCACTCGTTTCAATCCCGGATGGTGCAGCTTCAGTATCTTCATCGGTGGATTCTTTCTTATTCTTTGATGCCTTTGGAGATTTTGAGCTCTTAGGTGCCTTAGTACTCTTTGGCACTTTTGAGCTCTTGGGTGTCTTCGTACTCTTCGGTGTTACTGAGCTCCTCCTGGAATGCTTAATGCGTAGCCTGGATGGGCTACTAGTAGGCGTTACAGATGGGCTACTGGTAGGTGTCATAGATGGGCTGCTTGTAGGTTTGATTGATGGACCATTGGATGGATCTGAAGACGGTTTTACAGATGGGCTACTAGTAGGTGTTGCAGATGAGCTGCTTGTAGGTGTCACAGATGGGCTGCTGGTAGTTGGGATTGATGGACCATTTGATGGATCTGGAGACGGTTTCGCAGATCGGCTACTGGTAGGTGTCATAGATGGGCTGCTGGTAGGTAGAGTTGATGGACCCTTGGATGGATTTGAAGACGGTTTCATAGATGGGCTGCTGGTAGGTTGGTTTGATGGGCTGCTGGTAGGTTAGATTGATGGACCTTTTGATGGATCTGGAGACGGTTTCATAGATGGGCTGCTGGTAGGTGTCATAGATGGGCTGTTGGTAGGTTGGATTGATGGACCATTTGATGGATCTGAAGACGGTTTCATAGATGGGCTACTGGTAGGTGTCATAGAAGGGCTGCTGGTAGGTTTGATTGATGGACCATTGGACGGATCTGAAGACGATTTCATAGATGGGCTACTGGTAGGTTGGTTTGATGGGCTGCTGGTAGGTTGGTTTGATGGACCATTGGATGGATCTCGAGCCGGTTTGACAGATGGGCTACTGGTAGGTGTCATAGATGGGCTGCTGGTGGGTGGAGTTGATGGACCATTGGATGGATCTGAAGACGGTTTCATAGATGGGCTGCTGGTAGGTTGGTTTGATGGACCATTTGATGGATCTGGAGACGGTTTCATAGATGGGCTACTGGTAGGTGTCATAGATGGGCTGCTGGTGGGTTGGTTTGATGGACCATTGGATGGATCTGAGGACGGTTTCATAGATGGGCTACTGGTAGGTGTCATAGATGGGCTACTGGTAAGTTTGATTGATGGACCATTGGATGGATCTGGAGACGGTTTTACAGATGGGCTGCTGGTAGGTGTCATAGATGGGCTGCTGGTAGGTTGGATTGATGGACCATTGGATGGATCAGGAGACGGTTTCATAGATGGGCTACTGGTAGGTGTCATAGATGGGCTGCTGGTAGGTTGGTTTGATGGACTATTCGATGGATCTGGCGACGGTTTCACAGATGGGCTACTAGTTGGTGTCATAGATGGGCTGCTGGTAGGTTGGTTTGATGGACCATTTGATGGATCTGGAGACGGTTTCATAGATGGGCTGCTGGTAGGTGTCATAGATGGGCTGCTGGTAGGTTTGATTGATGGACCATTGGACGGATCTGAAGACGGTTTCACAGATGGGCTACTGGTAGGTTGGTTTGATGGGCTGCTGGTAGGTTGGATTGATGGACCATTGGATGGATCTGAAGACGGTTTTATAGATGGGCTGCTGGTAGGTTGGTTTGATGGGCTGCTGGTAGGTTGGATTGATGGACCATTGGATGGATCTGAAGATGGTTTCATTGATGGTCTGCTGGTAGGTTGGTTTGATGGACCATTGGATGGATCTGAAGATGGTTTCATTGATGGGTTGCTGGTAGGTGTCATAGATGGGCTGTTGGTAGGTCGGTTTGATGGACCTTTTGATGGATCTGGAGACGGTTTCATAGATGGGCTACTGGTAGGTGTCATAGATGGGCTGCTGGTAGGTTGGTTTGATGGACCATTTGATGGATCTGAAGACGGTTTTACAGATGGGCTGCTTGTAGGTGTCATAGATGGGCTGCTGGTAGGTTGGTTTGATGGACCATTGGATGGATCTCGAGACGGTTTTACAGATGGGCTGCTGGTAGGTTGGTTTGATGGACCATTGGATGGATCTGGAGACGGTTTCATAGATGGGCTACTGGTCGGTTTTACAGATGGGCTGCTGGTAGGTTGGTTTGATGGACCATTGGATGGATTTGAAGACGGTTTCATAGATGGCCTGCTTGTAGGTTTCATAGATGGGCTGCTTGTAGGTTGGATTGATGGACCATTGGATGAATCTGGAGACGGTTTTACAGATGGGCTGCTGGTAGGTGTCATAGATGGGCTGTTGGTAGGTTGGTTTGATGGACCATTTGATGGATCTGGAGACGGTTTCGCAGATGGGCTACTGGTAGGTGTCATAGATGGGCTGCTGGTAGGTTTGATTGATGGACCATTGGACGGATCTGAAGACGGTTTTACAGATGGGCTGCTGGTAGGTTTGATTGATGGACCATTGGATGGATCTGAAGACGTTTTTACAGATGGGCTGCTGGTAGGTGTCATAGATGGGCTGCTGGTAGGTTGGTTTGATGGACCATTGGATGGATCTGAAGACGGTTTCATTAATGGGCTGCTGGTAGGTTTGATTGATGGACCATTTGATGGATCTGGAGACGGTTTGACAGATGGGCTCCCGGTAGGTGTCATAGATGGGCTGCTGGTAGGTTTGTTGGATTGACCATTGGATGGATCTAGAGACGGTTTTACAGATGGGCTGCTGGTAGGTTGGATTGATGGACCTTTTGATGGATCTGGAGACGTTTTTACAGTTGGGCTGCTGGTAGGTGTCATGGATGGGCTGCTGGTAGGTTTGATTGATGGACCATTCGATGCATCTGGCGATGGTTTCATAGATGGGCTGCTGGTAGGTGGCACAGATTTGCTTCTGTTAGGTTGGATTGATGGACCATTCGATACGTCCATTGACGGTTTCACAGATGGGCTACTAATAGGTGTCATAGATACAACTTTGGAAATGTTCATGTTAGGAACTTGGTCTGCATAGTCTGACGCGAGAGACTCATGGCAGGCAGAGATAAAAAGTAGAATAGCGGAAAAGAAAAGCTTTGAAATCATTGTTCCGGTTTATATACTTGTAGGTAAAGGTGCTTATTGTCTTCAAGTAAATTTATGAGTACTACATTCAACACATTTAGAA
>Ga0306864_1001359_pt1 | contig 10026 bp, 9 predicted proteins | sample AntRauTorckE5430_FD_190448 | JGI IMG/M metagenome (GOLD analysis project Ga0306864, IMG submission 190448) | Saline lake microbial communities from Rauer Islands, Antarctica - Metagenome Torckler E5 #430 (v2) (version 2) | ecosystem: Environmental > Aquatic > Non-marine Saline and Alkaline >...
GCAGAGAAACGAAAGATGAGTAGGACCGAACACGTCTCTAGTGATTCAACACCTTTTGCTCTCTTTTAGCTCTTGTAACTCTACTTGAAAGGTTTGCATCATCTTAATATTTTGAATAAGAAGAAGTTCCATATTATCCACTGTTGAGTTCCTTGCTATCAAAATTTGCTTCAATCTCAGAATTTCACAATTCCGTGCGTCTTGATCTTCTTGTTCTTGATCAATGCTACTATGATCATGGTCGTGGACATTGGTTGCATCCTCGTTGATGGAGGAGGACGAGTCACTGTCTATTGGCCCTTCTTCTGTTATGCTCGGCACTTCTTCTGTTATGCTGTGAATAAAACTACTCCTCCCAGAAGAATTCCCAGTCAAGGTATCGAGATACTCTTCAAGATTGTTACAGCACGTAAGAGATTCTTGCAACTTGACTGTTTTGATCTCTACCTCACTCGTGAGATTATCCAACCTGTGATCGTATTCTGTAGATGTTATTTGCAAGGTCTCAACTTCGGTCCAAGAGTTTTGAATTGCTTCAGCTGAAGTCGTTCTAAATTTCCTTAATTCTTCATTCATCAATTCAGCATCGCAAGTGCAAAGGGTTGCATTTCCGGAATGTGTATGAGGATCACCACTTGAACTACTGAAGAAATTAGCTCCTAACGAATGCCTTCTTGCCATGTTGATGCTGCCTCTTCGTGCAGGTGAGCGGCGTATGCTGATTCGTTTATTATCAGTTAAAGCAGTCCTAGCAGTAATCTCAGTATTCGCAGTCCCAGAAACCATGTTGGTGCTACCTCTTCGTGCAGATGGGCGGCGTATGCTGTTTCGTTTATTATCAGTTATAGCAGTCCTAGCAGTAATCTCAGTATTCGCAGTCCCAGAAACCATGTTGGTGCTACCTCTTCGTGCAGATGGGCGACGTATGATGTTTCGTTTATTATCAATTATAGCAGTCCTAGCAGTAATCTCAGTATTCGCAGTCCCAGAAACCATGTTGGTGCTGCCTCTTCGTGCAGATGAGCGGCGTATGCTGTTTCGTTTATTATCAGTTAAAGCAGTCCTAGCAGTAATCTCAGTATTAGCAGTCCCAGAAATTCTAGCAGTAATAATGGTAGGATGAATATTCATGTTTGATTGGTATCAGACTGTTCTGATGATAGATTGGCCTGAAGAGTGTGCCGGGTTTAGATAATTCTAGAGAGGGATGTTGCATTCATACCAAATAATGTGACGACTGTATGATAATAATGCATAATGCTGTCTGCTCGCTGACTGGAACTAGTGACTCTAGTGCCTCCTTGTTATGACCCTTTATGACCCCCCATCACAAGGAGGCACTCTACTAGAGTAGTAGAGAGGGGGCGTTGAATCTTTTGGCCGTCATTACGCAGGTTTAGGCCACTACTTTTAGTCCAGGCTGCCGTAGAATCCTACGAACAAGAGGAAAAACGGAGCTCAGAAGAAGAAGAAGATTTAAAACGATTGATTGAAGAGTTGTTGTTTGACGTTTGACGACTCCTCAGTACTTGCGTGCACGCCGCGCTCCTGTGGAGCGTTTCGTTGGGAGTTGTCATGCAATCAAAGCTGGCAAAAAGACAGCATAACATTGGTACTACTGATGCTAGCTCTATCTATTGTAACTTGAATAAAGTATTACCACGATTAACAAATAATTTTGTTATGATTTCAAGGATTGAAACAAGTGAAAATGACAAGAAGAAACTATTTAAGATGACTAATCGTGACTGACTTCATTCATATCTTCAGTAGTATAAGTAACATGAAATCGTGGTCCACGTTTAGCTTTTTCATGATGCTGCGGTACAATAGAGTACAGAGTACTGTAGGTAGGTAGAAAGCAAAATAAACATATTTTAGTAATAACAGGTAATGACTACGATACAATAGGAGTGTTTGTCCTTTGTCTTCCAGTAACACAACAACGTTAAGTAACGGTTTCGATGCGTTTTTTCGCCAACATGACACAAGGAGGGGTGAAAGAGATCACCCACCAGTTTCGTTCCTCATAGTTCCACACCAATCCTGAAAATTCTGAAGAACCTCCCCGAACACACCTACTGACGACAAAGCCAAAACAAGCCAATCAGCTAACTACTAAATACAGACAGTTAACAGAGTAGACAGTGGACAGCAGTAGCAAGTACGGTACAGACAAGCTCCCAGTGCAAGCATAGCAGTTTGAAAAAGAGTATTTCAGCTAAAAGAGAAAGACTAATGACGGATAGCGCTACATCATCCAATAGCGCCAACTCGCTGCAGCATCAGAACTCCCACGACCCAGCTATGAATGATGCTATGAATCAACTAGCAAGTGCCTCTGAACAATACCTCAAAACTGAAATGAATCCATCTCGGAATCCTTCATCATTTGTAGACATTGATGCTGACTTTGCCAGTGGCTCTGCCTTCGCAACGACAGCGGAAAATTCTAATGATGCACCTCCTATTGTCCGAACAACGGTTCCATCTTCATCCAGTATTATGCCACATCCCACCTCCTCCCCCATCGCTGCCAGTCACAACAACGGGTCTTTCCATGATATCAATAGTTTCATAACATCGACTGAGTCTAATGGACCAGGCGATGATTTACAATTGATGAATGGGATGTCTTATGAATATCATTCTCCCAGTGACATCAGGTCAGGAGCCGCTGCTAAAAAGAAACGGAAATCGGCCAACTCCACAAAACAACATCAGCTACCCATGTTCCTCACCAAGACATACCACATGATCGAAAAATGTGACCAAGACGTAGCGACATGGTCCGCTAATGGTGATAACTTCGTGGTCAAACACGTGGAGAAATTCGCATCCTCCGTGCTTCCGCAGTACTTCAAGCACTCCAACTTCTCCTCCTTTGCGCGTCAACTCAATTTCTATGGATTTCGGAAACTCAAAGCTGAACCGATTCTCACGGCAGATTATGATGCGCGAACGGCGAGCTATGTCCGGTTCTATCATGAAAAGTTCCAAAAGGATAAACCGGAGCTGCTGGTCCACATCAAGCGCGCCACTAAATCGGACGTTCAGTCCAAGGATGATGTGGAGAGCATGAGGGCGGAAGTTCAGCATTTGAATGATGTCATTGCAGGAATGCAAAATGAATTTGATAAAAGGTTAGCGGACATGTATCTCGATTTAAATATGAAGGTCCAGAACTTATATCAGATGATGAATGGACAGATGATGAATGGAGCAGCACCGCCTGGGCCGCCGACTAGAACGTCCTATCCAGCTCCTCTGCCACCCGTGGTTTCTCGTTCTCTGTCACAGAAGAAAGGAACAGATATGATGAAGATGCTGTCGCAGGCTTCCATGACTCTCAAATCTCCTGCTTTGCCGCCAGAAGAGGCGAATGGTTACAAGGTCGAAGATGGCTTTACTCTGAAGTGAGACTTTGATCATGGTTGGTTGAAGTAGGGTTTGTAAAGTATTTTAGTATGAATTGCTTGGTACTTGCTTTTGACAAATAGGACGATCTGGGAACTGAGGATTAGTTGGTTGCCTTCATATGAACTAATACCTACTATAATATATTTGTGACCTGGGGGAATCATAGATTCTATACTACCATATGACTTTGTGTTTGATTGCAATAGAGCATTACTTTGTTACGCTATGATCGAGGAGAGAGAAGTTTGTACGCATTCACAAAACAGTACATAGACGCATTTCCAATGAAGTCACTTATTGTGAAAAATGCTGACATGATATAGATCATGTATTTATACACTTAAATTGTAGTATACACGACGCACGGATAGTGCCGCACTAGTATAAGTGTCGCAGACATGTAAAGCAGGTAGGATCGAATTGCAACTTGACTTGACCCAACATCAGTAAATAATAACGCAAGAAGGAAATGAGAGTGAAGCTCTCTTTGTCGTCCAAGAAACAGCGTAGATAATAGATAATGCACCCGTCAGAAGTGTCTCAATGCTGAAGTTTGAAGTTGTTCTGGAAGCCTAGCTAGTAAACTAGGAACCTTGTTTGCTTGCTATTCATAAGCTGTCAGAGAGCTTCTTAGCGCACCTAAATCCTGTCCATCTCCCAATATTTGCTGCTGAAGGTTTCTTTCTAGTGATGACTGCAGCTTTTTGAGACGTCTAGGACGGACAACTAAACTTTTTCTATTTCTTTTATCCATGAGCTCGTTCCAAATCAGTCGATGATCGCTTTCCTTCACATAAAAGCGATGGTCAACTTTACACCCGTTGCAGTTTTCAGGGTGAACCTCCTTGATCCATTCTTCATAGCATGCATCACTGTTGTTGTCTTTGACGAATTCATAGAGATGTGTTATGATAGCTCGGAGACATAGTTCTGTAGCCTCATGACACAACAGTCTCATTTCTTCGTCGTGTAGTATCGTCCGCTCTTGGTGCTGATCGATCTTCTTTGAAACTGGCATTATCTTTCTGATAAATTGCATCATTTCTTCTTCGCATATCATATTTTTTGGATGTTTTGTGGATGATTCCCTTGGTCTGGTGGAACTGTAGAGGAAATTGAATCGTTTTGTTTTTGTGATCATTTTGGATTCTAATTTAAATCGACGATTGTAACGAATAATTTAGGAAGAAGAAGGCACTCTTCTGGTTTTTGTGTCCTGATTGCGGTTTGATTGAGATTTATTTGTATAGATTTTGTAGACTATCTATCGTAGGATCTTTATTTTCTTGAATAAGAATGAGTTGCACTGATTGCACGACTGATGACCTCACTTTCTTAATTTCTAGGTATGTTGCATTGTGAGAATATTGAAAAAATGCTAGAATCTGATGCGGGATCCATTTCGAATGAGTTTTTATTTTCTAGGCGATGAGCGATGAGGTTGGTGTGAGTATGCTCTGAATCACGACTGCTATCGTGAATTTTTTGTTTGCACCACCACCCACCACTATCCAGACGGTGGGTGGGCAGTGAGTGGGCGCACATTGCAAAAAGTGGTTCATAAATGAAAAGAAAAATCGGTCGCAAAAAGTGAACTTGTATAAATATATGCAAATTATTAAATATATATTGATGGAAGGGAATGGTTTAAAGAATTGGAAACTTGGCTGAATCGTAACAAATGCCTTTCGACCAGACATCGTTACTACCTCCTTCATTTTTGCAGCCAGGTACTTCATCAAAACCAAGGCGATGCGTACACTTCAAGTCAAATTGGCAATCAGAATCATACTTGCATCCGCCCTCGCATTCTATTAAGTTTTCAGACGTTAGACAGTTAGTTCAACATTGAAGCATAAATAATACACACAATTCCTCGATAACTCACCTCCACATAGATATCCAGGAATCACTGGAGAGCACTCGCCAATGTATTTCACCTCGTCTGCTGCAGGACTACCCACAAATGGATCAAAGCCTGTTGCAAATTCAATTGATTAGTTCTTCAAAAATACAAGCATGAACGAAATAGCTATAATGATGGTGAGCATACTTACAGTATGATTTGTCTCCCAGAAAGTCATCAAGAGTAGTGCCATCTCCCCAAGAACAGCCGGGCACATCTTCAAGTCCATCACGTTTCGCGCATCTAAGGTCTCCAGTGCAATCTTCATCGCAGTGACAGCCCCCTCCGCATAACGGGCATTGGTTGTCCTTGCAATCGTCAATGTCGACAAGTTGCGGATTTACACTGTCTTCAAAACAAACTCCTTTTCTAGCCATGTCCAAAGCCCCTCCTTCATGAAAGCACCCAGGTACGCTTTCGAATGCTTCTCTGGATTTGCAAATAAGATTTCCAGCGCAGTCGTTAGCAGTGGCGCATCCTGCTTCGCAGCGACCACAGAGGGGTTTTTTTTCTTCGCACCCCACGTAGTTAATGACTCCAGCATTGCCAGGGAAAGACAAAGGACGAAAGCCTGAAAAAAGAAACAAAATATTATCAGATCATGAAATGAATAGTATTATTGAAGCGAGCACATGTGTAGTGGATTAACTTACAAATGTTGGTATCCGAGCTCAAGGAGGGTGTAGTCTTCTGAGAGATGGAACATCCTGGAACAGTACTGTGTGCATTTCTCGCCGCACAGCGCAAGGCACCTTGACAGTCACTGTCTTCTGTACAGTTCGTACAGATTGCACCCATTAATCCGATCTCTACTTCTGGAAGTGAAGCATTGTAGCAGATGTTCTTTCCATAAACATCAGAGTCACCTGCTTCTCCTGTGCATCCTGGAACTGCCTCGTAACCAATCCTATGCTGGCATTCCAATCCATCGGTACAGTCATCGTCATAATAACAAGATCCTTGGCATTCTTTACATGTACAGGGGACCTTCACCAAGTATCCCCCCCGGGGGGGAGACTTATTTCAGCTAGACTGACTCATGCTCACTCTCAGAGGGGGATAGTTAGTGTTCTAGCAAGCGATAGTTGTAGGTACACTCAGGAAGAGGGGAGACTTTTTTGGCTAGACTGACCTTCCAGAGGGGGATGTTCGCGGGTTTTGGGGGGATACTTGGTGAAGGTCCACTGTATAATCTCCATTCCAACATTCTCCAACATAACTGACTACTGATTTTGCTGACACATCGACCGGATCAAAGCCTGTTGAGTCATGCACGGGATGGAAGAAATGAGAAAATATCTTTCAAAAGCAAGGAAGATGTTATTATCATTCAAAACTCACAATAGTCCTTCGAAAGGTACCGTTCAATATCGCTATCTTCACCCCAGAAACAACCAGGCACATTCTCGCGATTGTTCTTCATTTCTCTATTGATGCAACGTAAGTCACCATCGCAATCCGAGTCATAATCACAATCTCCTGAGCAAATGGCAAGAGGCAACGGAGGAGGATTGTCTACGAACTTCAACTGCTCATCCAGCGCGAAAAAGTCTAGAATCCACTGTTGAGTCAGAAGTGGAGGCTTTGGCTTCTTCACCTTGACCTTCGATCCGTTTTGAACATCTTTTCCGATGATTTGCATTGCTTTGTACCCGCTTAAGATTTTGTTGTCAAAAAGGCTGTAGCTGAACTTTGAATACTTCCGATCAAGTTGAGAAACAGGCTTACTGCAAAATGACTCGTAAAACAAGGCATTCCCGGTGCTATTGGTAAATATGCAGCCAGAGCGGATTCCATCGTTATGAATACGAGAGTGCTCGTCCACGTTCCAATTTTGGTTTTTATTGGATGGATCACAAGTGTTGATAATGATAGAAGATTCCGTTTCATTCAGTTCAAGACAAAATTCTGAAAACTCTTTTGATGCATATGATTTGATCTTGAAAAACTTCTCTCCATCAGAGAAACCTTCAGACCGAAGGATGATGCCCAATAGAATAACGAGACTGAATACTTTCATTGTATCTAGAAAAGATGTACGTTCAGGAATACTTAGTTGCAAGTTGTTTTGCTTTCCTTGACCAGTAAGAAATTATGGATAGTGTCACGATTGAACCATCTGCCGCATTCGTATTCTCTCTTCAACTGCCTTCTCGTAAAATTTGATAAGAACCGTGTGACAGCAATGTTACAGATGGTTTGACACCGCTTGACTCAACGTGAGTCTTGACTTTCATAGCCACGTTTATCGGTTTCTATAGTGGCTTTATAATTCCCAGAGAAACTTTCAGACCGAAGGATGATGCCCAATAGAACACTGAACTGAATATTGGCTTTCTATTATCTCCTAGAAAATGAACGCTCAGGAGTGACTTTATCGTCACAGTTGCAAGTTGGTTTGCTTTCCTTGACGACCAGTAAGAAAATATTTAGCTGGTCAGGTGCCGTCCTCTTTTCAACTGCCTTCTCGCTTTAAGGATGAAATCTCTATTTGATGAGAACTATGTGACAGCAATGTCACAGATGGTTTGACTCCGCTTGTTTTAAAGTGAGTTTTGACTTATAGCACACTTATGGGTAGATTTATGATCTATTTCGTTCCAGTGGAACCCTGTCTTATTTTTATGACTACACTAAAGTATCTGAGTGGATTTAAAAATATCGATTTATAAGGTTTTTAGTATTGTTTATCTACATTTTGCCAATAGTGCTACTGTAGCTCTAGGGTAGAATATTGGCAGGAGGATGGTTTATGATTAGAGATTGCTATCAAATGGATTTAGTAAGCTCAGTTGTGTTTTTGTTTGTTATGTTTTACCATCAGATCTAGATCATCCCAGTGTTGAGATGACCTGAATGCCAATATCTTACCGTCAGACAAATATCCAGATCGAGTTCAAGTCGACCAATTAGATGCTGATTCTAGATACACTTCAAAATTAAAAATGGATGGTCACAATACCTCCACACATTCAAATTGGTGGACGTTTTCCACAATTTGATCCAATGACGATTACACCTATTTTTTGACCGCAGCGATTGCTCTCTCAATGAGTGAATTGACAAAGATTGGGGCGATGCCTCCATCCAAAAGCAACTGCTGCATGATAGTTGTACCTGGAGCTATCAGAGCCTCACACGTACTGTCCAGTAAATCCATATCTGAAAGAACCTCAACATCCTCACTTTTCAGTTGAATCTCTTTACAAATATCAGACACCAGGATGACGACCTTGTGATCCTCATCCGTGACAATTTCTGTATTAATATTCTTGGGCGTGCCCTCCTCTACCTCCTCGTCACAATCTTCCTTTGCATTGAATAAAATGTCTGTTCTCATGATATACTTTGTCCCCCTACCCAACGGAGCACCCGAGTGATACAAGTCATGCTCAAAAATGGCAACTCTGCCAGCTTTCGGAACAACCTTGACGGCATTCTCATAATTTGGTTTGCCAGCTGCATAATCATGATAATCGAGATAGAGCGTTTCTCCACCTTCGAAATCCTCGCCATCGCCATCGTTCAGATAGAGCAGCATAGTTATCAATGATTTCCTTCTTTGCGACTTGCCAGAAACATATGTTGTTGCATCAAAGTGTGCTTCGAACCTATCATTGTCTTTTGCGTCATATTTGAGTATTCTCATGCGAGGATTGAGACCTTGCATCTCTCCACATTTTGTTCGCTTTACATAATGCTGGTAAGATGGATGAGATCTAAGATGGGTAAATATTTTTGAATAAAGATCATCGAGCAAGGCAGTTTCAGGATCCGCTGGCCTTGACGTTGGGATTGTCGATTGAGGATCGTGACGTGTATCAATGGCAGATAATTTATGTGGGTTTGGGTTTTGTATTTGAATAGGATAGGATGTCCCATCAGGAGCTTTGTGGGTGGCTTCTGTTATGTATCGAAATCCTTTGCTTGACATTTGAATGAGAGATTGGCATTGATCTAACGAAGTCATGTCGTCGAGGACTACTGCCAGACAAGAAGTTGGGTCGAGATGGTACCTAGAACATTTTGGAGGAAGATGAATTGGAGTGCAGTGTATAGCCGTAGGATGAGGTATCGGCCAAGCCCTCTCATTTGCATGTCGTGCACCACGCGTATCTTCGTCACTCGCTTCTTCTACGTCAAGGGTTGTTGGTAAGGTAGATGCTGAAAATCCAAGCATATCCATGAATGCATCGTCTGTGTCAACAGAATTGCAATCAGACTCATGATCCAGTGCGGTGGCGAGAGACATCATTGACTAGCTCTCCCTCAGCAGTTTTTCTTTTCTTACACGAATGCAGCAGTAATCTGTGTGGGGTGTTTGGAACTTGAGCCACCGAAGCACATCATCATCATCAGACAGTCAGTCAGTCAGTGTTCAGTGTGTTTCTTCCTCATTTCTCAACAATTTATGTGGCCGTCATCATCCATCAACATCCATCATGTTGTGTCATGATGTCGCCAAAAGGAAGGCCTGTCTATTATTTGGGAAGTTATGCCTATTTTAGCCTGAATTCAAGATGATTGCCAACATTTGAGAACACATTATTTGCAAACCAGGTGGTCAACCTTTCGACCCCCCTTTCTCTCCCAACGGACCACTTCTGTCCCAACGGACGGAACACTTGGAAATTACAAAATCTTCCTTGTGTAGTCCCAACGGACGCAACAGTTGAACTTGAAAATTACAAAATCTTCAT
>Ga0306864_1001360_pt1 | contig 10025 bp, 7 predicted proteins | sample AntRauTorckE5430_FD_190448 | JGI IMG/M metagenome (GOLD analysis project Ga0306864, IMG submission 190448) | Saline lake microbial communities from Rauer Islands, Antarctica - Metagenome Torckler E5 #430 (v2) (version 2) | ecosystem: Environmental > Aquatic > Non-marine Saline and Alkaline >...
TACACTTTGCCCTATCAAACCTCTCTCCAAAATGTTCCAACTGCATTGTTCTACGACATAAAAACTCATTTTCACAATAGCGCAGACACCCATATAATTGGTCGATTTTCCTACGCATTGCAGGACACTATAAATAACTAAATAGAATATGATACATAATTGCTACAGTTACAGCTCCAAAATCACATGTTGAAGACGTTGCGACAATTTATCCGTTCGTTCTTTGCAATCCCATAATCTTCCTGATAAATACCGGTCTCTTCCTCGCGTATCACAGATTTTAGAAAACTCATCTCTTTCTACTTGTTGAAATAAGATGATTTTGCTTGTGAAGTGGGAAGAGGTCCGTCTGGAATATCAATTGTACTGAAATCAATGTCAATATCGAACTCGTCATCTAGTAAGACTCGAGATTTCGTAGTTGATACTGATGCAGCCGGTTTGGTATCCTTGTCGAGCTTGCGACGTTTGTTCTCCTTCCCTTTCACATATTTCTCAAGACCATTCTGTTCAATAAAAGCATTCAAATTCTTAATTAAGCGTTCCCCGTACTCCTTGACTACATTCTCTCCAATTACACCAATATCAATTAACTCATCAATCGAAAGAGGAACTTGTGCAGCGATTGTTCCCATCGCTTTGTTGTTCATGATATTCCAATAAAACACTTTGTTTCCATTCATAATTTCCTCATCGGCCCACATCGATACAAGTTTCTTGATACGTTTCACTAAGACATCTGTATGATTCTTAGGTAGAATTGGTTTCTCTCCAGATGCCTTTGACTTGCCTCCAACCTTTCTTACATCGTCATCACTGTCATCCAGAATTTCAACAGGAACTTGAAACTTTCCATCCTTTAACTTGATAACCTTTACGGCCTTCTTCGTCGTTTTGGTAGATTTCTTCTTTTTGTGTGGTGTCTTATCAGACGAAGATGTTTTGGAAGTAACCTCAACCGTTTTCTTCTTAGTCGATGTTTTAGCTTTTGTAGAACTTGATGGAAAGTCGACGAAGAATTGGAACTGACCATTCTTTAGCATTTGAGCTTTGGGACCTTCTTGAAGATAGTCACTATTGAATCCACTTCCATTTTCTTGTGATATTTCCTGCAGTAAACCTTCAAAAACTAGAGCGTGCATTACACGATCAAGGTCTGCTTTTTTGTATTTTTTTCCGGATCCGTATGCAGATAGCTTTGATATATCAAGAAATTTTGTGAACGATTTTGCCTTTGATCCTCTGTAGAGCTCTGAAAGCTGAAGCAATGATACTCCTCGCCCGCTCTTCATCAAAGATAATTCGTCCAATAACTGCAAGATATCCCGTGCTTCTTTAGAAAGATTCCGGTGCTCTGGTTCCAAACCAGCCTTGCAATTATCACACGTATCATTACACTTTGCCCTATCAAACCTCTCTCCAAAATGTTCCAACTGCATTGTTCTACGACATAAAAACTCATTTTCACAATAGCGCAGACACCCATATAATTGGTCGATTTTCCTACGCATTGCAGGACAGTTAGGACTAGTAGAGGACTTTCTGATCATCATTTCCAGTGTTTTCTTGTCTTTGTATGCATAAAACAATATACAATCCGCCGTCTCTCCATCCCTACCTGCTCGGCCAGATTCCTGGTAATAGTGAGTAATACTCTTTGGCATCGAGTAGTGCATCACATATCTCACATCTGGCTTATCAATACCCATCCCAAAGGCTATTGTCGCGGTTAAAACGCTAACTTTTCCGGTTAACCATGCATGATGCCGCTTCTGTCTCTCAGCTGGGTCAACTTCAGCATGATAGTAAGTGACCCCTACATTTCTAATTCCTTTCGCAACCAACTGCTTTTGTAGCTTGTCAGCGAGAGTCTCAGTGTCTTTCCTACTTAAGCAGTAAATTACTCCTGAATCGTTGCGTCTCTCGGCAATATAATTAGCCATATAATCTATGGTTTTCCCATCTTTTTTCCTTACTTCATAGGACAAATTTGGTCGGTTGAAGGAGTTTCGAAAAATGTAGGGATCCCGCATACCAAGAACTTGAATTGCATCCCTTACTACCTTTTCGTTTGCTGTCGCCGTTAGTGCCATCAGTGGTACATTCGGGTAATCTCTTCGAAGGCACCCGAGTGCATTGTAGTCGGGTCTGAAGTCGTGTCCCCAGTCACTGAATAGTTGCGTATAGAACAAGATTAAGATAAGATATTTATATTCAACATGGTACAAAAAGTGGATGATTATTGGTGATAAGATGGCTTCCTTGTATCCCATAAAACCTCAACTTACCTTAAACAATGTGCTATAATGCAATTTGGGAAATAACGAGTTGAATACAAATTTAGTATATGAAACGACGAGTACACAAAAAATGGAAGGCTGCCACATGCAGTGGATTTCACCTTACCTTCATCAACCACAAATCGACTCAAAAGTTGTCTATTGGCAAGATCCCGAAGTAAGCTTCGAACCACATTTGACTTTGATAACTTTTCCGGCGTCACATACAACATCTTAATTCCGTCATGATCTGTAGTTCCCTTCAAGCGTGCCATGATATCCCTTTGTTGATTAAGATCTTGTTGCGAACTGAGAAATACAGTTTCAACTCCTAGTTTGGTCATACTCTGCACTTGATCTTCAATGAGAGACAATAACGGTGAAACAATAACAGCAATACCGGGGCAACACCAAGCTGGTAATTGATAACACAATGATTTTCCTCCTCCAGTTGGCATAAGAACAAATGCATCCTTTCCATTGACAGCATTTTGGATGACCTCCTTTTGCCCTTGTCGAAAACTGTGATGACCAAATTTTCTTCTATTCTCGGTAAAAATATCTTTTGAATTGGGCGGAGGTCCAAAAGCACCACCATCGTACATTCCCACGGCCGCACTGCTCAAATCACTTCCTTGATTGGCATTGCCTTCTATACCATCCACCCATTCAAAGAAATCACATTGTTCTCCTTGTGTCCGTGCACATTTGTAGAACTGTCTAGCGCTATTGGTTGCAGTGTTTGATGTCAATATGAGGCATGGCTCATTGTGTCCCGGACAGAGAGGCACGCCATCCGCTTCATATATGCTAGTGTTTTGTCCAAACATAGGTGCATGATTAGGAGGGGATGTAGAGCTGAAGCTTGCATCAAAGTTTGATCCATTCCTGTTGATGTTATGATTACTGCCACTTGTGTTTTCCCGATATGGTTCCATCAACCTATCACCACTTTCGTGTCCATAGATGGATGTCGAAGCTGATGCATGTGTAGATATCGTATCTGTAGCACTAACATATCGCTGATCATTACCATCAATCTGTTGTAATGGCGATCTATAATCATGATTGGTTTCATAGTCTGCGGTTGAAAATGTTCCAAGATTTGCAGCAGCAGCAGCATCATTGCCAGCAGAATGATCATGGGAAGAATATTGATTTTGTGGCCTTGCTATTTTTTTACCACTCTTGTGTTCCGCCACCATTTGATCAATATCAATATTTGCAAAAATATCATCTTCGTCTACGTCAATGTGAGCTTCAAAGGATGAGTTAGTATTGGCATTAGGAGTAGATGCGTGTCTGTTTGACCTTGCAGTAGAAGTGGCAACAGTGCTGTCATTCCCATAATCGAATGCAGCATGATCATCGCAATCGTCATCATCCAGTATTTCAATGGTGGCTGTTGCTCTAGCTGTGGCTGAAGTTGTAGTTGTAGGTGCGTTCGTGATCATCTTTTGAGTCGTACTTATGAACAGATTTTGTATATTTTGTCTTTCATCTTTTTGAGCGGCATTATTCCCAAATACTTTGGCGGCACAACCAGGTGAGTTCATAGCATTTGGCAAATGCTGTCCGTAGATAGCATTGTGTCGATTTCTAATTTTTAGAGGAGGCGATAGCGGAGCGAGACTATCTTGTTTGTTATGTGTGCATGATGCTGATGCTGTTGCAGTTTGCTTTGGAAGAGGCGGCAAGACAGATCGTTTTTGAAATTCGAATGATGATTTCTGAATCGTGGACTGCAGCTGAGCCAGCCGAACTTTTTGACCAGGCATACGATAAGTGTCATTTGAATTTGCATGGGGCGTGAAGAAGGAAGTGCTGCTGTTGCTATTCATTTCCCATAGAGTCTCGGATAAAGACGTTCCGTCAGGTTGGATTGCATATTCAAATCCAGCAATTGCACCACACTTTGCTAATGATTCTTTGATGATATTATTTTTATTTGCGGTTGATCTCTGAGACTGCAGTTGTTGATTCCTATTGTTGTCACTGGTGTTGTTGGTGTTACTGCTATTAGTCGACGAGCGAGGAGGTTGTTTCAACGATTCAAACCATTTCCGGTGATCCTGAATATTAATTTGAGGCAAACCCGATCGCCCACTCATTGCCAGGTATTGATTTGGTTCTTAACACGAGGGTAAGGGTAGCTGATGAATTACCGGCAACCAGTGTATGAAGGGACCAGTACTGGTGACTGGTGACTGGTAGCAAGTTTGTATCCTGTTTGCTGATTATTGAGATTATTGTTGTTTTGTTTTGTTACCAATAAAATAGCCAGCGGAAGAGGAAAATCCTCTGTTTATAGTACAAATATGTACTCGATACTGAAAATAACGTTGAAACGTCTTACATAATTTATAACTACTCTATGTTAATTAATGTACTAAATATGTACTGTTCCATCATTTCATCATTAATAAAACAATCAAGAAAAAAAAGGTTCGAAAAACGTTCATTTTGGCCTCCAAATGTGTTTTATGTGTACTATGTTTTTTTGGCATGGGATGTCTGTTCTTCTTCGTAAGCAGTTACCAAGTCTTTAAATATCCCACCTTTCTTCAAAAGTGAGGCCGGTCTATCAAACTCGACAGCTCTACCATTGTCCATTACCAAGATGTAGTCACTATCCATGATTGTATTGATTCTATGTGCAACGGTAATACAGGTGCTCAGCTTGAATTGTGTCCTCATCACACGTTGGATTCTTGCATCCGTATCTGCGTCAACACTAGCAGTGGCTTCGTCCATAATAACAATCATTGCACCCCGTAAAACAGAGCGAGCAATAACAAGGAGCTGCCTTTGTCCTACAGAAAAATTAGATCCTCCTTCGTAGACTTCGTCAGTAAGAGATTTGATTGCTGATTGCTGAAGCTGATTGCTAGACAACGAATTCAAACTATGGAATGAAGATGATCGCTCCGCCTTTAAGAGTCCAACGTGGAATAGAACTTCATTTAGCCTGTCATCTGAAAATTCATCAAACGGGTCCAGATTTGTTCTGATTGTGCCTGAGAAGAGAACGGGATCTTGTGGTATGACAGCAATATTTGATCTCAACAGCTTTAATCCGACTGTACGGATATCAATTCCATCAATCTTAATAAACCCACTTGATAGTTCGACAAGGCGTAGAATGGCCGTCATTAGTGTGCTTTTCCCTGCTCCAGTCCTACCAACTACACCAACTTTACTTTGAGGCGGTATGCGAATGTCTAGTCCCTTGAGAACCAGTGGCAAGTTTGGTCGATACCTTAGCCTTGCTGACGAGAAGACAATTTCTCCCTTTGATGGCCAATTCTGAAGTGTTTGGTCATTCGGAAGGATGTGAGGGGCTTCGCTGGGTATTTTGCAGTATTGCTTGATCCTCTCAACTGAGACCATATGGGCTTCTAAGTCAGATCCCATCCGTACACTCCAGTTCAGTGATTGGGTGACTGATAAAGCAAAGGAGATAGAAAGCCCAGCAAGTCCGGCAAATGTTTCATTGCCTCCTTGGCTTCCATGTTCTAAAACGACGCACAAACATGCCGAGAAAATAATCAAAGTTCCAGCCATTTCAAGACGAATCGCAAGCCAGCACTGTGCAGTGGTTGTCAAGAAATATGCATGCTGTTGCAAATCGAGCATGTTAATAAGTCGACTAATCAAAGCATTTTGTGCGTCGTATGCACGGATGACGGACACCCCATCTAGCGTCTCGCCGAGAAGAGCGAATAAGGGAGATCTAGAAACTGCATCTATCCTTTTTAGTTCTCTATAGGTCTTTGTAAAGTATCTTTGCTGACTAATGTAATATGCAATCATTGGGACCAGACAGACCGTGAAATATGGGGTGACAAGTCTGTAACGATAGTCTCAAATTAGCAATGAATTGAATATGAGAAATACATGATTGAGAATTTCAGTACTTACGAAACCACAATAATTGTTCCTGCGATAGACGATAATGTTGCGAGGTATGACCTCATGGTGGCTACAAGCTTCTCATCAAGGGTATACACGTCTTTGCTGAATCTGTTTAGAATTCTCCCGATTGGAGTGGCTATTAATGGCGTGAAGAAAGAGTAACATATTTAATAAGCAAACCAAATGGAATTGTCAGGTCAAAGTGAAATATATTATGAACTTACTATCAAAGAATGACATCGGAGCTCTAAGAACAACGTCCAAGAGGTCGACAAATAAAATTCGAGATGCACGAAGGCCTGAGAGGAAAATCAGGAGAACTCTGATGAACATAGTTACAATCGCCAAAAGGTTGATACAGGCGTAAACACGAAGGAAATGAATCTCCTCTCCACCGCCATTTCGGGACCAGTATGTAAGCCACCTGCAAGGAATGGCAATAATTAGTCAAATTTATCTAGTAATCAATAATGTATACAGAACGCAAAGAATGTGTAATACGCACCATTTAGATGTCATCAAAACTCCTTGATCAATGGCGTAACCAAGAATAAGGCATATTCCAATGCATGCCCCTCCAGCAGCCTTGGCCCACGTAAAATAGATGGTAGAATCAACGTGACCTTTTTCTCTTTCTTGAAATTCATTCGTCATCAATGGAGTTGTGCTGGATGGGACATATTCAATACTGGAGTCCACACCAGAATCTCTTGATTCATTTTGATCCATCTCCATACTATTCTCAAGTATATTAGATAAGACTGGCTCTATATCGTCCTTTGCATATTCAACCCCTTCGTGCACCCCGTGACTATTTGCATCATCTAGTACGGAGAGAAACGAAGAAAGCAGAGAATTAGGTTTTGCAATGAGCTCAGAGTAGGAACCAACTTCTGCAATAGAACCCCCATCAAAGACAACAATCTTGCTCACGTTTCTATTTGACAAATACTGAATCGCATTTGTAACCAAAATAACGCTGCTTTTCTTTTTTGAATCGCCTTTCGAACTATTACGAAGCAGCAGCTCGTCTACAATACATTTCTGAAATATATGTTTGCCTACAAGTGCATCTACGGCAGCCAATGGATCGTCCAGTAGATAAATATCAGCGTCATGATATACTGCTCGAGCCAAGGCAACACGTGCCTTTTGTCCACCAGAGAGTGTGATTCCCTTTTCGCCGATTTCTGTCGAATCGCCATCGCTCAGAACTTTAATGTCGTGTTCTAGTGCGCTGACAGATATCGCATGATTGTATTGTGCTTCATCAATTGGCTCACTCTGTCTACCGAATGTGACTTAACCGAGATTGAAAGTTAGAACTTTGGAAACAAGTCGGTAGAATAACACTCGTTGGCGAGAACAAACAACGTCTCCAGCTGAGCAGACATGCAAAATCTTTAAGAATTTCTGTCATCCATCTCATTCAAGACTGAAACTCACCATTTCTTTTTAGAGTATCATTCATTATAAATGGAGATTGTGGAAAGTATGCCAAGCGCCCTCTTACGGCAGTTGTTCCCGAGAGCAACTTAACCTCGCCAAGCAAGCTATTAATGAACGTGGATTTGCCACTGCCTACAGAACCCACAACAGCTATGAGCTCTCCCACCCCACACTCAAAATTAATGCGCCTTAAAGCAAGCAAATCCTGAGGTTGGTGTTCATCACTTACATCAGTGGTGACATCATCATCGGCTTTTAAAATTGTTGCAGTCGATGTGGCACCATAATCATTATCTGACAACGCCTTCAGTTTCTGCTCTGCATCTTTCAACTGCACTTTTAGCAGACTTATTTCCCATTGATTTTCATGCAATTGCCGCAACAGTTTTTCATCTTCATCGCATGCATATTTTTTACATTGGAATTTTGGCTTTTTGCTGTCATAAATGAAGGTGCCATCGACGATTTTGACACCAGCGTCCACTAGATCCCCGCTACTCACAGGAACGTGTTCTTCACTCAACAAAAAGCTCCTTACACGCCCAAATGATATACTAGCTTCAACTAAATTATTGACAACTTGTGGCAACATAAATAGAGGGAATCGTAGTATATCAAACAAGGCCAAAGAGGTGAGAGCACTAGCAACATCCAAGGTATGTCCTGATAGAACGTAAGAAGCGAAAGTGGCTAAAGCCACAAGTAATGGAACGGCGGTCCACTGCAAGATGAAGAAGAAGATAATCGTTAGACATTCAACAGGTGAATTCCTAATTTCGTCAATACCACGAACGCACCATCATGATACTGATTGAGTTCGCCATCACGTAGTGATAGAGTTGCTTTAACTCAATCTTTCTCAAGTCCAATATTCGTTTTTGAAAACTTCCCTCCCACGCCTGTAACTTGATCACTTTCATACTACCAAGTACTTCATTATTGACATCCACGCGAAGGTCTCTGGATCTCATCAGTTTTCTCTGCAACCTACCCATCCACGCTGCAATAAGTTTATTGACTGGAATCATGATGCAAATGACAGCAAGTCCGCCTAAACAGCTCGGACCAAGCTGCTGCCAAAGGAAATAAATGGCTAATCCAATTTGAATGAAACTGTACCAAAGAGCGTGCAAGTATGTGGAGAGATCTTGAATCCTCTGAGCATCTATAGTCATGAAGTTCACAATTTCACCGACGGTCCTCCTCTGCCGCTCTGCGCTGGAAAGCAGCAAAGCTTTCTTGTATACAGCCACGACTATTGCAGTCCTCATTCTCAAACCGCACAAATAGCACTTAAAGAAGTAATGACGTAGGCAGAATGACATGATAGTTTGGCTGATGGTAACTGTAGCTGTGAGGGCCAGGCCCTGTCTAAGTGGTGCGTTTGGATCACGTAAGAACTGAATGAGTCCATGTAAAACAATAGGCCCAACAAATACGTTCATGTCATGAAAAAGTTTAAAGAAGCCTGCTTTGAGATAATCTTTTCCGTAGGCCCGGAATAAGCATTTTGCAATGGACGGTTCATATGTTTTGCCTGTAATGTGTGATGTTTTGGCTTTATGTTTTTCTTGATTCCAGTATGTTTCGAATGCATTGGAAACATGATCAGTTCTACAGGATGGCGGCAGGGGAATGGCGTCAAGATCTTTGGGATCAAGCTGCTCTTTCGAATTTCCCAGTTTGAGAAGGGGCACGAACCAGTGAAATGTAAGATACGCAAATACGCCAACATGGGATTTTTCGAGGACGAAGGGTTCTTGCTCGTCATTATATTGATGTTGTTGCGACGTCTTATCCCTTTCTAATTTTTTCAACAAAAGAGGCGTCATATCATTTGGAATTTCTTCTATGCATTCGGAATCGATTTGTTTCTTGAAAGAACCAAGCATACTGAGATTTCTACCAACCGATGCTAAATTACTTTCATTAACGGGCAGGAAATCTTTACTATCGTTCCATTCTGGAACTTCCAATTCCGGACGAAAGTCTTCTTCCTTCAACAGGAGATCTTGATCAGGATCACTGTCTGAGCGTAGGGCATTGAAATCATCTCCCTCAACTGATAGATCATAATATTCAGAACCATTGACATATTTGGAAGCTTCCTCTGCAACCGATGCTTCAAACGAGATATCATCGTCATCTCCTCCCAGTTGCTCCTCCGCAGCTATGTCATCATCCTGTTGATCCTGAGTTCTTCGTCTGCTCCTTCTAATGCTGAAGTTTTCTCTTATCCTTTTAAACATGATTGGTCTACCACGCTTTATAATTTCTCCACTGTTATGAGTTAGCAAGCTACAATGTGAATGGAAATGTGTCGCTCTCAAATTTAAAATGCTCTATTAGGTTATGCGTGTAAACTTAGGTTATGGTTCATGC
>Ga0306864_1001361_pt1 | contig 10024 bp, 9 predicted proteins | sample AntRauTorckE5430_FD_190448 | JGI IMG/M metagenome (GOLD analysis project Ga0306864, IMG submission 190448) | Saline lake microbial communities from Rauer Islands, Antarctica - Metagenome Torckler E5 #430 (v2) (version 2) | ecosystem: Environmental > Aquatic > Non-marine Saline and Alkaline >...
CTGGAAGGTCATGGCAAGGCTACATGCACTGTGGCTGTCCACCCGAATAAGGCTAACTCGTCTGTTACTGTTTCTGGAAGTTATGATGGGAATGCGGTTGTCTGGAGATAATGTTTTGACTTGACATCAGATACGTCTCTTTTTCACATAAAATTATGAACTATTGCCTTTACATAAATAAGTTTTATGACTATTATGCGTAGCGCGGATGATGAATACTTAGTAAATATACATGGCACCACCACCTGCAACATTATTATTTGCTACCATACTGATGGAATGATTGGGTATTACATTGTTGTTTTTATCATAAATACCCATCACTATGTACGATAGGTTATGCCTTTATCCTTTGCAACCACAAAAAACAAATAGCAGGTGTCTCACAAAAAACATGGGATCATCAACAGCAACAGACAGTGCGTGTCCAGATACAATTGGGAATCTTCCAGTGCCCCCACCATCAGCATATAACATTCAAACAAACTCCAAAGGTCAGACGACAGTCATTGGTATCGAGGGATCTGCGAATAAAGTAGGCGTTGGCGTCCTTCGTTACGACCCTCAAACAAAATCTTACGAAACCCTCTCAAACCCAAGAAAAACTTACGTTCCTCCTACTGGTCAAGGATTCTTGCCCAAAGAGACAGCTTATCATCATCAAAATCATATTATTGCCTTGATCAGGGCTGCTCTGATAGAGGCATTTCCAGATCAGCCCAATCCATCCTCGGAAATATCAGCTATATGTTTCACTAAAGGGCCTGGTATGGGAGGGCCATTGAGATCTTGTGCAATTGCTGCAAGGACTCTTTCCAAGATGTGGAATATACCATTGGTTGGAGTCAATCATTGTGTAGGACATATTGAAATGGGACGCGTTGCGACAGGTGCTTATGATCCTGTCGTCCTCTATGTATCCGGAGGGAACACACAAGTGATTGCATTCAGTGATGGACGGTATAGAATTTTTGGCGAAACGTGAGTATCTATTTGATTACCATCTATTTTGTATATTGAACATCGTCTGACCTTTTCTTTTTTGCTATCTTAGAATTGATATTGCAATTGGGAACTGTTTGGATCGTTTCGCCAGAGCGATTGGGCTTTCGAATGATCCATCGCCAGGTTATAACATTGAACAAGAAGCGAAGAAGCCTGGCGCAAAGTTTATCGACCTTCCATATGTTGTCAAGGGAATGGACGTTTCATTTTCTGGAATATTGACGTTTGTGGAACAGGAGGCAAAGGATAAGCTTCAAAAGGGATTAGTCACAAAGGCAGATTTATGTTTCAGCCTCCAAGAAACCTTATTTGCAATGTTGGTTGAAATTACAGAAAGAGCTATGGCTCATTGTGGACAAAATCAAGTCCTCATAGTTGGTGGAGTGGGGTGTAATCAACGATTACAGGACATGATGGCAGCAATGGTGAAGCAAAGAGGTGGCTCGCTTTGTGCCATGGACCATAGATATTGTATCGATAACGGGGCCATGATCGCACAGGCAGGTATATTTGCTCTTCAACATGGTATAACTATGGAAATGAAGGATACTTGGTGCACACAGCGATTCAGGACCGATCAAGTTCAAGCTATTTGGCGCCCTTCCACTGTATGGAAACATTCGTAACGAGGCAAAAATTACCAATCGCCAATCAGTCTTTGACTTATTCTGCGGAATTGTTGAAAATGGTGTCACTAATTGAAACTGTTGAAGGGCATACTTCCTACCACCTTGCTAGCATACTAAATTCAAATTCATAGCAGTATAGAACTAAAGAATAATGAGCGATTTGTGATGACAATTGTGGTCGACGATATAAACTAGATACTGCTATGTATGATCATGAGGAGGTAGAAATACTGGACTCCAGACATTGCCGCTTAACATTCTTTTAAAGTGAAAATGAATCCGGTTTCGAAAGATCTAATTCGTCAATGAATCATAATTAATAAATGCTTCTATGAACTATTAACTTTAATGCTACAGGATGCGATCAAACTGCCAGGACATCATGAAGAACGGGTTGATAATGGGACGGTCTGTCTCTGGAAGTGAGGCTGTCACAATCGTTATCATTAGGATCTGATGATCCTCACGATTTACTTCGTCTCTGCAATGAATGTACTGAATGAAACAAACACATCAACACACCCGCCTTGATATTGAAATGATCTGAACCCTGAATACGCCTACTCCTTGAGATTTCGCGATTCTCTCTAACAAATGTGAGGATGATGTGAGAAGATACAGTTCAGTGCTGCTGTGTGACCATTAATTTACAAGGGTACATATTATTCCTATTGGAGTTTGCTGAAAAAACATTGATAATTCATCTGTTGTCGATACTCGTTACCTCCGCATTAGAGCCACTGCATCTTCTAGTGGTTAAATTTATTAGTGAAATAGGCAATGGTGTGCTGGGCGACGGTGAAGGAAAAAATAAGCTTTGGACCTACAACCATGAGCTTGGGAGTCAATCCTTTGAAAAAACCTCCGAAACCCTCATTCTTCACCAACTTCGAAATAATTGAAACTCCAGATTCGGGAGAGTCGAATGGTCTATTCTGAATACGTGTCTTGATCACATCTAGAGGTTGAGCAACTGCGATTGATGTTGTCGCTCCTGCTGCAGAACTTAAGGCATCTTGTGCCCAAGTAGCTCTCTGTCCGTCTTCACCTACACCCATATATGTTTTTGCTGCCGCGTTTCCTCCAAAAAGAGCAAATGAACCAGGTGCATTCTGTGAATGTGAAACGGCGTCAATTTTGAAATGAGGTTTCGGAGAAATCAATAAAAACAACTTTCAGCTTACCCTTGCCGCAGTCCATCCTGCACCTCGGTATAATCCAAAGCCTTCTTTTGCAAAAATATCAACGACGCCTCTTCCTTTCAATTGCTCTGGTGCAGTCTGTGCCTTTACCTTTAACGCGTCTAATGGCAAAAGGAAAACTTCTCCAATACCAATTAAACTTCCGCTCACAGCTGCAATCAGAGTCCTTCCATTTGCGTGACCGAAACGATTTTCGAATTCTGCGCCATATTTGTTTCCAAGGAAATCTTTCAAAACCGGCTGGCCACCAAACTTATATACCCTCTGAAGAATCTTGTAGGCTGCTCCGAAGCCAACACCAGGGAATAAGCTTCCAAACTTCTGTACAGCATTTTTATTACAAGACTCTCTAAAAATTGCGTGGTTGAGATTGATGGCCGTGCCTGATATGTTTGCACCGACAATCCTTGTTTCGGTACTCATGAGACGTTTTGCGATGGTATCGACTGGATGAAACAGGGCGAGTTCGGATATTCCCGCGATCGCTGATCCCAGAACTCTATTGATATGACATAATGTAATTAGATGCTTGGCTGACGCAGAAAAAGAACAGAAAGTTTTTGAAGTATTCACCATAGCTGCGTAATTAGCCGATATACACGTTTCTTCTCACCTTGCTTTGGAGTTACCAGATGTATTGGGTGCACCTGTAGCTGCATCCTGCTTTAAATTTTCTTTCTTATCCTGTTCTACCATGATTTTTCAAATGAGGGGAAGTGTGTGCTCAGACTTTCTTTGTCCGTCGAATTTGTAAAGTTGAGATTGTAATTTCAATTGGCTTTTTACTAAAGAACTCTGTTCTCAATTCGTTTGATTGGATCCATCACATCACAACATGACGACATGACACCAACTGTCATGACGGTAGATGACGGTGAGCAAAAAGCGTTCTATTTATTCTGGCGCGGACAGAATTAAGTTCTACCTCACCTTCGCGGTTAAAGGGAACGAAAGCAAGCTAGATCAATGATGATGTCTTCCGATAGATATAAGCAATGACAATACACAAAAGAATATAGATTTCATACTTCGAGATGGGATGCATAATGTAAAGACTATGTTACTTTTACAATAAATAATATGTATGAGTCTCGGAACGAACACAAAATAATCCATGAAACACGAAACGGCCCTCTAGTCCCGAGAGAGTCTGGAACTACGACGGACAGAGGTGGTGGATGATTGAGGAGACTCTGGTGTAGAACCTCCTGTTGACTTGGTAGATCTAGTGGAGCGCGATCCGATCGAGGCTGGAGAGTAAGCAGTGCGTGCAGGTTGCGACGTCGTGCCTATCTTGATGGGAGTTTTATCAGCAGATTTTCTTCCTCGCTTCCCCTTCCCAAGAGCCTTCGTCCGGCTGGACTTGGTGTCTGGGATTTTCTGCTCAGTATTGAATTCAAGTTCGTCTTTCTGTGTTGGATTCGCTGAAGATTTAGTGCTAGAGTTGGATCGACGTGATTTGATAGTCGAAGTGTTGCTACTAGCAGAAGTGCGTCGTCGTTTGTCCTTAGAGGAGGATAAAGACCGACCGCCACGTCTTTTGTCGACAGATTCGGTTGATGGCAGGGATTCAAAGGAAACACCTAGCTTTTCGTGCCTAGCAGATATTGGGGTATTCAAATTTCTGAACTCTGGAGAAGCAGGTTTTAGGATAGGAGATAATAGTAATTCGTCAAGATCATTTTTGGAAGAACTAAGCTTTGAGGACGTGCTGGCAACTGACTGAGAAAATGAAGGGCTGCTCTTCTTCTCTGAATCGGTAACAGTCGTTCTCTCAGCGACGACGCCTTCTTCCGTAGACTCTGAGCCTTCGTCGTGTTTGTTTATTGGCGAAGGCGAGTCTCCTTTGTTTTGTGCAAACAGCGAGGCGTTAATTTGGATGATTCCTGGATACGGAGTCAAGTTCACGTCCTTCTTGACATACTTCATCAACACTTCACGAGCTGCTGCGCAAATGACTTTCAACTTCGACTTTTGCAACAATTCACGGTTTGACACATTAGAACTGATACTCAAGTCATCATTACCATGTTCCTTCTCAATGATTCCACAATCTCTTGGAATGTAGGAACGACCAAGCATCTCAGAAAGTCTAAGAAGAAAACTAATGTTGTCAGCGCTTTCACCAAGACTCTTCACAAGAGGGTCGAACAACCAAACGAGACGTTTACGAAGCATCTTGTCATCTTCAACTGAGTCATTATGATTACGATGCAATCCACCTGAAGGTGTTTCTGGACGGAATACGAGGAGATGAATGGCATGATGTACAGCAAACTCAGGCATGATCTCCATTTTAAAGATTTTTTCAAATCTTGTCTCGGCTTCTCGAGAATGGGCACGGCATCTTAACAACTGAGTCTCGCAAGTATTCCGTAGCGTCAATGTACTCTTGAGGGCAGCTTCTTTCGTGACTTTACCTTTCGTCCCGACGTTTGCGGCGTTGCCATTTGCGGCACTACTGTGAGTGTCACAGTCAGGGCACAAAGTTATGAATGCCAAAAATCTCAGACTTGGAAGAGTGCGAAGTGGAATTCCATACAAACCCTTTCCGTTCAGCATATGAGACAGCTCTTCCATCGTGGACTCTACGAATTTGATAAGAATTCATGGGTTAGATGCATCTACTTTGACAATGCATTTTGTCACTTGTATCATACTTACCACGAACACGTCTGTCTTTATCTACAAAGCTTCTTCCCAAAATGTGCCACATCGAAGTTGTAAGGAACGTTCTTTCCAGATCCAGATTTTTGTCACAGAGGCGCATGATATTGATGGTGGCAGCTTTGCGTAATTCGGCTCTGTCCTCTGCTGCTTGGCAGTCATTGCGGTCGATAGATGAAGGTGGGAGTCCGTCATCCTCCAAAATTCCAATCAATAGTTCAAAAACTGCTTTGATATGACCCTTGGGAGGTGTCAACATTTTCTTTTTGTCAGCCTCATTTTGTTCTTTGCCAACATTGAACTTTGCAAATAAAATCGTAGATCTAATGTGCGCCACAAGAAACGTGATTGCTGCCCGAGCCCTTTTACAAGCCAATGAGATCGTATCCTCGTTACTTGAACTCTTGCGACTAACTCTCTTCTTGGACTTTGATCGTCTGCGGGGACTGGACTTCTTCGTACTATCGTCAATTTCGTCTTCACTCGAAATGTCCGAGTCCTGACGACTATCTGAGGAAAGTCTATCTCCTCGGCCTAAGAGTATAGATTCAAGAGCAAAACGGATGGCTTTAGCACCTCGATTATTTTTGGCGCCTGTGACCGAAAAAAGTGATGGAACTTTTTCAACCATTGATGTCAAAGTATCCAGAACATAGACAATTTTTGAGTTTGGCTTGCCACCTGAGCTTAATGTCAAACGTGAAGAGGAGGTCATGGTACCGAGAAGAGATGTAAACACTTCAATTTTTTTGGTATGATCATTGTCGTGCAATGATGCCAACGTAGCCACCGCATTCCTAGCCTCCTGAATAGAACCATCTTTTGTGCAAAGATCTAGCAATTTTGATTGCACGTCCTCGTCCACGCTGCTACTTTCATTTGTAGAACCTCCACTCTGCAAGGGGGCAAATTTCAGACAAATGTTAGAAATTACATGTAGTGATGTGTGTCGTCTGTAGATCCTCCACTTACCTTTGTTGGACTTGCACGGGTTTGTGCTGTTCTTGACATAATGTTGCTGAGAGTTGTGAGAATACCATATTGTTTTATCATTTTTTTCTCATCTGCAGGAAGGGATCCACTGCATACACTAAACAACTCAGTAATGTAATCAAAACCTTTTTGTGACATTGAGGGGAACACTGCAAAAGCTACATTTGCACTCTCCAAAAATGCTCTACAAACTTCAAAGTCGCCCTCATTGTAAGCTTCTTGTGATAGTAAAATGCATGTATCAATGATTTCTGTATTCAAAAAGTACCCCATTGCAGTCCTTCGTGCCAAGTAGAACAGCCACTGAGAAGCGGAGGACCCTAAAGACTTTGCTCGCTTTGGTATATCATCAAGAGCCCGGATTCTCGCTTCTGACGAGTGCGATGGTGATGAAATAGACGCTAATACTGCAGTTTTAGGGAAAATGAAAAGAGATGAGATGAGAGAGTGTCATCTCCGTCAACGGTGGAATAATAGTTGAATACTTACATCTAAAAATGTGTCTGTCTTTCGCACTGTGTACCTTTTGTAATACAGCATTCAAATCGTCCGAAGAGTTGGAAGAAGATCCTGCAGGTGGGGCAGTAAGCTTGGCAACACATTCCAATTTTTTAAAGGCAACAGAGTCGGCCTTCATCTTTTCCTCTGAATCTTTAGGGAGAGAATCAGTCTTTGCCTTGGCATCAATGTATGATCGAAGTGTAACTTGCAAACGTTGTCTTTCATTGAGAATAGAAAATAGCCATTGATCCGCAGCATTCTTTTTCCCGGATTCTTTATCAAGTTTACTTGTTGCCTGGAGATAATTCACGATCATCGTCAGGCCAACAGCTCTAGAGGTGGCACTCATTGATTTTTTTGTCTTCTTTTCTCCCTCAGAACCCTTTGTGCTCGTCTCTGTTCCCAACAACACATCATCCATGAGGGTCAAAATACGATTTCTCAAAACCGGGTCAGATGAATCACTGATACTTGCGCTTGTGAAAAGAAGCTTTGGGATGAATGTGTATCTTTCGTCAACAGATTTGGAATCATTTTCCAATCGCATGGGGGACGATGACTGTTTCCGTTTACCTCTCTTTTCACTTGAAAATGTATTGTCAGCATGAACGTCATAAATGCTAATATCACAAGAGGTGTGAATGGCTTCGACAACAACATCAATTTCGCAATCATCTCCACCTCGCTCAATATCCTTCAATTTCGGCAAAATGTGGTGTCGGTTGTAAATCTTGACAAGGCCAGTAATTGAATCCAGCCTCTCCTTCTTTATCTTTGAACTAACACGATCACCAACAGCCTTCAACAAATCAGAAGAAATAAAGGGGGGAGAACTCGAAGAAGAACTCTTGTCAAAGGCCAACTCGCAAATAGCTGTAATCGCCTGAAGACGGATGTCCAGCTGAGGATCATGCGTCACCATGAACACCAGTGCATCAGTTGCCTCTTGACATAGATTCGTTGCGCCTGATTTATCCCTCAAAATAGCCAACAAATGACGAGCCATGACCTCTCGCACTTTGTCGTCCTTATCTCGACTCCTCCTGACCCATTCCATAAAGCAAGGATGGAAGTTCACTGCAATATCAGATGTCTTGCTATAAAATAATCTCCCAAGCAACCTAGTCACTCTCAACCTTTTATCTAAGTCCGAATGCTGCAAACTATTCGCTACAGTTCCAATGACTGTTGTCAAAATTCCTGGCGCAACTTTATGAAGTTCATAAACAATCGTCCAAACATCTGCAGTATCCGAATCCTCTTTTTCCATGGCATCCACAACATTGCCTTGGAGCCTCTCAACGGGTGGATCAGACGCAATATCCGAATCCTTAATCACATGCGTATCCCCATCCAGCAAACCATTCAGCAAATTGGCAATCGGCGTACTGATCCTATCCAAAGTATTCCCCACAACTCTCTTTGCCACCATATACGACGGATTCGTCTGGGCCATGTATCGATTTGGCAATTTCACTTTTTGCACTTGTTTTTTCCGTTTACTAGCTGCAACTGCCGCAGAAGCCTTGACAAATTCTGGATTCGTAACGTGCACCACACTTCCTTGTCCAATGCATTTGAGAATCTCATCCAGAATCGGAATCGGAACTCCACCGTCAAATTCCTCCACACAGGCCGAAACGGCACTAGCCGCATGTTTTGTAATTTCTTGGGAATGATCGATATGGACACAGTGCAGTAGTACTTCCACGAGTTCGCGGAGAAGTTCCAGCGCATCTTCGGATGTAGGAGAAGTGTTGTGTGAAGGAGAAAGGTCAGATGAAGATTCGAGTGTTTTGGTCATTTCAACTAGAACCACGCCTATTTTAACTTCGGATAGTTGGTGTAGGAGGCGGTAGTAGGATGAGTAATTTGGGTGCGTGGGCGAGGTGCATGTGGTGAGGTTTGCGAGTTGTTGGATTATTTGTGGAAATATTTTGAGAATTTCGTGTTCGTCGTATGGTGGTTCCGGCGCATACTATGATTGATGAATGGTGAATTGTGATTAATGAATGGTGATTAATGAATGGTGAATGACATCATGTGAGCAATGCAACTGTGTCTCCTAGAGTGTTTATCCTTTGAAAAACTCACCATATAAAAGATTTCAACACACGCGAGGACAGTGTGAAGCCTAACTTCTTTATCCTTGTGTTTCAAATAGCGATCTTCCACTAAGAGAGCTGCAAGCCCAGCAAGCCCGGGATAATCTGGGCTATCCGGTTCGACTGCTTCATCGGAAAGATGTTCTACAACTGTGCGCATCCGACGCACTAGATCTTTCTGTCGTATCGAGAGCGGAAGAAGGATATATGTTAGAGTCACGACTGATGATTAATGACTTCCAGCTGGTAACTGATGAAGTTGAATCCGCTGCTGCAGCATCATAGTATATATACTGCAGCCCCACGGTACTGAAAGGATTCTGTGCTCCACTACACTCCACTCCCAAATGTTCGCCGGACGAAACTAGGAAAAGCTCCGTCGTCTTTTGTCATAATTTCTTACCTTGCTCGAGTGTTTGTTCAAATATTCAGCAGACAGAATAGAAGTAACAGTCTGACCTGTTGAAGGCCGAGAGCTTCGTCTTGATCGACGGGGTGATTCAATTGACATGCTGGTAGCTTCGTTACTTCGTCAGTTATTTCAGCAGAGTGTAAAATAAAAAATAATAGGGAAAGGTGAAAGTTGAAAGTTGCTGCCATCAAAAAGAAGTGGCAATCTTGTTTGGCTTTTTCTCAAAATCTTTCGAGCAAGGTTTTGGGCGCGCGGGGGGGAGTCAAGAATGACCCCAACCATGAAGACCTCAGAAAGTCACGATACCATACGCACCAATTTTAATGTCCATAAGGGGACGCACGCGCAAAATGTATATTCTAAGACATTTTTAAAATACATACTTTGAGTATAGTCGCACCTAGCAAAAGTGCCCGCAATCGTCCATCCAAAACCATAAAATAAGAAAACTATGCCTTGCAATACCAAAAATGTAAATCACCCCCAGACGTGTTTCAGAACTAGTGCTGA
>Ga0306864_1001362_pt1 | contig 10022 bp, 9 predicted proteins | sample AntRauTorckE5430_FD_190448 | JGI IMG/M metagenome (GOLD analysis project Ga0306864, IMG submission 190448) | Saline lake microbial communities from Rauer Islands, Antarctica - Metagenome Torckler E5 #430 (v2) (version 2) | ecosystem: Environmental > Aquatic > Non-marine Saline and Alkaline >...
CATCAAAATACACACCAAATAGCACTAGCTGTATATCATGACTACTGCAAATTGGCTCAACTTTAAAAATTTTAGTATCCGGATGCTATGTTATGGGCCCATCAATAACTGTCGTCGTCGTCGTCGTCGTCGTTGTATTTTGTTCATTTTTTGATACTTGCATTGGCCAATCCTGAAGGTTTGGCTATCCCCAACATCAAAATACACATCAAATAGCACTAGCTGTATATCATGGCTACTGCAAATTGGCTCAACTTTAAAAATTTTAGTATCTGGATGCTATGTTATGGGCCCATCAATAACCCAATTATTGGGTTTTATGAACGAAATTGGGTTATTGATGGGCCCATAACATAGCATCTAGATACTAAAATTTTTAAAGTTGAGCCAATTTGCAGTAGCCATGATATACAGCTAGTGCTATTTGTTGTGTATTTTGATGTTGGAGATAGCCAAACCTTCAGGATTGGCCAATGCAAGTATCAAAAAATGAACAAAATACGACGACGACGACAAAATACGAGAAACTACGACAATAATGACCAATAGAAGCCTGCAGCTTCCAACTTCAGAGGGCTTGCGACTACTTACTAGCTACTGTACCCTATCGTATGTACCACTGCTAATAACCTCTGCTAACTGATGAAAGCAGACGAATAGCTAGGTTATAATCCTAGAGCTTTCTTGGCCATTTTATTTCCCATTGTGAATCTCACCACCGCTCCACCGCCGCACATTGCTTTTCTCAAACTTCGATAAATCACAGCACTCGACATTCGACATTCGACAATCGACATTCGACACAGCTCTTGCCTCAACAATCAACTCCGTAAACACAACAAACGGCACCCCCCAACGATATAAAATAACACCGTTCCCAAACATGAAGGTATTTCTAAACTATGAAGATAACAAGAGCAAGCTTTTGCACAAAAAAGTGAAGATTACTCTTCCAAAGAAATGGAAAACAGGTCCAACATCCACGCTCATGTTGTTTGGAGTGGAATCATACAATGCATCCGATCTCGGCAAGAGCAACCCTCTCGACGCATCACAGATGCACCTTGCAGTCAAAGTCGCACCCAAAGATAGTACAAGCGACGAACCAGAAGGAATCCTCACTCCATTAGCTTCAGACGCTGTCATCCTTGAGGTAATTGATGACAGGGACGCCACCTACATTTGTCACGGGGCTAGTAAAACCTTGCAGGAAATCGAACAAGAGAAGCAAGCAGAGATTGACCGAAAAAAAATTGAATTGGCAAGTTCAGTTGCTTGCGTACATTTTGGATGCAAGAATCGTTGGATCAAGGGAACGGCTTCGCCTGATTGTACCTACCATGCTTCGCCGCCAGTGTTTCACGAAACTGCAAAATTCTGGTCGTGCTGTCCTCAGAAGAAAGCCTACGATTGGGAAGACTTTCAAGCTATCCCTGGTTGCCTCACTGGAACATGCACGGATTCCAAGGAGGAAAATGCTGGGAAACTGTTCCTTGGTGGATGTGATATAAGAGAAGCTGTCGGAGGAGAGGCACAAAAACTGAAGAGCATTGATGACTTTAATTCTGCAGAAGCTGCAGGTGGAAGTGATGCCGCTCCAGTAATAGAGAGACTGAGGTCCGTCATGAGCGAAATGGAGACCGAAAATGAATTATTTGATCAAGTATTTGAGGGAATCAAGAAGGAGGTTGCAGCTGCTGGTGACGAGGACGAACTAGGGGCAGCTACGGCAAAATTAGGAGCGTTATTGAAGAAAGCAATGAAAAATATAGCTGTCGAACAACTAAGAATCAAGTAAGATGAGTTAACTTGTTTCTTAACTACTTCCTCAATCTGCTTTTGTACTAGGTACATGCATACTTTACACCCGATATTACAACAACAACAGTAGTATGTAGTAGTAGTGATAATTCAGCATTCGGATAATACTAGCTAGCTAGCTAGAGGGGTTCGTACGAGGTACAGCCGTACGTAAGTACCGTAAACCGTAAGGGCACCCAGCACCCACGCTTCGTAAAATGTGGAGAAATCCTTACTATACACGGGATATTGACATGAACATACTGAGAGCCACAAAAATCAGCAAACATAGAGAAAACGAAGAACATTTCACTTCTTGACTCATAAGATCACGACATAGCCATTTCGTCTTTCTTCATTCATAAAATTGCATCATCCAAGCTATTCAATAATGATGGAAAATTCAGGCAAAGAAAGCAATCTCATCGCGAACTTGGAGTGTGGAAGCAGCTTGGCAGAGCAAGAATACACAGATGAAATTCAACAATACGAACGCAAAAGCGAGGAGAAAAAAGATGAGTCTTCACCATCTTCATCTGCAGAAATGTCTTGTGAGGAAATGATTAAATCCATTCGAAATACACTTGCAAATGATATCGTGACAAATGGTAATATTCCAATGTTTACATCTCCATATCAGACTCCCGAGGCCCACAATGCAATGGGGCAAGCTGCCATTCCTGAAAACGAGAGATATGTTTCTCTTCCCATTGTGTATTGCGATCAGACTGCATCCAACAGATCCTTGACAAGTGTGGAGAAATACATTCAGGATGTATGTCTTCCTTTGTATGGAAATACTCATACCAATACGAGTGTGACGGGCAGTCAGAGTACTGCTTTCGTCGCCGAGGCTAGGCAGATTGTAGCAGAAGGATGCAATGCAAAGATTACCGGAAAGGCGTCGCTAGATGTAGTTCTATTCGCTGGAAATGGAGCGACGGCAGTTGTTGAATTACTCATTGACTGCCTTGGAGTGACGCATTATGCAGCAAATGACGCCACTAGACCCGTTGTTTTTGTCGGCCCCTACGAGCATCATTCAAACCTTTTGCCTTGGAGAGAATCCGGATGTGAAATTGTAATGATCCCTGAAAGTGCTGCAACTGGAAATATAGATATTTCTTACTTGGAAAAAGCTCTCCAGTCACCTTTATATGGAAAAGATAGACTTCGAATGGGCGCCTTCACCGCAGCTTCAAATGTAACTGGGAAAGTTTGCGATGTAGATAAAATCTCTGCGACATTGCATAAATATGGTGCATTATCGTTCTTTGATTATGCAACAGGTGCTCCTTACTTACCCATGAACATGAATCCTTTTCCAACCGGCAATTATGCCACAGCTGATGTGGCAAAGGATGCCATTTTTGTGAGCCCGCACAAAATGATTGGTGGAGTACAAACACCTGGGATTTTGATTGTGAAGAAGCATCTCATCAATCAAACTATTGCACCAAAGAGGAGTGGTGGAGGAACAGTATTTTATGTTACCAATAAGCATCATAGATTTCTGTCCAATCGGATTGAGCGCTTTGAAGGTGGCACCCCAAACGTAGTTGGAATCTTGCGTGCTGGTCTCACATTCTTGGTCAAAAGAAAATTCGCAAATCAATACTTGATGGCAGCAAGTAGGAATACTACCAGCCGTGGAGATGAATCATTCCCATCAACTGTTGCAATGTATGAATTTCAGACATACAAGTACGTGGTACATAGACTGAAGAAGAGTGCACCGAACGTTATCATACTTGGTTCTGCAAACGAAGAAAATACAAATGATCACTTGCCCATCTTTTCATTCTTAATAAAATGCGGTGAAAGATTCCTACACTACAACTACGTTTGCGCACTGCTAAACGATCTGTTTGGTATTCAATCCAGAGGAGGCTGCCAGGTACGTCATATTCACTTTGAATCGAATTGAAGAATTTGATGTATTTTACCCATGGCTAACCAATTCTTTTCACATCATTCTAGTGCGCCGGCCCTTACAGTCAAACACTTTTAGGACTTACAACAATTGAAGATGGTGAAGAAGTTCCTAGTGAAATTAACGAGAGGATTGAGTATGCTTTGTTGCATTACAAAGAGCGAGCCGAGCTGCTAAGACCAGGTTTCACCAGATTAAGCCTCCCATTAAAAGGTCTCCACTATGAAGAAGTAGAATATGTTATCCGAGCATTGGAATGGGTCGCTAAAAATGGTTGGAATTTCATGTGTCAATATAGATGCAACCATCGCACAGGAGAAGTAAGTCGAAAGAGTCTCCTTGAATCATATTTTCTACTATGCTTCATAACTTCTGCTAACATTGCCGTCATCTATTACAAAGTGGCGCCACTTTAGTCGCCAAGGGAAACCATTAGGGCGTTCGGAGAGGCGTTGGCTGAGCCATTATGACGCAAGTTATAAAAATATTTCCAATACGGTTGCAGGTAGCAATCCATTATCTGAAGTACTTGAGCAAGCATTTAAGAATGCTGAATATCAATTAGATATTGCCCGGAAAGATCAGACTATCGCTCAGGCTGTGAAAATGACCGATGAAAATTTGGTTCTTGATGCAAACAATGATCTTGATTTGCTTCGCTGGTATGTGTACCCCAGAGAGTGTGCGAGTCTCTTACAGAATGGTGAGAAATCGTTTCCCGACACCCTATCCAAAAAAATCAGTGGCGGTATTCGTCCAGCTGGTTTCTTCGAACAAGCAAATTACGCTTTCAGCACACCCATCACTACTATCGAAAAGGTTGAAGAAATTTCTCATATATCTGAGTCTTTCAACAATGATAACATTAACATCACACGTAATGGAATTATTCGATTCATGGATGGCGATAATCATACTGGCGAAGCGCATATTGATGACATTATTGCTGGCCACAGTGATGAAGAGCTAAGCGACAAGTGTCTTCTGTATGTAGAAACAGAAGATGACTGGATACCTATTGGGCAGTTCCTGAAGAGAATGAAGCGTAGAGATGGAATGTCCACCGGAATAACTATGCCAATGAAATCCTCCAATATGTCGGCTTCTGCAAAGACACAAAGTGGAGAGGAATATACAGTTTTAGACAAGGACACCACGAGAGAGAGAAAGAAACCATCGAGAGATAGTGCCACGTGGGGTAAAGAGTCTGTGTACGAGTTGCCGAAACCAAAAGCTTCCGCAAAGGCCGTTGTGGAATTGCACGACAAAAATGCACATATGGATGATCAGCAACAAGATCCGCATGTTAACTCAGCAGGGAAGAAGGGAAAGAAGACTAAACACATCAAACCACCCGCAAAATTAATGCGACATATCACACAAGCTATTATTCAGTGGGATATGATTCAGGAGGGAGATCGCCTGCTCTTAGGCCTTTCTGGAGGGAAAGACTCTGTCTCTTTGTTGCACTGCCTTCTAGAATTAAAGAGAAAGCTACCAACCAACTTTGAAATTGAGGTCTGTACCATTGATCCCATGACTCCATCCTTTGATCCAAGTCCATTGATACCATACGTAGAGTCTCTCGGCGTCAAGTACCATTACATAAAAGATAATATTGTTGAAAGGGCCAATACATCAGGAACAAACGGCCAGGTTGTGAAGTCTTTGTGCGCCTTTTGTGCAAGGATGAAGCGTGGCAATCTTTACGCAACTGCACGCAAAAATAATTGCAACAAATTAGTCCTTGCACAGCACTTGGATGATTGTGCTGAATCATTTCTTATGAGTGCTATGCACAATGGATTTATCAGAAGTACGTTCTACTCGTTAACTTCGCCATTTTCTGTGCTTGCAACATTTAAGCTGTTTCTAATCCGCCCTTTCTGTCTAAAATAGCAATGAAAGCCAATTACATAATCAATGCCGGCGACATGTCTGTGATTAGACCTATGGTTTACTGTAGGGAGAGTCTCATGACCGATTTCGCAAAAGCTAACAATCTCCCTATAATTAACGAGAACTGTCCCGCCTGTTTTGAGGAACCAAAAGAACGTGCAAGGATCAAGAAGCTCCTGTCTAGAGAAGAAACTCTTTACCCTAATATTCACGATAAGATTCGTAGAGCTCTCATTCCAATCATGCACGATGACATGTCATCAATTCTCAAAAGCTATACTGAAGAGGCCCTGGCCAAGAGTCGGAAAGAAAAGGGTCCTGGGAAGAAGAACAAAAAGAGGAAACTCAAGGATACATCTGGAGAAGAGACCGCCCCGCCGATGGAAGAAGCAGAGATTGAAGAAATGAATGAAGAGACGAAGGTATTTCAAGTCAACAATTGCGGGAGTAATACTTTGACTGAAGCAAGCGAAGATGAATTGTTGCGAGAACTATCAAAGCGCCGAGCTGAAAAGTTCAAAACCTACGGTGCCATGAAGAGTGATCGCAGAAAAATCGAAAAGGGCATAGCAGAGGACTTAACTGGTCAGGCGTGTACCATGGATGGAGAAAACGGCACCATTAGATGCTATGAATTGATGGAGTGAATTCATGTGGTGGGTGTTCAAGGGAGATTAGTTTAAAGTGGCCATGATTATTACGACTCGCTGTGAGAGGTACGATCTTAGATGTCTCAGTAGTTCAATCAAATGCGTTTTGATTAAACCTGTGGCCAATCACGTATGCAGTTTTAGAAGTACCTAATATTCAATAATTGACTTACATACGCAATATATCATATAATTCTGTACAAGGAAAGGACTCTGTACAACATATGGACGAGATGCAGACCGGTGTTTGGTATGCCGAAAGAAAGGTTGACCCATTATCCATGAAGCTACATCAAAGAAATTATTGTGCCGCTCTAGGATTAATGAAGCGACCGATAAGGAAGTGATTGTGGCTGTCAATAATGGTGAGGTTAATAACATCATCAAACAGAAGGATGACAAAGGGTTGCAATCCCATATTGGAAGAACCTCTTCAGTGAGCGACGGCACTAAGAGAGTGGATGACACCTTTACGGGACCGTATGTTCCACCATCACAACGCTTGAACGTCATACTTTAATTCATTGATGTGATGATCATCCAAATCTATCCAAATATAGCCAGAGAATAAATTGATGCCAGCGAGACCGTGCTTGACTCAGAAAACGTTGGAAAGGGAGAAATTCTTGGTCTAATGAACAGATTTGTCACCATAAAGAGTTCAATAAAATATGGCAAGCAGCAGCGCCATATTGACTAGATAAACGCCTGAGCGATATCATAGAAATACCCCTTTCATGACGTTGGAAATTGGAAAGGGAAGGAATTATGAAAGTCGAGTCGTCTTCTTTGAACTTCAAGAATTGCGGGCAAACAAAATTTACAAGATGGTTTCTTTCACATGAAAAGGTGGAAGCAGCGCTGCATTTCGAATCTGATGTGGAATATAATACAAGCTGGAACTCTTCAGCGAAAATGATTGCCAGTCGTTCTTACTACTTAATAACGTTGATTCGGAGAATACACATGCTTCAAAACACCAGTGGACAGGTTGGCTCAAAATGAGCATCTAAAAACAATCAGCTAAAAAGATTTCTAGGTGTAGAGCTTCATCAGGAGTTGCCTCAAATGCCATCGTCTTTTATCTTTTATTTCAGTTCCTTGCTTTCGCAGCAGTGTACTGTACATTGCACCAAATATTCAGAATAGGCAAACGGGCTAATCATTTTTGTGTCTAACAACATTTTCATGACCTTGTCAGCTGTCCGACACCTCTCTACTTGACGATCTCCATTGTTTAGAGCCTTATTAAAAGCTAACAATTCAAATTTATTCTCAGCCCCGATTATAGTTTCCAGTGCCAATAGTAAATGCAGACACTCTTCACGTTTGCTATACAAGTACCGAATCTTTTCACTTTCAAAGCAACAAGATTTCAAACTTATCTCTGATTCAAGTTTGACCAATGCTTTTTTGGTCAAATCAAACAATTCCTCCATGCAACTGCAAAGAAATTATGACTTTAGCACTTATGGGGATGCACGGAGAGAAAGGCTTTGTGACGAAAAATGGAAGTTTGTTAGATTTCTTTTCGTGAAGTTGGGAACGAAAGACAGGGATATTTTTCTTCGGTATTACAGTCACTATTGTTTCACACACGAATGTGGACGTCATATCAAACGGTACACTTTTGAGGAGGTACTGAAACGATACAACATTCCAAGCCTACTGATCCATATTATTTATAATATTTTTGATATCCATGGCTTAGAGCAGTTTGACTGGAGAGAGATGGGATTTATGTTATTCACTATATGTCGCCCAAACTCCAAGCCTGCCGAAGACCTCGAATATGCCTTCAAATTTTTTACAGGGAACGGGTTAGTAGATATTGATGCTCCAACACTTGTTCGGCTTAGACTCCAGGATGTTGAACAAATCTTCAGCTTCATCGTTAGGCCTAGCAGTCTTCCGACTTTTTTGGATTTGTTTTACAGCAGATGGGGCGACATCAGCTCGAAGACGAGTGACATCATGGGTGCTATAAATCAAAACAGTATTTTTATTTCTGTACAAAGAGTGACAAGGATTATAAAGGATATCGCCTCACAGTCAGTTTTACCAAACAATTTCGAGGAGAAATATTTTCCTTTTGAACTTGTACGTCTTCGCAGGTCCATGAGACTCATGAAATATGCACTCAATACAATATCTATCACAGCAATGGAAATTGCAATGCTTCGATGGAAAGAAGGTATACACCATCAGAAAATAGTACAGGTAATCCTTTACGCAGCTGTATCGAAGGTTCATCATCAGACCCTAAACTTTGCGTTTATTGCAATGAGAAAGGTTGCAGTGCAACACATTGCCATTGTCGAACTCCAAAGCCATTTCAGAGGGCACGTTTTAAGATCAATATTGCGTCTAGCAGCTCAAGAACATTCTAGTGCGATCTTGCTACAGGCATTTTGTCGAGGCATGCTTTCAAAACCTATTTGTAGAAATCTCCTTTTGAAAAGAGGACTGGCAGCAACTCATATCCAGAGATCATTTCGAGGTTATCTTGGTAGAGCAATCGCAAAATTAAGAAGCGAAAATGCTACCTGCGAGATAACAGAAGTAAAGTGGAAGTTGCATCGAAATTTCGAATAGCGATATAACAAAAGCAAAGTGGAAGTTGCATCGAAATTTCGAACAGCGAGATAACACAGGCAAAATGGAAATCGTATGCTGTAGAAAGATACATGGAAAAGGTTCAGAAGGTTCTCAGAAAGCATCTTAATTACAGTCGCTATAACGAAAGATGGAGCAGGGAACTGGTGGTCATACGAAAGCGAGAGGAGAGAGAAACTGTATAGAAAAGGAAAGCTCAGAGTGAAATCTTGTGACTACTCAATTTTATGATGGAAAAGCACAGATACAACACGCAAAATAAGACTGAACGCGAGTTTTAAAGGGTATTAACGGAAGCACAAAGCATAGAAAGAAGAGTGGGAGATGCGAGTTAATACAGCAGTCTTGTCTTTCAGGAGCCCTGTGATGCCAGTGTTCAAGCTCCTAGGACAAAATCTGAGTGAAGCTTGAGGAACCACATTTAGAAATTGACCAAAGAGGAAATACAAAAGGTTCTCACGCGTGCTGATAGATTGGAGCCACAGTATGAGCTAGAATAACATTTGCCACAGGTGGGCTATGATCAACTTTACCCCGTTCTCCGCGCCCTCGGGTCTGACCTCTAAAAACGCAATCACAATCCTCTACGGTTGCTTCCCTTTCTCACTTTTTGCAGCCTCTCTAAGAGGACAGACTCTAGAGGTTATCTTGTATAACCGTTCGATGCCGGATAAACGAGATGTTAAGAATTGTCGAGGGCACTCGCAGGTGCTTTTAAATTTTCAAGTTACAATGGTACCATATGAATTGCAGATTCAGTTTTACGCCTGCTGCTACTAACTAATATACCGCCTAATGGCATTGTCCCGAATGACATAGAATGGCATTGTCCAGTATTTAACTAGTGTCTTTAACATGTAATATTTAACGAGTGTTTTTAACATGGAGTACTTATTTAACTACTGTTTTTAACGCGTAATCTTTAGCTAGTGTTTTGAACGCTGGACAATGCCTTTTTATGTCATTCGGATCAATGCCATTAGGCGGTATATTAGTTAGTAGGGTCTAGCATTTTTCTGGTCACGAAACAGGAAAGCGATTACATATATGAAAAAAATTAGCAGTGGAACTCGCTTGGTGGAACTAAAAAGGTCTATTTACACAAGTTGACTTTAAAATTAGTC
>Ga0306864_1001364_pt1 | contig 10019 bp, 8 predicted proteins | sample AntRauTorckE5430_FD_190448 | JGI IMG/M metagenome (GOLD analysis project Ga0306864, IMG submission 190448) | Saline lake microbial communities from Rauer Islands, Antarctica - Metagenome Torckler E5 #430 (v2) (version 2) | ecosystem: Environmental > Aquatic > Non-marine Saline and Alkaline >...
CATTGCTCAATTTGGAATGTGGGCGATCAAAATATGCAGTACGTCTCCAAACCTTCTGCATTGGCACAATTCTTCGGACAGCGTGCGACTGTTGACAAAAGTCGCGTACTTCCGTTGACTGCCCGCCCTTCCAAGTTAGTAAAGATGAAGGTGTGCAGGAGTGCTACCGAAGTCGTTTACGATATCGCAGCAGAGAACGACGAGGAGTCCTGCTCCCGTCTCGATCCAGAGCCGAGTTGCGTTTTGAGTGCATTCGGATCTGGCTTCAAGATTGATGCGAAGGGGAGAACTGTCCGTTTCTCTCGCCGTCTTGCGAGCAAAGCGTGAGGTGTTGGAAGTGATTGGAAGATACTAATTCATCCAAGAACTTGCTAGCAGCGTCCGTCTGTACTTTCATTCGGAAGTGCATACGTCCTGGACTGGTAGGCAAGCCTACCAGCGTGATAACCAGGTCCCGGAGAAGCATTTTTAGTTTAGGTTGATTGTTGGAATTTGTTGATTGGTCGATTGGTTGATTGGTTGATTGGCGTTTGGAGTGACTGTATTGCGACTCATCGGCTATTACTACTGTGGGGGTTAGATGAGCACATTGTGCAATTCTTCCCTCTGCTACCCTGGAGGTAACAGAAGTGCCTCGTTGCACTTGCTGACCACCACCCTGGATTTAAGAGTAGTGCTTCGTGCGCTGCTCTTCCTTCTACCCACTGGAGTTCTTAAGACGAGTGCTTCGGCGCTGCCTCTTTCCTCCTCCTGCTACGATAGTGATGGATACAAAAATGAAAACCTGGAACGGATGAAAATTGTACAACGTCATTTATGACCGTTACTACAATTTTAGCATTGATGCTAAAATTGTAGTATGTACTGGACGTGCGATTTGACACCGCCTCGAAAGAGAGTTCAGTACAGTAGCATTAGAGAGTCTTCGTCAGAACTCCACGTGTTGTCTTCGTCCCAGGTCTCTGATTGTTTCAAGCTATCAAGGCAACCTTTTTGATTCGTCCCGCGGCTTCCTTTTTTCCATGCCATATGAGTCCAGTTACTGGTGGTTCTTGATGGGTTTATTTATGTGTTGTTAATGAGTTATAAAAATGGTTGTGAAGGGTGACATGGTGACATTGTAGGTTGTAGTTGTCTTCTTATCGCTACTCGCATTGTTTATTGTCTTGCTTGTTAAAAAACCTTCATTAACGGTTGTTGATAACTGTTCTACGCACTCTGTCTCACGTCTCGCCCTGTGACATTATTTGTGTGTAGTAGTTGATAGCAGTTGATAGTAGTTGATAGTTGATACTGTAGTTCCCCTCAACTCTAGTAGTGGAACCGTTATCTAACGAATGTTAGAACATTCATAAAATCTATTCTGTTATGTCATGATCATTAGATCGTCACATGAAGCTGGTAACATTGTTTCTTTATTTGAATGCTGATTAGAATTGGGCAATAATATGTATGAACCAATGCGCAATGATTATCACCAGCACAAACGTGCTTTTGTAGATACGGTGATTTTGTAAGTTAGTAATGTACAGTATGTACCTAGTATCATGAATCATGTAGTGAAGAATAGAATTTTAGCAATAAATAGGATTTTATAATCTTTGTTCATGTGTACATGTTCCGTCTACCTCATGACAAAAAGAGCTTCAGCACCTCATCAGTTTTCAACAGGTATTTTCTCATATTGTCCACCTTGAAGGGCCTTCAATTCTTTCTGATTCTTGATCACGTGCATACATCCAAATAAAACAGTGAAGATCATGAAGCACGAAATGGACACTACAAGCCTAAGAGGCAGTGCGGGTTTCGGTAAGTTTTGGAAAAGCGACGTGTTCTGTCTAAGCTCCCAAGCTCCCAATTCGTCATCGTGTTTATCAACTGCCAAACACATTGGTCCAGTAAACCCATCGAAACATTTACATTTTTGTCCTTTCACTGTTGGATTGAAGAAACCCTGTGAATACTCGCCCTCTATACACTCACCCCTAATGACTTTGTCCGTGGTAGATAGACGCCTTCCATTGTCGCCATCTACTCCACCGCAATCTGAATTATGTTTGCACTTTCCTCCACCAATACGGATTTTTTTCTTTAGAGGCCCCTTATCCTCAAAGACAAAAGGAGCAGATCTCATGTACCTGTATTCATTTCCTTTGATATATTCCTTGGTCGGATATTCGACTGGGTCACATCCGACTGAGTGAGGTTTACCGACATGGGCCGAGTTATTTTTGCTTTGGTAGACACGAATGTGGTCAATATACATGGCAACTTTCGATCTTTTCATCATGTTGCAAAATCCATCATTAAAATTGCAGGCACATGTGGCATTGTTGCAATCGAAGCATTTGGTGCACCCCGGTTTTGTATTCATAGGAAAGCCCCATGTAGACGAAATACCAGTGTTGAGAATGAGAGCGCTGGGCTCCACAGGAATTTGAGCGCCAGTGATATTTAAAGATTCACCTTTGATCGAGAATGCGTGAACCCAATCTTGTCCAAGTCCATCTCCGGACATGCTAAAAGTTGAGTTAATACGATGGTCCTTCGCAAACCAATCAAGTCTTCCACCTGGACCAGGCTGCCATTCGAGCCGAAAAGTGTGCAGAGTATTAAAGTTAGGTGCTGTCAGCTGGTGCATTGAACCAACGGCATCAGCCTGGAAGACCTGATTCTTGTTTCTATGCACTGGCTCTTGTGGTTTAGTTTCACCTAGATAAGTACCGTAAAAGAAAGGATTGAGCGTTGTGTTTCCGTTTGTTTCTAGATTATCATACCATGACTGGGCAAAAAACTCAGTGACCCCAGACTTTGAGAGTGTATCATGTCTAATCGGTTGATGACCTGATTGTGGTCTATCTTCGGAAACACCAGGTGCAACCTGTGAATGATTAGCATTTAATGGATAGTAGAAATGTGAGCAAATGTGGAAGATGAAAGTAATAATCTGACTTTCCGATTAGTACACCACCACACCAACAACAACGATAATAGAACGATAACAACAACGATAACAACAAACCAAGACGTACCTGCAGAGTTAAATCAGAATAAGGATATGAAACTCCTGGAACCGTTGAAATAAGTGGTCCTTCATCTTTTCCAGCCATGACTTCAATCAAATCAATCTCTGTAGCCCCCCGACCCTGGAAAGGATTCAACCCGAAATGATTCTGAGCATTGCAGGCAGAGATAGATTGTGCCTCTTGCTTCTTCCTATCACATTTATCGTAACTCCAAGGCCAGATGTTATTCGTCGATGCCTCATACGTCGCCCTACCCAAATTACCCAGCAACCAAATAGCAGGCCACAATCCCCCAATGTATGGATCACCAGGGAAGATGACGTCCACTTCGATGATCCCCCCAGTGAAACAGAATTTATTCCATGACTGCACCATACCTGATTTGAAGTGTTTGGTAACATCTTTGTATGTTTTTTTGATCGGATCCAAATGTTTCCATTCAGTTTCGCCCACCATGGATCTTATCTCCAGCAGTCCGTCTTCGTTTGTAGATACCATGGAAGAATTATAGAATTGAAGCGAACCTCCTCCAGCTGCGGAACTGTCATCGTCTGATTTATCGAGGGCTGTCCAGGTTGGGTCATCTCCATCTTTGAATGTTCTCCCTGGAACATTGAATTCGTCTGACATGACCTGATGATAAGATGAGAAATTCAAGGTGAGGAGATGCATGTTGTATGTTATATTTTGTATATAAATATAAATGTATATTGAATATGTTTCTGAAATGCTTTGGATGGGAACTTACTAGATCATATTCTGTGCCATCTACTAGAGAAGTGGAAGTTCTCTTATCATCTGGAGTATCTGGATCGATCCATCCTCCATTCACAGATGTTGCACATAGAGATGCGAGGGCAAGAGAGATGAATGATATTTTTGATTTGTAGCTGTGCATAATTCTAATGTCTTTCTTGAATAAAATTGTTTTCTCTTCTAGCTACCTCAAAGAGTAGTAGGAGTAGTAGGAGTAGGAGTAATAGTAGTAGAGAGTATTGTAGGAGTAGCTTGTCACAATAAAGATTACAATAGTGAGATCGATGAGGTTGTTGATTTTGCAATCGCAACAGATCGCAAGTCGTAAGTTGTGATGTTTTTCAAATGCGACGTACGAGGGTAGTGAAATATCTTGACCTTTCCTTTCCCTCTGTTTCTATTTTTATTTTGGTTCATTCGCAAAAAGGAAAATCTAACCTACTGTATGACTTTCTATGATTTATGTGTTTCATGAATCATCATCATCATCTTCTTTAACAACAACATCATCTTTCTGCGTAATTTCAAATTTGTAATTCAATGAAATAACTGAAAATAAAATAATAAACAATAACATATCTAAACATATTTCATATTTCATCATCACTACAACTATAGTAGTGATACTTACTCATCACTTCCATCACTTCCATCACTTCCATCCGTCTCTAGTATGAGAAACCTTCGTTACCTCGTCGGAACTGACCATACGATTAAACTCTTGTCATTGACATTGGCATCCAACACCCTGGTATGCTCGAATGAAAGCGCTCCTCCGCAACAATCTAATAACCACTCGTCATCCTCCGCCGCCCTGTCTCATGATCAACCAACAATGTACAAACAATTAAAAATGAATCAAAAAGTGATGCACAAAATCTTTGGGAAACAACTCCCGACACCCCGCTTGCTCTCTCCGTCCGACCCTCTCTTCCAAACAAGTCAAATGAAACGCGGTGTTCAGCAACGGAAAGCCGATGAAAAGAAACTGGAGGCTATCCAGAAAAATATCATTGCTTGCGTACAAAGCAATGATCGGAAATGCATCGAAAACAATATGCAACGAGTGAATGAAGTCTTATATGGTAAAGGTGTAAATATGCAAGCTAGAGAAGAGTTCCTCGTTAAGTATGGATGCACGCCATATGATGGACATATACTAGATAGGATACTCTCGTTTGATAGGCCTATTATGGACATTGGTGCTGGAAATGGGCAGTGGAGTAGAGCACTCTCGGACAGAATTAAGGAGATGGCCCCAAAGGGAAAGGGAAAGAAGATCATTACTAGTGATTATGTTGTAGCATATGATGATGGAAGTGCCATCCCGTTGAACTCGGAAATATACCATAAACTGACTAAGCCAGCGCGTGATTATTTCTATAACGTGCAGAAGATGGATGGAATTTCTGCTGTCAAGCAGTTGAAGAATAGAGGCAAGCTTCTGTTGCTGGTATATCCACCACCAGGGGAAATGGCCATTGATCTCGTCAAGAGTTATTCAGAGTTTCCTGAAAACGATTTAATTGTCTTTGTGGGTGAAGGCGTAGGAGGTGCCAATGGCAGTATCAGTCTTTTTGAGTACTTGAAAAATGTTGACAAAGATGGTAATGCATGGGTTCTGTTGGAGTCCATGGAAGTACCTGCAGTCCAAGGTGGAGGGAAGGGCTTCGAAAAGGTATTCATCTTTCAGAAGGTCCAGATGAAGTCTAAATAGATACTGGATGATAATTGATACCAATGATGGATGTTTGTTACAGTGTTCAATATTATTCTCGTATTTACCCTATTCCCGCACAAGTTGGTAAGCGTTGACAATACTTACATTAACATAAATTTAAGTTGCTTCACGTCACCTTACGAGCCTTCCATCATTACAATGGGAAGAATGGTTCAAATTCGTGATTGCACGAAAGCCTCCGCCAACATATCGCAAAGGTTTTTGCGTGAGTCTTCGGTGGGAAGTCAGTGGCATTCCCTCCATCGCGGTGCTTTCCACATCACCCATATCGATGTCTATCCTGCTAGCCTCGGCCAGCCATTTGAGTTCGTTTTCCTTCATCATTGCCTCTTTTTTCTTCTGCTCAAAGTATTTGTGTTTCATCTCATAAAGTTCATTGTTGAGACGATCGATCTCCTTTTTGTTGTCGCTCACTTGGGTTTGGTTCATGTTGAGCTCACCTGCCATCGCCCTCATCTGCCGTTCCTTCTCCCTCACTTCATTCTCGCATATACTCAGTTTTCCAACGACCGCTGTATCTGGTTTCCTATCAACCTGTCTCTTGAGTGATTCAAATTCTTTTTCCTGTTCCTGAATGATGGTGTCTTTCTCCATCGCCTGCTCGGTCTTTTTGATGAGACGCTTTTGCAAAATCTCTATTTTTTGCACAAGCTCGAAAGCGGCGGGGTCGGTGCCTCCCAACTTCCTCCAACGATGAACATTCAAGGGATTTTCAAGCTCTTCGCTCAATGCTTTTACCTTTATCTTCTCTCCTAGCAATTCTTTTTCCGTCTTTGCAAGATCTCTAGATGCATGGTCCTCCTGGTTAGGTGTTTCTTGCTGAGTGCATATTTCTCTCTTCAAACCTTGAAGTTTGATGGACAATTGTCTAATATCGTCAATGCGTTCTTGATACTGGATTTCACCCTGTTTCAATGCAGCATCTTGCACCTTTAGCCGTTCTTGTAAAAGAGCAATCTCGTCATTTCTTCGAATGAGCTGGGCTCCTAAGACATCGCGCTCGTTCACTATCTGATCATATTCCTTCTTTTGTTCGAGTAATTCTTCATCCATCCGTGTCAGCATCGAATTTAGCTTCCTAATTTCTAAATCCTGTTTCTGGATCATGTCTTCTTGTTCGTTCAGGTGCTGCCTCGTTCTGCACACTTCACCTGAAGCTTGTTCCTTTTGCGCCTCTTCCTGCTTCATACCCAAGCGCTCCTTGACCAAAAGCTCATCCTTTGATGTCAATTCACGTCTCAGACTCATGATTTCGATGCTAAGAGTGCTTACTTGATTGTGATATTTTTTAGTTCCTTCCTGTGCAGCAATCAATTGCCTTGATATCTTCCCTCGCTCGGCTCTTAGCTGTTTACACGTATTGATCTGATCAGAAGATTTCGTTTCCCACTTGCAAATTTCCTTCTTTGCGTCTTGAAGTGCTATGTCTCTCAAACGCACAGTGTCATCTGCACATTTCGTTGCAGATCGTTCGTTAAATAAATCGTTGCTGTGCTTCTCGCAAAGCTTCTCCAACAAATTCCATTTCTTTTGGGTAGAAATCGCATTTTCTCTGGCAGACAATAGCTCTTTTTCGAGTGAGACAATCAGCTGCTCTCCCTGCCGATTTTCTTCCTCGGTTTCTTTCGCCTTTTGTTCACATCGCTGTGATTTCTTTGTCAAAAGATGTTTCTCGCGATTGATTGTTTCCATGTCTCTCAATGTCTGGTCTTCCTTACGATTTGATTTGTCCAATTGTTGTCGAACAGATTGAATTTCTATTTCTGTGGTGTGCACTGTAGCTTTCGCATCGTTGGCGGTCTGCTGCAATTGTACAGCATTCCTATGTTCACTGTCATACTTTCTCTGCAATTGAGATTTATCTGACGCAATCGAACGGTGAGCGGCTTGGGATGTTTTCAGTTCGTCTCTAGTTTTCTTTAGATCGTTGCAGATAGAAATCATCTTGTCCTTTTGGCTTTCCAGCGTACCCGAGAGCTGTTGAGTCTGCTGACTGAGTTCTTCACATTCACTTGTTTGTTTATCCATTTTGCATTGTGTGTCTCGCAACTCCTTCTTCAGCTGATCAAGTTTTTTCGTGGCAAGTGTTGCAGACTCTTGCAGGTCCAAATTGTCTTTTGTCTTTTGATTAAATTTAGCTCTGAGTGCAGTCTTTGAGGATTCGTTAGCCTCCAATTGTTCTTTGGCACTGTCGAAATCTCTCTGTTGCTGCTCCAACTTTTTTGATTTTTCGATACTTCTATAATCCAACTCTTCTAGCTTCGCCTCGAGCGACACATTTTCCTTTTGTAAATAAGTCTTTGACTGTTGAAGCTGGTCAATTTGGTTCAAGTGGCCGTCTCGCTGTGAACTTAGCTTGTGTTTCTCTCTCAACGCGTGGTCAAGATCTTCCTCCTGTCGAAGTGTTCGAGTTTGTTCCTTTTTTAATTGGTCAGATAGCTGGTTCGTCTCCTCCTGAAGCCTGTCTACTGTATGAGACATAAACTGTTCCTTTCTTTTACATTCTTCTACTGAGGCCCACGCCTTTTCGGTGTCATGTTTCAACAAAGCGATTGCGCTCTGGTCTTTTTGAGACAGTTGCAAGGCCTCTTTTACCGCAGTTGCATTTTTATTGATTTCAGAACTCAGTTCTGTGCACTTTTGGGTGAGATGTAGCTCGTGTTGGAAAGACTTTGTGAGCACCCGAAATAATTTTTCATATTCTACTTTAAATGGAACAAGTTTAGTTTGGTCTCCAAGACCATCCATGACAGCCTTGAATTCGACCTCGATGGCCTCGAAAGTTTCAGAAGTAATTTCATGTTTTGGTACTTCTTTCGAGGGTATTTTTCCACGTCCTTTGCATTCTTCATCCATCTATTTGGTTTTTATATTTTCATTTGCGCGCAAGAGGCTTGATTCGCTCTCTATTGTGGCCGAAAGCTTGGACAGCAAGAACGTCAAGCTTGACATTTTGTGAATTCCGCATTCTAGGCAGTGCCAAGTCACGCCTCTGGTCACTAGTTGGTTATATATATTAAGCGAAGAACTACAGAATTCATGTGTCTTTTGAACACTTTTACTCATGAATATGATATTATTTACCATTAGCACTCTCGATACTACCAACAATAAACCTGTTATGTCCTTGTCGCTAATACCTGCTACTATCTTTGTCATCGTTATTTGTGACTCTGTTGGTCTAGAGTGACCTGATAAATTTGAGGGAACGTACCATTTCAGCTTGCTGTTCAAACTTTTGTACAAACGTATTATGCTTTATAATAAAGCAAAGAAATATTCTCAGGAGGAAGGCAATCATTCGTGGGCAATCATTTCTACCTACCTGGGTGTGCATCTGGACGTAGAATACTTAATACGATATAAGCGTCCATGATTTCATAGTCAAGTGAACATATCTAAGATCACAAAGGAGGATAATGCTGTGAGTGAATCCAATCCAACTATATCCAACATAAAAATGATTCCTTGAGGATGCGCTCCATTTCTTCAATTGATACTGTGGGTTGTGTGTGGTGGATAACCCAGGTGCTGTGTGATGGTCACCTTGCGCTTGAACCTTGCCTGGCTACCGCTAATATACATTGCACATTTGTTCATGTGCAAACACAGTATTGCTGGCACTGGTACCAAGCAACTCCTACGCTAAAAGAACCCTGCATACAAAAGGCAGAGATGAATGTTGATATGTCATCAATTCGAAGGAGGAAAGCGAAAACTGGAAAACCTTGTCATGGAACATCTTACAAAGGCTTTGTTCATACCTTTGAACCACTCCTCGAAAGAACAACTAATCATGCTGGCAGCAAAACCTTCCTCCTATTTCCTCTCAGAATCGGATGACAGAGAAATCAAACGCATAGAGTCAGGTAGTGGCAATATGTGGAATCCCGCCAGAGCAAGTTCCCGAGGGCATCTTAAACTTTGCTAGAAGTTGCAGGAAACAAATAACTCATGTGAGAGTACCGATAATGAATAATTACTAGAAGTTCACACGAGTCACCCTCCAAAGTGTAGCAAGCCTCGGCAAATGTTCGAACAAATTCAGCAATGTCCATGGCCTGTGCCTCCTATGCCTCCGTCTCTGGGTTGAAGCAAGCGTAGCATCATATTCTTTGCCGATAACTCAGATACACTGTGCTCAACATACCGCGCAACAATCTTCATACTACTTTCGGGTGCAGCATTGCTGATAGCATGTGTGCAGCAAGAGTTTTTTGCTGGTTTGACTTCTGGAAACTCTGTGCAGATAATACTAAGTGCGCTCTGGCACGATCCTGATGTGTAGCCATCCAGTTATTCAAATAAAAACCAGCACGGATAGTAATAACGTTGATCATGGAAATGGTGCAACACTTCCTGTCGCAACATAAATAAAAATAAGTCTTAGCAGTTAAACTATTCTAAAGGTTCCTTGGAAAATAGAATGTTAATACTGTACCCCGGGCCACTTTTGATGGTTAGAAGTAGAACTTGGTTTCATCTTTCTGTTTCGT
>Ga0306864_1001365_pt1 | contig 10016 bp, 9 predicted proteins | sample AntRauTorckE5430_FD_190448 | JGI IMG/M metagenome (GOLD analysis project Ga0306864, IMG submission 190448) | Saline lake microbial communities from Rauer Islands, Antarctica - Metagenome Torckler E5 #430 (v2) (version 2) | ecosystem: Environmental > Aquatic > Non-marine Saline and Alkaline >...
ACCGTGTTATCAAAAAACATCTCCGAGCTTTGAGTTTTCCCCATGGGTATGCCATTTTTATCCAGTACGTTCAGATTCACCAAGATGTGTTTATCCATAAGTTGGGTGGTTTTTATCTGAAACTCCAAGCCCTGCGATACCGCCTTTAATCCAAAACTTCCTCGCTTATCCCGTATCTCTGCTGTTAAGGTTTCATAAAGATTTGTTCGATAGACTTCACCAGATCGCAACATCACATCCATTTGAGAGAGCAGTGTTACGCCATCGTGCCTTTGATGTTTATCAATCCAATCAAGCCAAAAATTTTTAGATATTGATATAAATTTCCCCCCAAGCCAATCTTTTACAATCTCATCCGAGACATGGCATTGCGACAAAAAACCATCGGTAACCCTTAACCAAGATAGTTGTAATCGATATTGTGATACCGGCTTATCCAACTCCTCTAACAACTCTTGATGTTTTTCATAAAAACCTCTAGGAACCCATAAAATGCCAGTTGCATCATCTCCCATTACATGCTCGTACTTTCCCATTGGGGATAATATGGCTTTCAACGACAAAACAAGCTCTGAGGCTTGCCTATGCAAACACAAATGGCGAACAAAAATGCCTTTGATCTCCTTTTTAAACCAGACAACATCACCAAGCTTCGAGGCCTCCACAGAATGGCTTATATAATGATACAACTCTGAGCAACTAACATCTTTTAGTGATAATGTTATTTTCTTTTTTGTGTCAATATCCACAACACAGTGTTTATGACAAACATCACACCATTCTTTTAAAAGTGTTGTAAGGGGGATATTTTCCCCCTGTATTTGTAAACCCTGCTCATTAGACTCAATCCACTGATGTCCAAAAATTGAAGCTTTTAAAAGGATCGGAGAGAACATAACAATGCCGCCAAGATACCTCCACCAAATTTCCTGAAGATTTCCACTTAAACCGATCGCTTTGAACAATTTCCATTGATAACAGATCAACACCTTTCTCCGCTTCATTTTTCAAACACCTCCACTTATGATCAGATGTCTTTTGGCACAATGGAAAATACCGCTCACAAGGTGTTTTTTTCTTGCAAGGGAGATAATACACGCTCATCCATAACGCGACAAAAATAATGTTGCGACTCCAATTGGCAAGAAGCAAACTTATCTTGCAGCAAAGCATGCACACCTTGTCCTTGAATTTGAATATCAAAACTATATCCTATTTGCTCAATGCGTTTAACATGTGTCAAATTGCCATGCAAAATTGTCGACAACAATAAAAAATCCACCCCAGAAGGTTTTTTTTCAATTAAGATAAATAACAATGAAATGAAAGCCTGTTTTTTCATACAAGCATATATATCTCAAATATTTTATAAATTCACGACCGTTAAATGGTTTCCATTTTTTTAATATAGATGGCCAATATAGAGAGAGCTGCTGGTGTCATTCCAGATATCCTTGATGCTTGGCCCAAGGTTTCAGGTGAAACCAGCCCAAGCTTTTCAACCAACTCTGATGACAATCCCTTGACCAAATGATAATCAAATTCTTTTGGCATTTTTAATGCATTGGATGCTTTTAGTTTTTTTATACTATTTTTTTGCTTTTGAATGTATCCCTCGTAACGAAGATCCACCATTGCTTGTTCATAAGCTGGTTTACTATCATTTGCCAAAGGATGCATTTGCAGCAATAAATCAATACCAATCTCTGGTTGTTTTACCCAATCCGATAATTTTTTATCTGGCGAAACGCCCAATGCTTTAATCTTTGAACAGACACGCGTTTTCATTAGATATGCCTTCGCTGCTTCAAGGGCCTGAAGATCCATCAGCATATCTCCATAGCGCTGTTTTGAGACAACGCCCAAATCAAACCCAAGCTTGGTTAATCGATAATGTGCATTATCACAGCGAAGCTGCAAACGATACTCTGCTCTGGACGTAAACATGCGATAAGGCTCAATGGTACCATTGGTCGTCAAGTCATCAATTAACACACCTATATAGGACTCATCTCGACCCAAAACCAATGCTGGCAGTCCTTTGTTTTTCAGCATAGCATTTATTCCAGCCATCAAGCCTTGTGCTGCTGCTTCTTCATACCCAGTCGTACCATTAATTTGGCCAGCAAAGAATAAGTTTTTAACAAGCTTACTCTCAAGAGACGGTCGAAGCCCTCTTGGGTCAAAATACCCATATGAAATGGCATAACCTGGCCTTGTAATAATAGCATTCTCAAAACCTTTAATTGATTGAATAAAGGTAACCTGCACATCAAAGGGTAGACTGGTTGATATCCCATTGGGGTATACTTCCAAAGAATTTAACCCCTCTGGTTCAATAAAAATTTGATGAGAATCTTTTTCTGGAAACCTATCCACTTTTTGTTCAATAGAAGGACAATACCTTGGCCCAAGGAGCTCTGTTCGCTTCTGAAAAATAGGGGAGTCATACATATGCTGACGAATAATGTCATGTGATCGAGCATTGGTGTGTGTAATATGACAATTAAGCTTTGGATTACAAACATCATTCCCCTTTAGAAAAGACATCTTTGGGACATTTTTACAAGAAGCTTGCGACTCGAGATCGCTGAAATCAACAGACTGCCTAGCAATTCTTGGTGGTGTGCCTGTTTTTAACCGCCCCATTTTAAACGTTTTCCCAAGACAATCTGCCAGCAAAATTGAGGCAGAATCTCCACTTCGCCCGCCATCACAAGCATTGCTTCCAACATAGATTTTTCCACCCAGAAAAGTTCCTGTGGTGAGCACCACACTTTTTGCATAAATCTTCACACCTTGTTTGGTGATCACCCCAATTGCAACATCATTCTCAATCAATAAATCAGATACTTCTGATTGAAAGAAGGTGACGCCTTTTTGGTTTTCAACCAACGATCTTACTGAACTGCGGTAAAGTTCGCGACAAGCTTGATAACGCACAGCTTGTACTGCTAGGCCTTTTGATGCATTTAACACCCTTTGGTGAATTGCCGCCATATCTGCAGCTCTGCCCATAATCCCATCTAAAGCATCTATTTCTTTGACCAAGTGTGTTTTCCCAAGCCCGCCAATTGCAGGGTTACAGGACATCACCCCAATGGTTTCGATATTATGGGTAATCAATAAAACCTCACCACCAAGTCTTGCGCCAGAAGCGGCTGCCTCAACACCTGCATGTCCGCCTCCGACAACAATCAGGTCAAAATTTTTGGGATATGTGTACATAAAAACACCTAACTATTTGATTTATGAATATAACAGCTTGACAACAATTGTCAATTATTTCCCAACACAGAAATCAGAAAAAAGTTTTCCAAGGACATCGTCAACGCTTACCTCTCCGGTAATCTCTGATAAAATGTCCTGTGTCTGCTGTAGCATGACTGCCAGCATCTCTAGTGGCAGTTTTTCCCTGGGTAACGAGGCTTTTGCTCTATTCAAAACGTCCACATGCCTTTTTCTTGCGCTAAATGGTTGCTCAGTCGTTTCATGCAGTTGAAAATGTGCCAAAACAGCATCCAATAAAACATCAATACCCAAATCTTCTTGAGCTGAGATGGGGAACCTAACTGTTGGAATTTTGGTTAAAAGATCAACTTTGTTGTCGACAATCCAAGCATTTTTATCAACACTCAATACCCCTTGATTGGCATTTGTATCCTTGATGTATAAAACCAAATCAGCCTCAGACATTGCTGCATATGAACGCTCAATACCTGCTTTTTCTGCAAGACTGTTGGTTTCTCTCAGACCCGCTGTGTCTAAAAAATGCAAACACACGCCTTTATAAATCACATCTCTTGCAACAACATCCCGAGTTGTCCCAGCCTCTTTTGTCACAATAGAGACATCTTTTTGACAAATCCGGTTCATCAATGTAGATTTTCCCGCATTTGGCGCACCCACCAAGGCTATTTTAATTCCATTTTGCAATGTCACACCTTGTTTGCACATCTGTAAAAGCAAATTTAGTTGTTTTAAAATCTCCAACAAATGTTGTTTAATCTGCTCATCATTAATGCTTGGGATATCTTCTTCAGAGAAATCTATCTCTGCTTCAATCAACACACGCAGATTCATCAACATTGACTGTAGCTGATCAACCGCTTTTCCAAGCCCGCCTTCTAATGCCATAACAGCACTTTTGGCCGCCCTTTGCGAATTAGAAGAAATTAAATCCGCCACGGCCTCAACCTGATCTAAGCTCATCTTGCCATTCAAAAACGCACGTTTGGAAAACTCTCCAGGCTCTGCAAGTCTCGCACCAAGTGTTAATGCCACACTAATTAAATTGCTTAATGCATAGATACTGCCATGCGCCTGCATCTCCACCACATCTTCCCCAGTGAAAGAGTGTGGGGCTTTAAAATAAATCACCACCCCATGGTCAATCACTTGATCTTTTTCATATAGCTTTAAAAAATGAGCCTCCCTTGGATTAAGGCTGTCTCTTTTTGTTATTGCCTGAGCGATATCATGGGCCTTTGGGCCAGAAATCCTGACAATGCCAATGGGCTGAGCCACCAAGGCGGTGGCTTGAGCAACAATGGTATCCATCACTTTGAAAGCGCAAGCAGCTTATCCTGAGCAAATGATAACACTGCATTTGACACAAGATAAAAGCAAGCCACAGCAGGCCATTGTCTTGCCATGTAAAGCATCAGTAGCGGCATTAACTTAAAAACCATTTTATACTCATCACCCATAGGGGAGTTTTGCTGTGCAGACGTACTAGAGAACTGCAACATCATCATGACAGAAGCTAAAACGGGTAGAATGTAATAGGGGTCTTTTTGAGACATATCAGCAATCCAGAAAAATCGCTCATGCCTAAATTCTACTGCAATCTGTGCAATACTAAAAAAAGCAAGCATTAAAGGCATTTGCAGCAATGGCATCAAAAGTGTCAACTTAAAGCCAGCATCATATTTTTTGTGTAAGGCCGATATTGCTTCGTACCTTTCAGGATTCCATGAATCATTCTCGAAACGTTTTTCTATAATTTGCTTCTCAGGCTCCATTATTTTTGATTTTTTGGCATGCAAAGCTTGATCTCTAACTGATTTAAACATCAACATCTTTGTTGCCATAATTAGAATAAAGAAGCATAAGCTCCAATTGGGGATAAAATTGTGCAATTGGCGCAAAACTTTGTGCAATGTGCTTGTAACCAGCCAGAAGAATCCATAATCCATGGTTAATCTAAGTTGGGGATCCACAGCCACTAACTTAGTGACAGATTGCTCCCCGATATATAAAGTAGCTGTTTTTTCAGCCGCCTCACCTGGAGACAATTTATAAGCCGAGGATAATGCTTGAGTTGCAAACTGTTGCTCATAATTATCCCCATTGGTTTTTGAAACACCATCAACAAAAAAATTATTGATCCGATAATTCACATTTTTTTCAAAAACCCAAGCGGCTATAAAATGATGTTTTTGAAAGGCCATCCAACCACCTTTCGTTTTATCAGCCTTGGCATTTTTCATATTTTGAAACTTCATCCGAACATATGGTTTTTTAATCGAAGAAAATGATACCCCTGAATAATCTCGAACAGACATCGATTGTCCTAATTTTGTCTCAAAATTCAGATCCTTGGGGGAGGGGGCGCTACTTTTTTTCTCGCTTAATTTATCCCCACCAATGACATAATATGCCTGTGTTTGAATATCAAGAGCTGTATTATTCATCACAGTGTTTCGAACTTTTATCGCAGAACTTCCTTTTTCAAACTCAAAATGCTTTTTAAAGGCGATACCTTTTTTATTCTCAGCATTGAGCGTTACCGTTAAATTTTTTCCATCTAAAATATAAGAAGTTTTCGCACTAGAGTAATTTAATTGCGCATCGCCTGTAAACCCAGACTGAGTGTCTAAATAGCCATTGGAATCCGTTTCAAAAAATGGTTCATTTGTACCCGATATAACGGCCCTTGCAATCCGGCCACCCATCTTATCAATCCACAAAGTAAATGTGTCTGTCTCGACCCTTATATAACGATTTTTCCCACTTGTCGGGGCTTTTACTTGAAGCTCTGAAGGCATGGCCTCAATCACAGAAAATTTTTCACCTTCGCCATAATAATGTTGATAACCAACAGTTGCAAGGTTAATGAGCAACACTAAAAATAGTGCTTGAATAATAGCATCACGATTGAACATATTTTAAGACCTCAGTTGATGTAGACATTGAGATAACACAGCGGGTATTGTCTCAAAATTGCCCGGATAAGTATAAACTCTAATTAGAATACCGCCAATTTCTTGTTTCTTGAATACCTGACGGATTAATTCTAAACAAATTCGACGAATTCTATTGCGATCACAAGCTTTGGCAACAAATCTTTTGGGAATAATTACGCCGGCTTGATTGCTATCACTGTGGATAAGCTTAACCTCAAGTGGCTCTTGTTTCACCTTACCCAGATACTGATGGCTTATTTTGACTAAGCGCTGGGATTTAGGTAATGCCATAATTAAGCAGACAAGCGTTTTCTGCCCTTTCTACGTCGGGCATTGATAACGGCTCCACCAGCTTTCATTCTTGTACGAAAACCATGGGTTCGGGCTCTTTTTAACTTACTGGGTTGGTATGTTCTTTTCATTTAACATCTCTGATTAACGATATACAAAGCTATTCTAGAGATATCACCTTCTTTTGTCAAACAAAAAAACAAAATAGTTTTTAAAACAATTCCAAAGCTCTTATTTATAGTAATAATAATATTATTTATATTAGTTATAGTAAAGGAGCGGTTTTCTGTGGATAACTTTTTCTTATTTTTTATTTATCACGAATTTACCCACAATTTGGGTGTGGATAACCCTGTGGATAACTATGTGGATAGAATGTGGATAACTTTTTATCCACAGACTTATCCACAGACTTATCCCCAGAAAAGGGCGACTTATCCACAGTTGGTTATTTTTTCAAATTGTGGTAAGCTTAGGAACTTTAAAAGTGGGTAGAAATGTTAGTTTTATCAACAGAAATACTGTCTAGATTGCAGTTTGCCTTCACAATTTCCTTTCATGCTATCTTTCCAACATTGAATATTGGTTTGGCCGTGTTCTTGGTTTACTGGGAGTATCAGTATCTCAAAACTGATTCAAAATTTTATTTAAAACTTTGCCAGTTTTGGATGAAAATATTTGCTTTAAGTTTTGGCATGGGGGTGGTCTCTGGTGTTGTTTTGGCATATGAGCTTGGGGCAAATTTTTCAGGGCTGATTGCTTATGCTGGTAATATTTTAGGACCTTTGATGCTGCTTGAAACCATGACAGCATTTTTCTTAGAGGCAGGCTTTCTAGGTATAATGTTGTTTGGTTGGAATCGTGTGGGGAAACGGGCACATTTCTTATCCACATGTATGGTTTCCATGGGCACAGTTATTTCTTTGTTGTGGATAATGTCAGCGAACTCTTTTATGCAAACACCTGTTGGGTATAAGGTTTTCAACAACACATTGATTATAGCTGATTCTTGGATTCCTGTTATTTTCAACCCAAGCTTTATTCTTAGGGCGCTTCATATGTTAATTGCAACGTTGTTAACAACGAGCTTTTTTGTTATGGGCGTTTCTGGATATTTTTTCTTTAAAAATAAGGATGTATTGTTTGCGAAAGCCTCGTTTACACCGGCTTTATATGTGGCCTTACTGTTGTCTATATTACAAGTATTTAGCGGAGATAGGGTTGGTTTAATGGTTTATAAGTATCAACCCATAAAAACAGCAGCGATTGAGGCCAATTGGCAAACAAAAAATAGTGCCCCATTGATTCTATTTGCGATTCCAGATATAAAAAACAGAGTCAATCATTTTGAGATATCCATTCCCAAGCTTGGGAGCTGGATTAATACGCGTGATCTAAATGGTGTTTTACCAGGGCTTGAGTCTGTTAAGCAGGAAGATCTACCACCAGTTGCTGCTGTGTTTTATAGCTTTAGAGTGATGGTCGGGATAGGTCTTTGGTTTATCTTTTTGGCAAGCTGGGGGATGTATTGTAAAAGACGACATCAGTTGGTGAGGCAGAAGTTATTTCTATATGCGATAATGTTATCCACTCCTTTGGGGTTTGTTGCCACCATTGCTGGCTGGATGACCAGCGAAATGGGAAGACAGCCTTGGGTTATCTATAAAATCATGCGAACCAAAGACTCAATTTCTAACCTGCCAGCTGAACAAGTTCTAACCTCATTGACCATTATTTTTATATTATATTTGTTCTTTTTCTATAGCTATTTGCGGTTTGTTCGAAAAGTTATTTGTGAGGGTTTTGACAAAAAATCAAAGGTTTTATTGAGCTCTATAGGGGATTCAGATGATTGATTATGCGTTTATTGCGCTGTGCTTGGTTGGTTTTGCAATATTTATGTATGTAATTTTAGATGGCTTTGGTTTGGGCGTGGGTATTTTGTTTCCACTTATGTCTGAATCTGAACAGGTTATTCTATTAAAAACAATTGCCCCCATTTGGGATGGAAATGAGACATGGTTGGTATTGGGCGGTGCGTTGCTCTATGCTGCCTTTCCACAGGCCTGTAGCATCATATTGCCAGCCATATATATGCCCTTAATGCTTATGCTTTGCGCATTGGTGGGAAGAGGGGTTGCTTTTGAATTTAGAGCAAAAGCGGAACGAACAAAAGCCCGGTGGGCTCGATGTTTTTTCTTATCATCTCTGGTGGCCACGTTTTGCCAAGGTGTAATATTGGGGACATTGGTTGAGGCAAGCGCCAACTCCATTGATTTGGCAAAACACACAGGGTTATTGATTTTATCACCATTCGTTTTTATCTGTGGCCTGGGACTGTGTTTTGGCTATGCATTGTTAGGGTCTGGTTGGTTAATTATAAAAACAGAAGGCGAGCTTGAGAAAAAAGTTAGACGATTTTGTATATCTTTATATATGTCTGTTATGATTATTTTAGTGGCCATTATGATTATTACACCGCTGAAGCTTCCAGCTGTTGCAAAACTATGGTTTGAATATGAATTGTGGACAAAATTCAGCATAATCATTTTGTATTTTTCGGGTATTTTTGTTGCATTTTGGAAAACTTTAAAGAACTCACAATTCTGGCCTTTTTTTGGCGCAGTTTGGACATATTTTGGCTGTTTTTTAATGATTGGTTACAGTTTTTTTCCAAATTTATTACCAAACCGAAGCTATCAATCTTTGGCGGCACATGAAACAGCTTTAACTGTTGTTGTCTGGGCCAGTTTAACTTTACTACCTTTATTGCTTAGCTATTGTGCATATGCTTATTGGGTTTTCTGGGGGAAGGTTGATCATGAAACCTCTTTTTACGAATAAACTGGTTGTCTTTGTTGGACTATATTGTCTTGGCATCTTAAGCCTCTTGGTCTTTCATAAGTTGTTCGCTTTATTCTTTAAAGGTTTGTTGTCTTTTTTTACATAATCCACTGAAAAAATCTACGAGAGAACTTTTAAATATGGAGTTTAATAATTTCGTAAAAAGCAAAAAATGTGGTAGGTTTATATTAAGATTTAGGAGCACATTATGAACAGAGATGTAAGCATTGAAGCATTAAAAATTATATTATCAGATATTTATGTTTTGTCTGTCATGTCACAGAACGCACACTGGAATATGGAGGGGCCTTCCTTTTTTTCTTTACACCAATTATTTGAATCTCAGTATAAGGAGCTCACTGTTTTTATAGATGACCTAGCAGAAAGAATTCGAGCGCTTGGTGATTATGTTCCCGCTAGAATGCAAGATTTTCATGAAATGTCACGTTTGGATGAAGCTTTAGACCTTAAAGAAGAGCTTGTTGCCCTAAGCACCTTGACAAATGCTTATCAAAAATTGTCCATTTTATTGCAAGAACACATTACAGAGATTGAGCCCAACCAGGATGTGGTAACTTGTGATATGTTAACCAGTCTTTTGGCTCATGTGGATAAGCAGACTTGGCTTCTAAAAAGTCACTTTTAAAGTACAGCAGTATCAGTTATTCGACGAAATCCTCTGGGCAGAAGGGT
>Ga0306864_1001367_pt1 | contig 10008 bp, 13 predicted proteins | sample AntRauTorckE5430_FD_190448 | JGI IMG/M metagenome (GOLD analysis project Ga0306864, IMG submission 190448) | Saline lake microbial communities from Rauer Islands, Antarctica - Metagenome Torckler E5 #430 (v2) (version 2) | ecosystem: Environmental > Aquatic > Non-marine Saline and Alkaline >...
CTGAAGATTTACAATGACGATCCGAAACCCTTTGAGTGGCATAAATCTGCCGATCAGATTATTGAGTCAATCGCCAGATTATCAGACAAACTCAATAAACAAACGGACTTCTGTTAAGGGACACTAGACGCGGCTAACATCAATTCTCGACTCTCAAGTCGCTCTGAATTCATTTTCAATGATGCTGTAGCCGCCCATGCGTCACGAGAGAGAGTGGCGCTGAGTCTTCCGTCGTCTACATCTGGAGACGACATTCAGGCCGCAACTCTCCGTTAAGTAGAGAGGTTGCTGGGGCGAAGAGTCTAGTAGAGGTCTTCGCCCCAGGCACCATTATCACTCAGCAGGCACCTCCTCATTCATGCGAAGCACCGCCTGATCAAATTCTTCAATATCAGACCTTAGCCACCGGGTGGACCCTGAGCTCAGTTTTTTCCCGCGAGGGAATTTGCCTTCACGAATCCAGCGTCGGATAGTGCCGCGGGATACTGAGTAGTAGTTCCCCACCTCCGTATCCGTGAAGTACATTTGCAACGACGTATTTTTCATCTGCATCTCCATTTAGTTTTGAGTACGAGTTAATGCTAAGAGGATGCAAGCGGTCGTTGGGCGCTGTAATTGCGGGATTTAAGCAATTAGGCAGAGGATCGAGCTGGAAGCACTTGAATTGGGCTACGGCTCTCTGGGGTGTCGATGGCTAATTATTCTGACCCACTCTGGCCACTATCAGTGTTGAAGTCTGTTGATGCATCTTTGATGTTGGGCCAAAGAATTAGTTGAACGCCGCGGGTACAAGAGAGCCGCTGTGGCGTTAGCTGCCAAGAATGTTCCGATCATCTGGGCGCTACTGATCAGCCAAACCGAGTTTAAAACCCAGCCTGTGGAGGGCTGATAACCAGGCAACAACGACAGGCAGAACACGCCTGCCGACCGAGTCTAGCAACGGCAAGCGATGACGGAACGGTCAGACCGAGAGTGATAGAACCTGTAAAGCTTTGCGGCTGATACAAGCCGACTAACGAATGAGGTCATCACTCACACGCATCATCATCCTGGCCCGGGCAACAGTGCCCACAAAGAGGCCGAATGTAGATCTTCGGTCTCAAACCGCTTCGGATTCAAATGGCGTTACTTGACCGCAGGGCGAGCCCATGCAGCTGAGCTTAGCGGCGACCTTCTGATGGAGGCGAAGCCGCAATGAAAAGGGGCGTCCGGCGGCCGTTGGTATTCCCCCAAAAAAGTGGACACGCCCCATTAGTTAGCTCCCTCGAACTCTAGTGGAGTCCGGTAACCAAGGCTACTGTGAAGCCGTTGGGTGTTATAAAAGCGTTCAATATAGTGTTTTATATGTTGTCTCATTTGGCGAAGCGTGACAAAGCTGGTTGCGTGCAGCAGTTCTCCTTTCAGGCTTTTGAAGAACGATTCCACCTCGGCGTTGTCCGTGCAATATCCCGGGCGGCTCATGCTATGACGAACCTGATGACGGGTGAGCATGTCACGCATTTTCAGTGCTCTGAACTCGGTGCCGCGATCCGTATGCAGCAGAAGCCCTGGCGACGGTGAACGATCGGCCATGGCCTGCCGGAGAGCCCCACGAGACAGATCACTGTTCAGGCTTGCTTCCAGCTTCCACCCGACAATGCGACGGGAGTACAGATCCAGAACCACCGCCAGAAACACATTCTTCCGACCCATCTTGATGTAGGTAACGTCGCTGCTCCACTGCTGATTGACCGCCACGGGTTTGTCCAGGGTCAGGCGATAGTTCGGCCAGGCCTTAAGGACTGCTCGTCGTGTGAGTAGCCTTCGGTAGATTCTGTGAGTCCGGGCCTTCATACCCCAGACCTGCATCAGGCGGGCAACACGGTTCTCACCCACCCGGACGCCTTGTCTTTTGAGAGCGCGATACACCTTCGGGCTGCCATATCGGCCTTCACTCTGATCGAATATTCGCCGTATCTTAAGCAGCAGTTCCGCGTTCTCAGAGGCCCGTTTCCCGGGCTTGCGATTCGCCCAGGCGTAATACCCGGAACGCGAGATATTCAGGTGGCGGCACAAAGCCTTTACGCCGTGTTGTCGTTGGTGCTTCCAGACGAACCGGAACGCTTCTGTCGTTCCTCGGCCTGAAAACGTTGAAACTTTTTTAGGATGTCATTCTCCTCCTGAAGCTCCGCTATTTGTCGCTTCAATCGGCTGATTTCATCCTGCTCACTGATCTTCTTCTTGGCTTCCGCTGGCGCTCGTTTAACCCGTTTCATGGCGAAGTTCCCCTCACGGTGTTCCTTACGCCAGCGTGACAGCATGAAAGGGTGAATATCCAGCGCTTCAGCAACGCTTTTAACGCTCCGGTGAGCCTGGTGACTCCACTCAACGGCTTTGACTTTGAACTCGGTAGTGTACTTCTCGGTTTTCTTGCCAGTCTTGATAGCAGGCATCGGTTTTCTCCCTCTGCGGAGTTATCGATGCGTGTCTACTGAAGTGGGGGAAGTGCACGTGGCACTACAACGACTGGTTATGTATTTTCATCTATTTTTTCTTTATGTATGAATCCATTGGTTCAGGGAGTAATTCGTCGTTAATTCTCAGAACTGCACGCAGAAGATTTTCCCTAATAGCTGACCTCGGATTATTATCACCTGCGCTTTCCATAGATTTGTATATATCTCTTAATATATCTTCGAGCTTTTTGCACTGGTTAAGATCAGAGCCTTTTTTATAAACCACATCATCAATGACCCAATGATCTGTTAATTCTTGTGTTGATGAACAGGGGCATGCGCAATACCTATTTCCTTGATACATTTGAGAGCCACTCCAAATATACCGCTCATCTCCGTAACTAATATCAAATTCATATAATCCAGGTTCAGAATCTTCTGGATGCCTATTGCTCGGGCAATCACAATGCCTAGTAAATACATATAAACCAAAATTAGCTGCTAAATTCAGATACTTGGCGTATAGTTTTCCCAGTTTAATCTTCGTAGAATAGTTAGGGGTGGTGTTGTCCCAAAAAAGATTCCAGCCAGTATTTTCTACTCCTGTGACAACCTCTAAGATTTCGCCTCTCAAAGATGAGTAATATTCAAAAATTCCCATCGGGACTCTCAATTTACGACGCATAACATTTGCCATAACCGGTGGGCACAAACAGAGCGAAGCGGCGCTTTTGCACGTCCGAGTTGGCGAGGACGGTCATTCCTAATTAGAAGCTGCGAGCAGGGTCGTGTTCGTTGACATAAGCGGCGCAGTTTTCCAGCAAGCCTCACGATCCATCAATCCGGCGTTTCAACTCACTCAAGAAACGGATAACCATGCGAGATAAAAATCTTCGTCCCTATGCTTCGCTCGGCCTCGCGATCGCCTTGTCGGCGGTTCTGTCCGGATGCGCTGGCGGCCTGGAAGCGCAGCGAATCGACTATGAAAAACTGCCAGGCTCCGGTGACCGAATGGCAGACGGGCCAGGTCTGATAGGTAACCAGGAGGGCGACGACTACGACGGAGGGTACACGATCTATTCCGATGATTCGTCCCAGAAGTCGTTGATCCGCTCGATCAAATCGCTTCAGCCAGCCGCACCGTCGTCCGGTTCTGCGAACCAATCTGCAGCGACGGCTGCTGCTCCGGCGACGACACCCACTGCAAGCCAGCAGCAGAACTATCAAGAGTTCCAGGGTTACCAGCAGTACAAGCGCTTCGAGCGCCTGCCAAAAGACTCAGCGGAGTACCAGCGCTTTCGTGAATGGCGGGAATGGAAGCAGTATCAACAGTGGCGCAAGCAAGAGGCCGGTCAGCCTTAGGCCGTATACTCACAAAACTGGTGAAGTTGGACCAGTTTTGACCCGCCAGTACGCCTGTGTAGTCACCATACGCATGACGAGGGCGAAAGCCGTTAACGTTAGTCTCAAAGTCGCCCTCGACTTTTATCTTCAGGACCGACAGATGAGTTGCGGCAATGCCGATGGGCTTTGGTAGGCATCTGCCCCGAAATGCCTGGTGATCTCGTCATCCTCTGATAGAGCGTTTCGCGGCTGATACCAAATTCTCGCGCCAACTTCGCTTTCTGCTCACCGCTCGTGACGCGCTGCCGAAGCTCAGCAATTCTGTCCGGTGAGAGTGCTTTCTTGCGCCCCCGATACGCCTCACGCTTTCGCGCTGACGCTCACCAATCAATGCACGCTCGAACTCGACGAATGCGCCCATGACGAACAACATCAGGTGGCCATCGGCGACGCTTCCCCAGTGAAAGTCAGGTTCTCCCTGATAAACTCAACGCAGACACCGCGCTCAGTCAGCGTCTGAACCAGACGTCGCAAATCGTCGAGATTGCGCGCCAGGCTGGGTTCTGGGAGTTTTCCCTCTAAAAAAGACAAAAACATCTGCAGGCACGTCCACCATCCGTGCGCTGTAGAGTCCCAATACATTTAACAAAAGGCTATATCTAACACTGATTTGTTACACTTGCCTACTTTCGGAGTGGGTAATGGTCCCCGAAAAGCGCATTAAGATACTCTTTGAAGCCGAAATTGATGAGCTGGGTAGCCCCCCGTGCACTCTTTGATGCTGCCATTGAATACTTGGCTTACCAGAGAGTCGCCATTCCAGCTTACAGTACACTGCAGAATATTATCAGCCAGGTTCTGAATCAGCATCAGCAGGCACTACATGATCAAGTTAAGGTTGGCGTCCAGCTTAGGCCTGACGGTGATGTTAGATGATCTGGTCTCAGGCGAAGACCGTTTTACGTTGCAGCAGCTGCGGCAAAGTGCCCGCAACTTCACCGGTACCGAACTCCAGAAAGAGCTGGCTGCGTACCACCCTATACAGCCCTGGCGGGCCGATGTGACGGCTGTGCTTGAAGTGCTTTCTTTGTCTCAGAAGAACCAACAGTACTATGCTGAGCGAGTTGATTATGATGGTGCCAAACTTAAACGCCAGTCTCGGGTCAATCAGCAGTTGTTTTTGCTTTGCTACCTGCAGTCGCGCTATCAGCAAGGTTTGGAGCGTATTGCCGAGGGGTTCATCCATCACGTTCGTCAGGTCAAGCATCAAGCAGAGTTGATGGCACAAGAACAGGTTTATCAGGACTGGCAGAAAGCCGCCCGTAACGTCAGTAAAGCAGCGAATGTGTTGCACCTGTTCGTCGATGATAGCATCGGCCCGGAGACTTCTTTCCAGTCTGTGCAGCAGCAGGCTTTCCAGTTGCTCAATGCTAAGGATCTCAACTCGGTCTGCCGGTACCTGAGCAATCAGAAACAATTGACTGAAGAAGCTTTCTGGCAGCACCTGGATACGGAATCCAGCTTGCGCGCGAGGCTGCGGCGTTCGTTGTTCTGCTGTCTGCGCATTGAAGGAACGGATAAAACCCAGCGCCTGGCGAGTGTATTGGAGCAGGCCCGACTCGACCTGAGTGTCACGCACACCCTTAGTGAAGCTTGCACTGATCGGCGCTTACCGCCGAAAACCACGCGGCCACTGTTGCTCAACACCGATGACTCAATCAACAAAGCCCGGTATGAATGGTTCCTATACCTACAGATTCCCAACCGTCTCAACGGTCAGCTCATGTTGCCAGAGGTTAACAAATACCGAGCTTTGAAGCCGACCTGGTCAAGCCCCAGACCTGGAAAAATGAGAAAGAAGCGCTGGTCGCAAGCACGCAACAGCCAAAGCTGAGTGAAGACCCGAAACGCCTGATTCCAGCCATGGCCACGGAGCTGAACCTGCGCCTGCACGAAGTTAGCAACTATCTGGAACGCTCGGACAACCGCGATGTCATCCGTCGCCCTAAGGGCGGCAAGAACCACTGGCGGTTGCCTACGGCCAGCAAGAAACACCTAGTCAACAATCCGTTCTTCCAACAGATGCGAGCCATCGGCGTAGGCGATGTCCTGCGCGTGGTTGACCAGGATACTGGGTTCATTAACGACTTCGAACATGTACTGGGAATGAGCTCCAAGAGCCGCCAGTACGAGGTGGATCTGATGGCGATACTCATCGCCAACGCCGCCAACCAGGGCATCTACGGCATTGCCCAGATCTCCGATCGGACCTACGATCAGTTGAGTACTATCCAGGCCAACTATCTGCGCCTGGAAACCCTGAATGCGGCCAATGACCGAATCAATAACGCCATGACTCGTCTTTCCATTTTCAAACACTACAACATCCAGGAAAAAAGTCTGCACGCCAGTGCTGACGGTCAGAAGTTCGAAGCCAAGCGGGAGACGTTTCGCACCCGGTACTCATCCAAGTACTTTGGCACCAGTAAAGGTGTCTCGGCGGTCAGCCTGAACGCCAACCACATGGCCATCAATGCCCGAGTGATCGGGGCTAATGAGCACGAGAGTCATTACATATTTGACCTGTTGATGAACAATAGTACCGAGATCATCCCGGACATGCTGTCGACCGATACCCATGGCGTCAACCATGTAAACTTTGCGCTGCTCGACCTCTTTGCCTACCGGTTCGCACCGCGTTATGCGCAGGTCGGCAAAGTGATTAACGAACTGTTCAACGTCAGTGAAGACAAAAATGATCGCATCCAACTCATGCTGAGAAAACCGATCAATACGCAGCGCATCCTGGATCACTGGGACACTATCCAGCGAATTGCAGTATCGCTGGCACAGCGTAAAACCACTCAAGCGACTCTGGTTCGTAAGGTCTCCGGATACAAGAAAAACCATCCACTACTGGATGCGCTGACCGAGTACAACCGGCTGCTGAAAGCCCAATACCTGCTGAATTACATCGATGACGCCAGCCTACGCAACCATGTACAGAGAGCTCTGAACAGAGGTGAAGCCTATCACCAGCTGCGCAGGGCGATCAGCAACGTTAATGGCGACCGGTTCCGAGGCAACAGCGATGACGAAATCTTGATCTGGAATGAATGTGCTCGTCTGGTGGCCAATACCATTATCTACTTCAACTCGAAGGTACTGAGTAATCTGCTGGACAGCTTTGAACAACAGGGGCACACGCAGAATCTGGAACTGATCAAGCGAGCTTCCCCGGTAGCCTGGGAAAATATCAACTTCCGGGGTACCTATACGTTCGCTCCGACCGGTGAACTACCAAAATTAGAGGATCTGATGGCGACTATTGAGAGGTATTTGCCGGTGTCTGGACAATAATGCGCCTCTACAGGCAATGGATGTCGGGGCCTGCAGAGGTTTATGTCTTTTTTAGAGGGAAAATCCCTAGGACCCCTTAAAAGCTTTTAGACCAGCCCAGCCAAAACTTTGGGTCGTCTGAATTTGTCGAGCCAAGTGCGTCACTGGCATCAATGTCGGCATATTCAAGGTTGACGCTGACGGTACCGAAGTCACCTGCGTCTTTCGTCACATTACCAGAGACATGCCCGTAACTCGCCTTACCCACAGACGCTTCTTTATCATCCTTGAAATCATAAAACCCTACGACCAGCCCAAAACTGTAGTCAGCTTCAAGTGGAACATCCAGCGAAGCGTAATAGTATATATCTCCCTCTACAAACAAGCCGTTTCCACTCACGTCACTATTCGTGGTGTATGCCAGACCTGCCGATATCAGGCCATAGCTCAATTCACCATATACCTCACCAAAGTCAATATCATCAGGTGCGTCCGGATAGGCATAATATACATAGCCAAAATCATACCCTAAAGCTTCGACTGTTCCTGAATACCCCGCGTAGAGATCAAGCTCGTAGCTCGTGCCATCACCAAAATCCACATTGGAACCCCAGGCTCCGGCGTAAAAGCCGGATTCGTGGCCGTAATCAAGACCGCCTTGAACAGCCGTCGCACCGTCAGTTTGCGTTACCGCACGGAAAAGATAATTGCTAACGACACTGACGTTAGTGCTCACTTCCGCGCTTACGAGTGACGGTGCCATCAGGAATGCTACGGATAAGCCAAGGCCAAATTTTCCGGTTGTTGCCAGAATATGCTTTTTCATTTTATATACCTTTGATGTCGGTTTGTGAGTACCGAACTATCAAAGCAAGCGTTATGCCAGAATATATTTCTTCTATATTTCAAATAGTTATAGTAAAAAAGCAAACGCAAACGCTTCAACATGGTGCAAAAAAATCCCGATACCGGAATCGCGGGCTATCTTGAGGCTTTCAGTCAGGTAGCTATCCCTCCTGTTCGCATCCATCTTTGACCACAAGTTAAACCCTGAAGCCTATGATTGCGCGATGTCATTAGCCTTCTGTAACATTTTCGCAATGTTAGTCAAATACACTTAGATCGGCTCCTTAAAACACACAAGCGAACTGACAAGGTAAGAGAAAACTATGAGTAAGAAATATTTGAGCTTGGCGTTGGCAATTTCTGCTGTTTCTGTTGCGCAGGCGGGTACCGTCACGACTGACGGGGAAGACCTGGTGATCAATACCGAGAGTGGTATTGAGGTCAAAACATCTGATGATTCGGCATCCTTTCAACTTGGTGGCCGTATTCAATGGGATTACGACGCCACGCAGTCAGATGATAACGGCGTTGATACGAAGGATTTTGATGTGCGGCGTGCGCGCTTATACGTCAAAGGACATTATGGCGACTGGGCCTACAAGACTCAGTTTAACGTAGCGGAGAGTGATGGTGCCGACGGCGGTGACGTCGAAGACCTTTACATTCGATATCTCGGATTTGGCTCAGTTGCAAGCGTAACCATTGGTAAGCAAACAGAGCCTTTCGGCCTGGAAGCGCTAACAAGTTCGAAAGACATTTCTGCGCTTGAGCGTTCTGCCATGACTGAGCGTTATGCTCCTGGGCGTAGTGGCGGTATTCAATTGAGCGGAAAAGGCAGTAACTGGACCTACGGTGTCGGTTATTTTGAAGCGGATGGTGACGGCAGCGATGACTTCAACAATACGGCGATAACGGCCCGGGGTACGTTTGCGCCTATTCAAACGAATAATGCCGTTGTTCATCTCGGTGCGGGCTATACCACGCGTGATGCCGATGTTCAGGCGGATGAGGTTGATATCTATAACCTGGAATTGGCTGGCCGCACAGGCCCTTTCCATGCCCAGGCCGAATACTTCGATTCTGAGGAAGGTCAGCTTGATGCCGATGGCTACTACGTGCAACTCGGCTGGGTCATTACTGGGGAAAGTCGCCCATACAAAGCGGGTGTGTTTAAGCGCATAAAGCCTTCGTCGCCCAAAGGTGCCTGGGAGGTGATCGCCCGTTTTGAAGATGGTGATGGAAAATACAGTGACGTGGGGCTGGCCACAACCGACGGCGAGCAGACGACCCTGGGTGTCAACTACTACGCCAATAAGAATGTTCGACTCGGTTTGAGCTATATGGATGGCGAAGAAGCCAACGGCGAAAGCGGAGATGAGGTTCGTGCGCGGCTCCAATATGCGTTTTGATCCTGCATGATCCCCGATCTTGCTCGCATTTAGCCCGAACCTGATGATTCAGTTTGGGTTCAATCTACCCTGTTAGCATTTATAGTGAGCTGAAGAGTTAATCATTTTTCAAGGGTAGATTTTTCTGCCCTTTTTTGTTTGCCTGGCGAAGCCGGAAAACCCGGCCACCTGAGAGGCGATGGCGTCACCCCAACCGAAGGGAAGACAATCCGACTGGCAAGGGCGTCGCTGGCCAACGGCGGGGTCTGAAGAACGCCATAGGAAACGAGATGGACATAGCGTAAGCGAACCTGATTCGACGGTTTACCGGCGGTAAGCGTGCAAAATAGCGCGAAGCCCAATATTCGGTCAGAGGTAGGACGTGTTTGAGGATGACCTATCTTGCGGGGAACCGGAGTTTTTCTAGTGTGTCTGTCTCGGCAATATATTCAAGTTCATGTTAGATATCAGTCAACGGATTCAGCCCGTTGAATTTGGCGATTTCAACCAAGCCTAAACTGGCGGATTGCATACTCGGCCAGTAACCGTTCATTCCACGACGTAGTTGACTTACTTCACGTCCCGAAGTGGCCTGAGTAATCCCGGCGAGACCTTGTACTGCTTCTTGCCATCATCGCCCAGCACGATCACACTTT
>Ga0306864_1001368_pt1 | contig 10004 bp, 9 predicted proteins | sample AntRauTorckE5430_FD_190448 | JGI IMG/M metagenome (GOLD analysis project Ga0306864, IMG submission 190448) | Saline lake microbial communities from Rauer Islands, Antarctica - Metagenome Torckler E5 #430 (v2) (version 2) | ecosystem: Environmental > Aquatic > Non-marine Saline and Alkaline >...
GATTTGTTCAGCTACATCACCGAAGAGGAATTACGTGCCTGTACGACTTGCAACGCCTGTGTTGAAGCCTGTCCTGTGATGATTACACCGTTAGATATTATCGTGGAAATGCGTCGTCATTTAATTCTGGACGAAGCCAAGGCACCGGAATCTTGGAACGTTATGTTTACCAATACTGAAAATAACGGCGCACCGTGGCAATTTTCGAATGCCGACCGTGATAAATGGATTGATGAATAAAGGACGCTGCGCTTGATGAGGGACGAGAAAAACGAAAGTCAGACGCTCGTTCCTCGCTCAACGGAAAATACGTCAATTAAAAAATAAAATAAAAGCCCCAAAAGGGCAACATCATAAACATAGGGCAACGCCCTATGAAAAAAAAGTAATATGGATGTACCAATAATGGCACAATTAAAAGCTGAAGGAAAATCGCCCGAAATTTTGTTTTGGGTCGGCTGTGCAGGAAGTTTCGATGATAGAGCAAAAAAGGTAACCAAAGCCTTTGTTCAAATATTAAATTCGTGTGATATTGACTTTGCAGTTTTGGGCAAAGAAGAAAGCTGTACGGGCGACCCCGCTCGTCGTGCTGGTCACGAATTTGCGTATCAAGTCGCTGCGAAAGGCAATATTAAAACGCTGAATATGTATGGCATAAAAAAAATTGTCACGACTTGTCCGCATTGTTTTAATATTCTAAAAAATGAATATCCGTCTTTGGGCGGCAATTACGAAGTGACGCACCACACCAAATTTTTGCAAGATTTGATTAATGACGGTCGGATCAAAATGAAAGAAGGCGGCGTCTTTAAAGGCAAAAAAATTACGTATCACGACTCTTGTTACATCGGTCGAGCCAACGGAATTTATGAAGCTCCTCGTTCCGTTTTGGAAGCCTTGGATGCAGAATTAGTAGAAATGAAACGTTGTCGTAGCAATGGTTTGTGCTGTGGAGCGGGCGGTGCTCAAATGTTCAAAGAAGACGAACCTGGCGACAAACGTATCAACGTAGAACGTACCGAAGAAGCGTTAAAAACTGGCGCAACGATAATTGCGGCAAATTGTCCGTTTTGTTTGACAATGATGCAAGATGGCGTGAAGAATTTTGAAAAACAGGATTCCGTGATGGTTTATGATTTGGCGGAATTGGTAGTGCAGAGTTTGTAAGATTGGCAGTTGGTAATAATTTATCAAGGGTCGGACGCTTGCCTCGCCATCGGTTAGGCTTTTGAAGCGTTCGACCCTTTTTTAGTAAATGATTATTAATGGTCAAAACACACTTATTTATACCGATTTTGACCACTAATAAATTAAGGAAATGGAAACGTTACTAATAGGAAGAGCAGAGGAACAAGAAATTTTATCAGATGCCTTACAGTCAAATGAGGCGGAAATGGTTGCGGTAATTGGGCGTAGAAGGGTCGGCAAAACGTTTCTTATCAAGACCGTTTATGAAGAAGAAATGGCATTTGAAGTAACGGGTATTCAAGATGCGTCAAAGCAAGAACAATTACAGAATTTCACTATTCAATTGACAAAATATTCAAGTTCTAAATTACCGATTAACGTGCCTAACAATTGGTTAGCAGCCTTTTTTTTATTGTCAACTCATTTAGATACGTTGGATTTTTCTGAAAAGAGAGTCGTTTTTTTAGATGAATTACCGTGGTTAGCAACGCATAAATCTGGTTTTCTGAATGGATTGAGTTGGTTTTGGAATAGTTGGGCGGTGAATAAAAATATTGTAGTGGTAATTTGTGGTTCGGCGGCTTCATGGATGATAAAAAAAGTGGTCAATAATCGTGGTGGTTTGTACAATCGAGTCACTAAAAGGATTTATTTATTGCCTTTCAATCTTCGGGAAACCGAAATCTATTTACAATCAAGAAATATTTATCTCGACCGTTATCAAATCACGCAATTATACATGGCTTTAGGCGGAATTCCGCATCATTTGAAAGCTGTCAAAAACGGAAAAACGGCAATTCAAAATATCAATCAAATTTGTTTTGCAACAAATGGTTTATTGCGAGATGAGTTTTTACGATTATATCCTGCCTTATTTGCACACGCAGATAATCACATTACCGTCATCAAGGCATTAGCGAATAAACCACAAGGTTTAACTCGAAATGAAATCATTGAATTATCAAAAGTACCTTCAGGAGGTAGTACCACACGGACTTTGGAGGAGTTAGAACACTCCGGTTTTATTTCGGCTTATCGTCCTTATCGTAAAAATAAAAATACGAGATTGTACCGTTTAACCGATGAGTATTCTTTGTTTTATTTGAAATTCATTGAAGGAAATCAATACGAAGGAAAAGATACCTGGCATCATTTGAGTCAAACGCAACCCTACAAAACATGGAGTGGTTACGCTTTTGAAAGTATTTGTTTAAAACACATTCCGCAAATCAAAAAAGCATTGGGCATTAGTGGAATTCACTCCGTTTCATCGACTTTTTATCATAAAGGTACAAGCGATACAGAAAGTACGCAGATTGATTTATTAATTGATAGAAAAGATAGGGCAATCAATCTCGTCGAAATAAAATTTTATAATGAACCCTTTGCAATCACTAAATCTTACGCTGAAAATTTAAGGAATAAACAAAGTGTTTTTAAAGCCGTTACCAATACGACAAAACAGTTATTTACAACTTTTATTTCTACATTTGGTTTAAAAAATAATCAACATAGCTTAGGTTTAGTCGCTCAATCGTTGACTTTAGATGATTTGTTTGTAGAAATATGATTAAAATAATTTATTAATAAAAAACGCCTATCGAATAAATTCGACGGTACAATTTAAGAAATGAGAAAAGTATATTATTTGAACACTTGTTCAACGTGTAATCGAATTATTAAAGATTTAGGATTGGGTGATGATTTTGAATTTCAGAATATAAAAGAAGCAGGAATTACGCCAGAACAATTAGATGCGATGTACGAAAAAGTGGGCAGTTACGAGGCATTATTTAGTCGGCGTTCGATGAAATTTCGGGAATGGGGATTGAAAGAAATGCAATTGACGGAAGCGGATTATCGTAAATATATTTTGGAAGAATATACGTTTTTGAAACGCCCTGTGATTTGGATTGGCGATGAAATTTTTGTTGGCAATGCGAAAAAAACAGTCGAAAGTGCGAGAGAAGCCTTAGGAAATCCTTAAAACCGTAAAAATACGTGACCTTTTGTAAGTATTTGTCCGTCTAAGATGTTAAGAATTATAAAAAATTCATATTTTTGATTTCTATCAAGTGTTAAAAAAGGTTTTACGGCAACATAAAACCTGTGGGGTTTTTAAAACCCCATAAGTTTGCTAAATTATCACAACAATCAAACAAAATATTATGGCAAGAATTCTTTTAGTGGAAGATGAAGAAAATATCAGAGATCTCGTTAAGTTAAACTTGGAGATGGAAGATTATGAGGTGGTTTGGACGGATAACGGAAAAGATGCGTTCAAGTATTTTCAAGGACAACACTTTGATTTATTGATCTTGGATGTCATGCTTCCCGAAGTTGATGGTTTTCAATTGTGTGAGCAAATTCGATTGGAAAATTTAGACGTTCCGATTATTATGCTTACCGCAAAAGATACGACGCTCGACCGTGTTCAAGGTTTGAAAAAAGGTGCAGATGATTACATCACCAAACCTTTTAACTTAGAGGAGTTGTTGTTGAGAATCAAAAACTTACTGCGCAGAACTTCCAAAGACCCGATTCACACACCTGAAACGGTTTCTTTTGGTAATAATGATATTAATTTCGTGACATTCGAGGCGGCAGGTCAAAAAGGTGATTTCAACTTGACGAAAAAAGAAGCGATGTTATTGAAATTATTGATTGATAGAAAAAATGAAGTCGTTTCTCGTCAGCAAATTTTGCAAGCCGTTTGGGGTTACGATGTTTATCCTTCGACTCGAACGATTGATAATTTTATCCTTTCTTTTAGAAAATATTTTGAAGAAGATCCGAAACACCCGAAATTCTTTTTATCGGTGCGTGGCGTCGGCTATAAGTTTGTGGAAAAGTAATGTTTTAAAAGAGTCGAACGCCCACCTTGCCCTTAGGCAGGCTTTAAAAGCGTTCGACTCCTCTTTGTTATAAAAAAAGTCCATTATTCAAGGTGAATAATGGACTTTTTTAGTTTTAAATTTACGGTTATTTGACAAATTCTGTGGAAAATTAAATTTTTATTCTTGTTGAATATTTATCTCACCCCGTGCATTAACCTTTTTAGTAAAGGATTTAAAACCATAACCAAAATCCCTGCAACGGTTGGAACGACTGTGAATATTAGGAAGAACGTTGATAAATCATATTGTTCTGTAATATTTTCGATTTGTCCACCCAAAACGGCTGCTAATTTATTACCAATTGCAATCGCCAAATACCACATTCCGAACATGAATGCAATCATACGAGCTGGAACTAATTTTGAGACATACGATAATCCAACTGGCGACAAACAAAGTTCGCCCAAAGTATGGAATAAGTACGCCAAAATCAACCAAACCATACTTACTTTCACGCCTTCCGTGATACCATAAGCGCCGAATGCCAACAAGCCGAAACCGATTGCCATAATGATTAAACCTAAACCGTATTTCACAGCGGCAGAAGGATTGTATTTAGAATCCCACCATTTTGAGAAAAACGATGCAAAAACGATGATAAAGAAGGAGTTCAAAATACTAAACCATGAAACCGTAATTTCGACTTCACTATCTTTGATTTTTGAAACGGTCGCAGCAACCACACCATTATCAACGTTCAGTTCTTCGCCTCTACTTATTGCCTCCGTTAAACGCTCTGCGTCTAAATAAGCGTATTTTTCGCCTTCATTATCGGTTGTGATAATTTTCACTTCTTGACCAACCGTTAAAGCAACTTGTTCCGCAATGGAAACCGTTTTTTCAACCACATTGTCCTCTGGTTTCACTACCGTTCCTACTGAAACTGCGGTATAATTGAAAACTAATTCACCTGCCTCTGTTGTCTTTTGTTTACCATCATCATCCAGTACTGGTGTTTCGATTGCGTTATAACTCACATCGTAAGCCGTTGTTTGAAAATCACGGTTTAACATCCAACCTACAATCGCCCAAATTCCTAAGAAACAAACGATTAAAACGATATTCGATCCAGGAATTTGTTTGTACGTTCGCTTGCCTAATAAATACAAAACATAGGTAATAAATGCCAACGGAACAATCGTCAATAAGGCATTGACAATATTATAAATAACCGCAGAGTTGCCACTCAAAACTCTGTCCACATTATCCCGAGCGAATAAGACCAAAGAAGTCGCACCTTGCTCAAATGACATCCAGAAAAAGACCGTAAAAAAGGCAAAAATAATCACCGCAATCATTCTATCTCGAATAATTTTCGTGTATCGTGCAATCCGTGAAATCGTTAAGATTAAAAACAATACTAAACCAGTTAAAGCAGCAACATATTTACCTTCTAAAGCACCGATTTCAAACGGAAACAATTTAATACCTGCAATAGCCGAAAGCGGGTCGCCGATAGCGTAACCCAAACCTAAAACCGTACAAACCACGATTAAAACTTTATCGAAACCTGTAAAAGGATTGCGTTTTTCTTCGCCACTTTCTGCTGCTAATTTATCCGATTCAACTTGTTCTTCAGCCGTTTCTTGTTTCGGTACATCACCAATATGCCCAAATAAAGGTTTTGCTAACCAGAACTGTAAAGTTCCCAAGAACATAAAAATACCAGCCAAACCAAAGCCCCAGCTCCAACCAATTCTTTCTGCTAAATAGCCACAAAGCATCATCCCGAAGAATGCTCCAGCGTTTACACCCATATAGAATATCGTGTAAGCACCATCTTTTTTCTCAGGTAATTCTTTGTACATTTCAGAAATAATCGACGTGATATTAGGTTTGAAAAAACCTGTTCCTAAGACCAAAAGTGCCAAACCTGCGTACAACGAAAATTCTGTTTCGAGCGCCATCGAAGCGTGTCCGAGCGTCATAATTGCCGCACCAATTACCACCGCCCAACGGTAACCAGTCAGTTTATCCGCTATGATTCCACCCAAAATCGGTGTTAAATACAATAACATCGCATACGTTCCGAACAATGCCGTCGCATTTTCAGCCGTCCAAGCCCAGCCCGGATTATAACCGACAATCGCCATTGTTAGGAAGTTTACTAATAATACTCGCATGCCGTAGAACGAAAAACGTTCCCACATTTCTGTAAAAAACAAAACAAACAAACCCGCCGGATGTCCGAAGATTTGCGTTTCGAAAAAGTCAGGATTTTTAGTAGTTTTACTCATTTTTTAATTTTGATTTAATTCGTTTTTTATAAAAGGGATGGGATTTTGAGGTTTGGGTTTTAAGGGTCGAATGAACGCCCCTTAAAACCTTATACCTTAATACTCTTAAAACTTTTAGTGTGTGGCTTCCATTTCTAAATCTTCTGCTCCGTGCGTCAATCGTTTCAATGGTTTCAACATCAATAAAACGATAACACCGATAATTGTACAGAAAATAGCAATACCAGTAAATATTTGGAATTCCCCTGCATTCGCAGACGATTCACCGATTAATCCAGCTACTTTGTTTCCTAAACCAGTCGCTGCGAAATAAGCGCCCATCATGAACGAAGCATATTTTACAGGTGCTAATTTTGTAATAAATGACAACGCCACTGGCGATGCACATAACTCACCAATCGTGTGGAATAAGTAAGCTAAAACCAACCAAATCATTGCTGATTTTTCAATTACATTTTCACCATCCATTACGACTTCCGTACTTGCTTTAGACATGAATAAGAATCCCCAACCCATGATAATCACACCGATTGCCATTTTTAATAATGAAGAACCCTCTTTTCCACTCTTTTTCCAATTATACCAAAACCCTGCAACCGCAGTACCTAAAGTAATGATAAAGAACGCATTCACAGACTGAAACCATGAAGCAGGAACCATAAAATTACCTAAAGCTAAATCCGTTTTATCCGCTGTATATAAATTCATCAAACCACCAGCTTGCTCGAACGACCCCCAGAATACGATGATTAAAATGAAAGATAAAAACATCACAATCATTCTATCCTTTTCGACTTTCGTCAATGGACGATTAAACGCCTCTTTATCCGCAGAATCTCCTTTACCAATGAAATCACCGATTCCAACAAGGAATTTCTGTCCCCACATATAAACCAGCTGACCTAATATCATTCCGATACCTGCCAAACCGAATCCGTAATGCCAACCGATTTTCTCACCGACATAACCTACGATTAATGCAGAAAGAAATGCACCGACATTAATACCAATATAAAATATCGTAAAACCTTTATCTCTACGTTCATCGCCAGGCTTATACAAGCCACCAACCATCGTTGAAATATTCGGTTTTAACATTCCTACACCGGCAATAATAAATCCTAAACCAGTATAAAATGCCCAAAGCGCTTCCACAGCCAAAACGCCGTGACCAATACATAATAAAACACCGCCAATCATCACGGCTCGTTTTTGCCCAAATATTCTATCGGCTAATAATCCACCCGGAATAGAGGCGATATAAACCAGCATCGTGTACGTTCCGTATAATGCGAGTGCTTCTCCGTTTGACCAACCGAATCCTGAATTCGTATCGCCTACATTAGCGACTAAAAATAAGACCAATATCGCACGCATTCCGTAATACGAGAACCTTTCCCACATTTCCGTAAAAAATAGAATATACAATCCAATCGGGTGACCAAACAATTCCCTTTCGTGTGGGGCTTTAATTTCTGACATAGTTATTTAGATTTTTTAATATTCAGCAAAGCATAAAAAGATAAATTATTCTATTTGCAATCAATTCACATCATTATATTATAACATCAAATAATTTATAATCTATAGTTCGCCTAAAGTGGTTTTGATTTAATTTGGTTAATCGGCGAAAGTACCAATTTTGTTATTTAAAGTCGGAAAAATACCATTTTTTTATCATTCCTATTAGTTCAAAACTGCAAAATAATTTCAAACCATCATTTTTTGATACAAAAACGATATATCGAATATTGAATGAGGACATATTAGATATCAAAGTTTGCCAAGCCTCTATTTTTGATACGATACTGGCAACTGCCAACTGGAAACTCATTTCCCAAATCGTCGTTCTTCCCGTTCTTGTTTCTGTTTTTTGACTTTAAAACGCAAGAAAAGCTGCACGACTAATAAGGCGGCAATAATGCCTGCCATGACGTATAATTCTGTCATAATCTTAGTTTTTAATTTTTTTTAATACCGAAAGTCAATTATACGAAAATGATAGGGAATTGAGAAAGAAAATATGGAAGTTCTAATACATTCGATTTTGAATCGCCCGTCGAATCCTCCCCTCAAGTCTGAGGAAGCTTTTTAATCGGGTAATTTGACCGCCTCAAGTCTGAGGAAGCTTTTTACCCGAGTAATTTGACCGCCTCAAGTCTGAGGAAGCTTTTTACCCGAGTAATTTGCCCGCCTCAAGTCTGAGGAAGCTTTTTACCCGAGTAATTTGCTCGCCTCAAGTCTGAGGAAGCTTTTTACCCGAGTAATCTGCTTGCCTCAAGTCTGAGGAAACTTTTTAACGGCATTCGATTCAGAATCGAATGTCGTCAACTTAAAGTTGCCCATCGAATATTTACACACAAAAAAAAGCATCAAACCATTTCCAAAGTAGTTCGATGCCTTTTTTATAATTCATGTTTCTTTCGTATTTTTCGATAGACCGATATTGTCACAAAACTTGGTAGCTTAATTTTATGAATCGTATTTTTAGTATGATTAATCAATCGTATAGGTTTTGGAATAACGGAAATAGAATCACCAACTTCGAGTTGATGTTTAAATGAACACCCAATCAATTCCGCTTTATCACTAATGGTTTGAAAGCACGAATACAATCCTATTAGGTTTTAAAATCTAACAGGATTGAAATAAGCATCAACGCTTTTGACCCAACAATTTATTTAATTCTGATTCCTAAGAATGCTAAAAGAAACCTTTAAAACTTTACCTCAATCCACCTCAAAACGCTACTCTACATATTTCAGTCGTCCATCTAATTTACTATTGATTTCACGACCAGCTTCGGTTTCTTCGGTCACATACTCAATCAACGCATCACGGATTAAAACGCCTAAATCTTCCTTTTTGCCTTCTGCAAAAAAGTAGGCTTTATCGCCACCGTTCGCTAAATAATCGGAAACAGAAACCGTATAAGTTTCACCTTTTTCAATCGGTTTGCCATTGATTAAAATATTGAGTGGTTTTTGGTCTTTAATTTCGTAAGATACATTGCTGCTGATAGGCCAACCGTTGTCACCGGCCATATGTTCAAAGAGCTTGATTATCGTCGTGTCTGCCATTTCGATTACCGTAATCATATTATCAAAAGGCATTAATTCAAATATTTTACCTCGTGTAATATCGCCGCCCGCTACGACAGGAATCCGAATGCCACCATAATTAGAAACCGTAAAATCAACTCCTTTTTTATAATAATCACTTGTTTTTTTCTGCAACGCATCGGTCATCCAATTCGTCAAAAGGGATTCTGGTTTATCTTTATCAAGGTCTTGCGTACATTTTCCAATGACGATATTCATTTCCTTATCCAAGTCCGTTTTATACGGTTGAATCATTGCTAATATTAAGGAATCTTCGCCAATAGTTTCCGCTTCGACTTGGTATTTTTGACCATTTTCTTCAGCAATGTGCCAAATTTGACAGCTTGAAAATATTAGTAACAAAGCTGCGATAATTGTTATTTTGTATTTCATTTTTTGTAGTGTAATTAAATAAAACTTACCTCAAAAGTAGGCTTTTGTATGTTTTGAAAAGTATTTTTAACAATCAGAAATTATTATTTTTCCTAATTAATTCTAAAAATCAGGCTATTTATCGACCGACTTGCATTATCGCCTGAGCATCTTAAACGCATATTTTCAAATAAATAAATATCGCCCAA
>Ga0306864_1001369_pt1 | contig 10003 bp, 9 predicted proteins | sample AntRauTorckE5430_FD_190448 | JGI IMG/M metagenome (GOLD analysis project Ga0306864, IMG submission 190448) | Saline lake microbial communities from Rauer Islands, Antarctica - Metagenome Torckler E5 #430 (v2) (version 2) | ecosystem: Environmental > Aquatic > Non-marine Saline and Alkaline >...
GGCTATACCGACGTTTATCGAAAGGTTTTCACTCAGGGGCCAGAATTTCTGCAGTGTTAATCCCACCGTTAGCCCGTTCCGCTCTCCCGTAATTCCCAGACCGTCTTTAGCAAGACTCGCCTCCAGATAATGGCCTTTCCAGGGATAGTTCCTTACGTCTCGCCGATCATTTGTGTAGTTGTATTCGAGCTGATAGAATTTCTGACTATTTCGCCCGCTACCGAATAATTCCGGATCTAGCTCACCAAAAAATTCTGGATTTAAGACATTGGCGATTGTATCCGCTATACTGGTAGAGCGGTAGGCGGCGCGGAGGGTATGAGTTACGTACAGGCGTTTTCTATAGTTAAACGATAGATCAAAACGGGTATCCTTAAAAACGAACTGATCGGGATTCTGGTAAAAAACCTGCTGGTTAGCGATGGTTTGGTAGTTCTGTTCGCGGCGTTGAGAAAAGCTGTAATTCAAGTCTACTCCTATATTTTCAGCCTTATTGAGGTAAGGCAAACGGTAGCCTACTTCATATTTCCGGGTATAGCCCGTGGTGTAGCCTATTTTAAAACGGTCCCGTCGACCCGTAAAGTTGTAGTAGGAGAGTTTACCTCCGAGATTAACCCGGTCCAGAGAATGGTTTTCATCTCGCCACCAAACATTAAAATTACGATCAGCCAAGCTAAATACAGGTACAGGATAAATGTACCAGGTTTCTCGCATACTGATAAGTACCTGCAATTGCCCCGGGCCAAGCAGGCTATCCGAATACGTAATGTCCATGCTAATGAAAAGGCCGGTATTCATCAGGGCTGCATAGGTAAGGGCGATCTCTTCTTCTAGTTTACTTTCAGCGATCCGGGCTCCTTTGCCGAAGGTCATTTCTCGGAATACAACACCGTCGCGGGTGCGTTTGTGGCCTTTCAGGAAAATGTCTACTATGGTTACAGTGTCGGATGTGGGGGTATTCGCTGCGCGACTACCTGAGCCTGCCCGGAGGAGTCTATCCTCTGCGGCGGGTTCACTTCGTGGCGGCCTTCGGCGGTTGTCTTGCTGGTTTAGGCCGGCGAATAAAATCGTGTAATAAGGCTCATGTTTATCTACATTATCCATTGTACTGGTAGCAAAATGGAGTGTTTCCAATTTCCTGTTATCAGCCATTAGGGCTACTGACGACATGGTTGCCCGAGCGTCACCCAAGCAGTTCAACATCACTAATATTACGAACATGCACTTCATCAGGCCCAATAACGGCATTTTTCGCTGATTACTTGCCACGGCTTAGCGCCACACCCGTCAGGATGAGAACAATTGCAGGTATTTGCAGCGCGCCGAATCCTTCGCCGTCCAGCAAACCCCAGGCGAGGGCGACAAGAGGAACGATATAACTAACCATGCTGCTAAAAACCGCGCCGGTTCGCTGTACCATTCGAAAGAAAACAATACTGGCCAGAACCGTACTAACGAGCGCTAAAGTAGCAACACAGGCCAGTGCCCACCACCCTTCGTTTCCGTCCGCTGCTGTTATCGTACCCACCACTGCACCTGCGGTGAGCGCCCAAATCAAAGCCGGAACACCAACCATGAAAAAGCTGCATACCGTGATGGTGAGTGACGAAAGGCCCCTAAAATAAGTCGCCACCAGGTTAGCACTGGTCGCATAGCAAAAGCAGGCAAGGATAACAAAGCCAGCATAAATAAACTGAGTAGTCTGCCCCATCTCTCCCGGCGCCGCCCAGGCCAGGATACAGGCACCTATCAGCCCAAGTATGACACCAAGTAACTGCCGCTTCCCTGCATCCCGACTGGCAAAGAATAGCCACGCTACAAGAAAAGTACATAAGGGAACCAGTCCGCTCAGCATCCCGGTAAGGCTGCTACTGAGATGTACCTGGGCCTGCGGATAAAGAAACGACGGTAATCCCGTACCGGTAACCCCGATCACGATAAGCAGCGGAACCTGCCGCCAACTCACTTTACGCAGGTGCACCAGGGCCAAAGGAGCCAACGCAATCGCAGAAATGCCCAGCCGCAGCGTAGCTACCTGTAACGGGCTAAATATCTGCAGACCTCTTTTAATGAGAATGTAGCTCGTCCCCCAAATCAGGGCGAGGCCGATAAGGTACAAGTAGTCTTTTATCTCCGGGCGGTTGGGGGTCGTTTCCATTGGCCGCAAAGTTAGACCGTTAGAAGATTAGGAGTTAGTTTGAGACAAGATCATACGCAGCGTTAACTTCCAACCTTGTAACGGCCCAATATCTAGTCCTCCGCCTCATGATTCTTAGCCAAATCATCCATTCTGGCACCGTGGGCACTGCCCACGGAGGCTTCGTAGTGAAACTTACGCACCTTACTGCAGGCGCGCATCCCAATTTTAAAGCATTTGGTGTCATTGCTCAATTACAAGGAATTAGCGACGGATACGCTCCAGATTTTTGGCTTCCTTAATGGACTATTCGGAGGCACCCATTAAAGTGAGCGAAAATAAGGCGGTCAAAAAGCAACAGTTATTGAATTGACGTTCCTTACTACTGAGTCACAGCCCGGAAGATTTCACCGTCTCCAACTCCCCGCTTTCACCACGCACTAAAAAGTACCCTTCCAGCTCCGAGTTCGCCTCTACGAGTTGCAGCGCACGTTCTGGCCCGACGACCATACAAGCCGTGGCGTAAGCGTCGGCGGTGGCGCAATCGGAGGCAAATACGCTGGCGCTAAGCAGCCGGTTGCGCTCCACCAGTCCGGTTTTGGGGTTAATGGTGTGACTGAAGGTTTCGCCGTCTACCTTATAGTAGGACAGGTAATTACCGGAGGTGGCGATGGCGCGGCCATCGCTCAGTGGTAGTACGCCGGCGGGGGTTATTTTCCTCTTGTCTTCGTCCGGCAAGCGAATGGCAACGTTCCACGGTCGGTTATTTTTGGCTCCGCCGCCGCGCATTTCACCGCCGATGTCAACCAAATAATTAGGCCGGTCGGCATTGGTGAGAAGTTGGGCGATCAGGTCGACGCCGTAGCCCTTAGCGCTGGCGTTGAGGTCGAGTTCTACTCCAGGGAGAGACTTTTTAAGCATTGTTCCTTCCAGGATGATCTTGTCCAGCCCAACGAAAAGAAGCAACTCGTTGACTTCCAACATATTAATCGTAGCGGTTTCGCGTGGTTTGCCGGTACCGAAGCCCCAGTATTTAACGAGCGGCGCTACGGTAGGGTCGTAAGTACCGTCGGTTGCCTTACTTACCCGACGGGCAACGTCAAGGTTGGGAATGAAATGGTCTGTTCCACCAATGTCGATGCCGGATTCACTTTCGTTAAAGGCGTTTATCTTACTGTTGGGGACCCAGGCGGAGAGCTCCAGGTTGTAGGCATCCAACAGACTATCGATCCGGTTTTGCAGGCCAGGAATGCTATCGCCAAGGTAGGTTATTCGGTAATAACTGCCCATTGCTTCTCCGACCAGCTTATTGGGTTGGCCGTAAGCTGTTTGGTCAACGGTTAGGCTTTTTGAAGCGCGGTCGCAGGTACAAAGGAAAGTTAAGAGGAGCAGGGAGAAGAGAGTACGCATAGCACGCAAAGATAGTGCGTTTGTGAGTTACCGAGTCGCTGAGTTGCTTCCGCACTTTTCAGGCTTGATGTGCTAACGCACATGATAAATGAAACTTACTACCCGATGATTAGTGAGCGCAGCGGACGGTGCTCGTGGCAATAACTCAGTGGCCTACAACCCCAACAATTCACTCCCTACCTTGGGGCCAATGGAAAAACTAAGCCTCCAAGGCCACGAAATATACCTCCATCCCCTGCGTGCCATCTGGTGGCCGGCGCAGTCGGCGCTGCTACTGTCCGACTTGCACTTGGGTAAAGGTGCTCACTTCCGCAAAGCCGGCATCCCCGTGCCGATGGGCGTTACAGACCAGAATTTCGCCAACCTGAAGGAGCTAATCGATACTTTTCAGCCAAAACGAATGCTCTTGCTTGGCGATCTTTTCCACAGCGACCACAACCACGTCTGGAATACCTTTCGCGACTTCACCCATGAGCACTCCGACGTTAGTTTTGAGCTAATCCCCGGCAACCACGACATTCTCCCTGCTGCCGCCTACGCAGAAACGCGGCTGGTCCTCCGGCCTGAGACCTACGTCGTTGACGGCCTCACCCTCAGCCATCATCCACTCACGGAAGCCCAAAGGCCGGCCGGCACTTACAATATCTACGGTCATATCCACCCTGGCGTGCGCCTGGTCGATGCGGCGGGTAACGGCTTGAAGTTACCAGCCTTTTTCTTCGGTAAGTACGGAGGCATCCTACCAGCCTTCGGAACGTTCACCGGTTGCGTGGAGGTTAAGGCACGAGCGGGAGACCGGGTCTTCGTGCTCGCAGAAGGTATTGTTATGAAAGTAAGTTAGTGGAGAGAGGGCTGGTTAGGCACATGACTAAAGTAAGTAGAAGGAATCTCATAGTGAAAGGACGTTTTTGGAAATGCCTATGGTCTAGAGTACACAACTCATGCAGGGCGAGTCAGCACGTAACACACCGCTAATTTTGCCCACACAGCACACACCTAGAAATCACGTAGTCTGGCTCCCGGGGCCTAATAACCCGTAAATTCACCTGGTGCAGCACTAGCCGTAGACCGAATACAAACGCTCTACCAACAGGTTAGTGATTCGGCGGTTGACGTCGGATTCGTTGGTGAGGTAGTGGGCCATTTCATCGGTGGTGAACTGGCCGGCGGCGACGCCGAAAAGGAGTCCGCGCAGGCGATTATCGCGGGTAACGAGCTCCTTCATTTTTGCCCAGCGTTCGTTCGCGGGTAGCTGATCGACCTTCACTTTCCGTTTTATGAGGTAGCTGGCGCAGACGGCTACGATGTGCTCGTGCTGCAGCTTCATGATGGGGCGGAGGGTTTCGTTCTGGAATTTTTCGGAGGGCGCGATCGCGGGTGCAAGGTCGAGTTGGGGGCGCAGAGCAAGCCGGGCCTCGTTGGTTGGCATAGACATACTGTTTAAACGGTAAACGGAACATTCGGTTTTCGGAATTCCGGAGGTAGGGGAGTACAAAACTTTATGGCTCGGAGCCAGTCCCCACGTATTCGTTGATTCCCATCTTCCAAAACCCTTCATTGCACCTGCGTCTGTGCCCTAAAAAAGGTGCTGCAACGATAAAGTACCTTCATTTTTCAATTTGTCGTATCTTCGCGGTCCGAACGAGACACTGGCCGGGACCTTTTGCAACATTAGTCCGGCCGTTTGTGCGTAAGGAAACTATTAAAAATACCACGAAATAAGCGCCCGCACGGTCGGGCAACGTAAAGCGAAATGCAGTATGGCACTAATTGGTAAGATCAGACAGAACACGGTCATCGTCCTCCTTTTCATCGGAGGCGGTATCGCCCTTTTCATCCTTTCAGAGATGACGAGCGGCGCCGGCGGAGCCCTCGGCCCGGTAATGAGCCGCATGGGTGCGGTCGGTGAGCGGGAAATTGACCGCAACGATTTCGAACGCACGGCCAGCGCCGCCTTTTCCGGTGGCGATGCCTTCCAGAACCGCGACCAGCTCTGGAATTTCTACGTCAACGAAGCCGTAGTAAAGAACGAATCCGATGACCTCGGCCTAACGGTGAGCCAGGAAGAAATGACTGAACTCCAGTACGGCAGCAACCCCAGCCCCGTCGTTCGCCGTAACCTGACCGACCCCAATACCGGCCAGCTAAACACCACCCTGCTCGCTCAGATCCGTCAGGATATCGAGAACAACAGCGTGGACGCCGCCATTTCAGAAGGCCGTCTCAACCCTAACTTCAAGTCCATCTGGAGCTACCAGCGCCGCGAGATCGAAGCATCCCGCCTGCAGGAAAAGATGACTGCCCTGATGACCAAGGCCATGTACGCCCCCAACTGGCAGGCTCAGGACTACGCCAACGACCAGTCCCGCAACCGCAAAGTAGCCGTCGTAAAGGTTCCTTTTGAGGAAATGGATGACACCGAAGTTGAAGTAAGCGACGCCGACGTTCAGGCCTTCATCGACGAGAACCGCAGCATCTTCGAAAGCCCCGAAGAGACCCGCCAGCTCAGCTACCTCGCCTTCGCGGTAACCCCTACAGCTGCCGACTCCGTCGCCATCCGCACCCTCCTAGGTAAAATCGCCGAAGATTGGCGCAGGGAAAACAACGAAACCGCTGACAGCCTCTTCGCACTCAGTAACAACGGCACCTACCAGGCTGCCTACCAAACTGCTGATCGTTTCAGCCCCATCGTTGCCGACGCCGTAATCAACCAGGCAGCAGTAGGCAGTGTATATGGTCCCTACATTGAAGGTAACGCAATGAAGCTCCTGAAGGTGATTGACCGCCTAACGATGTCTGACAGCGCCAAAACGCGCCACATCCTGCGCAACGCTTCCACCCCTGCACAATTTGACGAAGCCGACCGCATAGTCGATAGCCTCATGACCGTACTGCAAGTCAGCCGCGGCAAGTTCGCCGATCTGGCCGAAGAATTCAGCCAGGACCCCGGTTCTGCCTCTAACGGTGGTGTGTACGAAAAAGTAACCCCCGGCCAGTTCGGGAAACCGTTTGACAACCTTCTCTTCCGCACCGGTACCGTTGGTCGCCTCTACAAAGTACGCACTCAGTTTGGTATTCACTTGGTGGATATCATGAACCGCAGCAGGAGTACCCAGCCCCGCGCTAAGGTTGCTTACGTTGTGGAACCGATCATCCCTTCTTCCGCCACCGAAGATGCAGTGATGGCCAAAGCGCAAGCCTTCCTGAACGGCAAGAAATCTCTCTCCGAAATGAAGAGCGCAGCCGAAGGTATGGGCATGGAAGTAAAAACCTCTACCCCCCTTCCGATATCCAACTACACCCTTGCTGACCTCGGTTCCGGCCAGGACGTAAAGGACATGATGTGCTGGGCCTACAGTGCCGACAAAGGCGACGTGAGCCCCGTGGTTTACTCCTTCACCGATCAGCAGCTGTTCTACCAGAACAACCACATTATTATCGCCCTTTCCGATGTACTTGCTAAAGGCTTACCATCCGCCTCTTCCGTAAAGGATGCCCTTCAGGGCCAGGTCCGTAACCGCGTCAAGGGTCAGAAGCTCGCCGACATGCTCGCAGGTAAGGACCTCGATGCCATTGCCGCCCAGTACGAAGTAACCGTCGACTCCGTTAGCAGCAACCCAACCCTTCAGAGCCTGCCCGGTATCGGTCAGGAGCCGAAGGTCATCGCCGCTGCCGCCATGGTTACAACCGGCAATACCAGCCAGCCCATCATTGGCCGCAACGGTGTCTATTTCGTGAAGCCACTCGGCGACGCAACTACCGGCACCAGCGGTAACCTACCCATTGCCCGCTCACAAATCAACACAACCGTACGCGCCCAGAACGGCAACGTGCTGCTGCCCGCGCTTCGCGCTGGCACTACGGTGGCTGACGAGCGTGCTGCTGGAGACTGCCAGTAAGTTAGTCTTTTAGCTCTTTAGTCTTTTTAGAGGAAAGCCCTCGTTGTCCTAATTTTGGCAGCGAGGGCTTTTTCGTACCCTCCACTTCAGGGAACGCCGAATAAATCACTTAACAAAACCCTCCGTCTTCATTCTCCGTTGTAACTTTGTCCTTCCAAAAGAAACAAACGAAATATGTCCGAAATAAAATCTTCCGGTATCAAAGGATACGCCTTCTTTGCCGGTATAATTGCCATCTTTCTGTTCATCATTCTTGTGGTGTACATCTATAAGTACAACCAAAGATTTGTACCCGCAGAGCCTATGAGATGGAGTGGCCTGATCCAGGCTGCCGGCCGTACACTTGTAGCCTAAAGGGCTCGTGACTGACCGGACCTCCCCTTCGTTCTCTTTTCTTCATTTGACCACTCTTGCGCTGGTGGTGACCTTTATTTGTTGTGCCTGTGTCAATGATCCGGCGGATGTGGCCGGCTTGCGCGATCAACTGAGTGATAAAGTAGAAGCAGCCGACAGCATCCGAATCATCTTCAGCGACTCCGGGATGGTACGCGCCATCATTGAAGCGCCGGTGATGATGAACTACCTTGAGAAATCAGACCAGCGGCAGGAATTCCCTAATGGTCTGCACGCCACCTTTTACGACGACTTCAACAATCCTACCAGTACACTGGTGGCCAAGTGGGGCGTGTACCGTAGCCGGAACCGGAACGTAACCGTACGCGACAGCGTTGTCTGGGAATCCACGGACCTTCAGAAACTAGAAACCGAAGAACTTAACTGGGACGAGAAAACAGGCCAGATACACACTAATAAATTTGTGGTGCTGAGGCAGCCCGACTATGTCATCTATGGCTACGGCCTGGAGGCGGATCAAGGCTTGGCTAACGCTAAGGTTTTGCAGGTGGATGGGCGGGTGCCCCTTTCACGACCTAAAGAGTAATTAGTGCTGCCGCGCGTTGTGCGGAAATACTCGCTTCGCTGGAGCATTAGTATATGTATCCCGATACAGCCACATAGCTACTCAACCCTTATATTAGTCCTACCTCCCGCATGCAGTAACGAATACATTATTACACCACTACAATTACTACCGTACTAATTTGGAAACTGCTCTTATTATCCTAGCTCTTGTTTTGTCCGCCCTCTTCAGCGGATCGGAGATTGCGTACGTATCGGCAAATAAGCTACGGGTAGAATTGAAAAAGAAGCGGGGTACGCGGGCCAGTCGGATCCTGGCGGGTTGGTTTGACCAGCCTGCAGATTTCATGAGTACCATGCTGGTGGGTAATAACATTGCCCTGGTGGCCTTCACTACCCTCATTTCTGGCTCCTTCGCCTGGCTCATCGGGCCTACTGACGGTGGAATGCTCAACTTGTTGGGAGAAACGGTGATTCTCACGCTCATCGTTCTTGTGTTTGGTGAATACCTGCCCAAGACCCTGTTCCGGCTTTATGCAGACGATGCGCTTTACTTACTGGCCATTCCGTTACGGGCATTGCAGTGGTTGTTGTACCTGCCGAGCCTCGTCATGACCGGCACCAGTAATGCGCTCTTGAGCTTATTTTTCAAACGACCCGCCGAAGAATTGGACACCGTACTTACGCGGCTTGACCTGGAAAAATTCGTTAACGAAAGCCGTGTCTCCGCCGATGAGGATACCATTATTATTGATACTAAGCTATTTGGTAACGCCCTCAACCTGTCCGAAGTACGGGTAAGCGACTGTATGGTGCCACGAACAGAAATACAGAGTATGGACGTTTCGGCCACCATCGACGAGCTGGAACAGAAGTTTCAAGAAACCCGTCTCAGCCGTATCCTGATCATCGATGGGGACATAGACCAGGTCCTGGGCTACGTCCACCACCAGCAACTACTCAAGCTTCCGGAAAACGTCCAGGATATCGTGATGGAGCTGACCTTCATTCCCGAAGTGACCCGGGTTACTGACCTTCTGAACCAGTCGATCAAGGAACAGCTAAGTATTGCCTGTGTAGTGAACGAGTTCGGCGACATTGCCGGCGTAGTGACCATGGAAGACCTGCTGGAAGAGATTTTCGGAGAAATCGAAGACGAATTCGACGAAGACGAATACCTGGAAACGAGAAACGAAGACGGCAGCTACCACTTCAGCGGCCGCCTGGAGGTAAATTACCTCAACGAAAAATACGACCTAGGCCTGCCTGACGGAGAATACCAGACCCTCTCCGGCTTCATCGTTGCCGAAGCTGAGCGCGTACCCGAGCAAGATGAAGAACTCGAACTCAGCGGCTTCCACTGCCGAATGATAGAGGTAACCAATACCCGAATTGAGGTGGTGCGGATTCGGAAGGAGATGGCTACAACAGAGAATTAAATAATGGGTAGGGTGTAATGGGTGCTGCTGCCACAGGTACAGAAAAGGCTTTCAAAAACAACGCCCGCAAGCCTGAACACTGCTCAACAGGCTTGGTTATTCACTTGACACCCTAAAATTAGTTGCCGATATATGGAAACCTTACTTGAATACATCAGCAACACCCCTGTTTCCGTTCAGTTACTGATTGCTTTTGGCTT
>Ga0306864_1001370_pt1 | contig 10002 bp, 8 predicted proteins | sample AntRauTorckE5430_FD_190448 | JGI IMG/M metagenome (GOLD analysis project Ga0306864, IMG submission 190448) | Saline lake microbial communities from Rauer Islands, Antarctica - Metagenome Torckler E5 #430 (v2) (version 2) | ecosystem: Environmental > Aquatic > Non-marine Saline and Alkaline >...
AAAGTCATCACATATGATCGGCAGTTTGAAGTTGATGACGTCCTTGCATGGGAAAAAGATCGGAACACTTTTGGGTGGAAGGAGAAGACGGGAGATCGCGTTTTTCTTTCGGAACAGTTTCGTCGTCAGGTGGAGAGAGTATCCCTGGAGCAAACCGATAGTGCGATCGGTATGAAGAAGAGACGACAGGAAGCATCCCTTGACAATAGTGGAAGTAGCCCATCGCTGGCATATGTGATGCGCGTAAAGGATAGGAATTTGTAATATGTAATCTAGAAGAAGGATAGCAGCTAAACAAGATGAGAGAATAACCCCTTCGCTGGAATCATCAATTGAAAGAAATCTTGATATAGAAGTAACCACGATTACACATCATGATGCTCTGACCTGCGATTTGTCAGATTTGTTGTGAACAGATCTGAACACATTATTGGTTGTGCAGAAGCAATTTAAGAACTACCGATTACAAATATGTAACGAGCCATCTATCGGTTCCAGAGATGTGGGACATGATTCAGCAGCAAGGAAATTGGCTTGACCCAGATGTTTGAGTTTTGATTGAATTTATCTGTACAATAGGATTTCTACACGAACTATTAACAATCAATCAACTTTGTACACGGGTAAATGTTTCATGATATTATTCATTTACTTTACTTCCCATTAAATCTAGAGTAAAAATATCCAATCACTGAAGTAAAACAAATCAAGGTTCTTTAAAGAACTTTCTAAAACTGGACAGGGAGAGATGATGGATCGAAAGTATCCGGTACAAGACCTGCACTAACGAAGATTTCCTTTCCATTGATCAGTTCTTGTGCAATAAACCCTGCTACCGCAAGCATGGCAACACGTCCATTTTGGAGCTCCTTCGTCGACATGGCAGGAAAATCTTCAGCATTATCAGGCTTGAGACCGAAGGGGTCAAATCCAATATCACCGGGAAAGTAGTCGTCTTTCAATACTCGTCCGGTATCTCCTCCTGGAGACTCCCATCCTTTGAGCGCACGAAATACTTCAGCTAAACCGATGCTTACAGCTAGGATCTCGAAAAAGGAGGGAACTACAGCACGAACCTCGTCCAAGTGTCGAATAGCAGGTCCAATATCGTTCTTCCCCATTTCGAAGAGTGGGTGGAATTTAACGGGGGCTTCAGTGACGAGAAACCCGACCAGGGCTAGCATTGCCACACGGCCGTGAGTCGTCTCAGATTCACGGTAGCCCTTCATCTGGGCAAGGGTGGCACCATCAGCAAAGCCGAAAGGATCAAATTCCTGGATAGGATCGATCGAGCCAGGAAGTCCGTATGCAAACTTGCTCTCATCTGGAACCCACCCATTGAGATCGCTATTTCCTGCGCGAAGTGTGGAAGAGGTGCGTTGCTGGGTAGCAGGGGCAAACGCGGAGACCGTGGAGATGGTAATCACAGTAGCGAGGGTAGTAAACTTGGTCATAATGGTAATAGTAGTTGATGTTCTAGATTTCAATTTATGAACAAAGATGTAATCTTCATTCCAATTACATGATCGACATTGACGTTATTTTTATTCTGACACACACATCTTAAGATATCTACCGTGTAGAACCAACCAAATTGCCACGAGACTATGCGTTGGCACACATCTTTCCTTCCCAACAATTTTTAGCACTGACAAGAAATTGAATTGTGAGGAACAATGGAATGACGCACCTACATCATCATCAGACACAAAACGTAGACCCTATTTATTAGACAAAACGTTAAGTCAATTAACTGTTTATATAAATGGCCTTTCAAATAATTAACTACAGGGTGAGTATTATCCCCTCCCAATTCTCCCTCTCTAGCCTCGGACCTACAGGCCTGTACTTACCTACTTACAACAACAGAACCTCTCTCTAGCAGTATGGTAGCTCTAGCGACTAGCAGTACTGGTAACCAGTACTCGTACCAGTGATGACCCAAGAACTCCCAAGAATTTAAGACTCCTGACCTCCTGTAAGGATTGCCATCCACAGTCATTTTTTTAATCATGACTTCTCAAGTATGAAATGAGCAACTGTAGAAATAAGAAAAACTTGTAATTTCTTTTAACGAATTCTGTAAGTACTTTCGTAATTTAATTATCGTCTTATAGATGATGGGATGGTACATAATATATAAGACCTTCAGCGCTGCAGTATCTATATATATATTACATGAAATATAGACTGTGATGCAGAGTTGATTGATTTTAAACAAAGTTGGCAGGTATTAATATGTTCACTCTTTTTCGCCAGCTCTCTGTGATCTCTGATCTCTGATATGTGTATTTCTTGTCATCTTTTTGTGGGATGAAACTGCATCATTTGCTCACCATTTGCGTATTCTTGTAACGTGTGCGGCTGATCACTCATTCTACATTCATTCCTTCTTCCTATAAACAACAAACTCCACCAACTTGCCTCCATCGCTTTCGCTTTCTTTAGCCTTTGATTCTTTTACGTTATTTCCCAACGAAATGACATTTCGCTTATTCTTGCTCTTCGATGATTTTCCAGAGGGAAAGAAGGACTTTCCACTGCAACCATCACTCTTTGCCTTGAGTCCCCAGTCCTTGGTTGATTTTGGAGTCTTTGTCGGGCTGGGAAACACGGAGGGAACGCATAAAGGAGCAATACTAATAGATGGAAGTGCAGAGGGTAAAGAACTTGCAGATGGTAGGACTGAGGGATCATCCGATGGCAACACACTTGGCTCATCCGATGGAAGGACTGAGGGATCGTCCGATGGCAACACACTTGGTGTCCTAGGGGTGAAATCCCAAGATTCCCCCCCCACCGGGCGGTGGGAAAAGTTCTTGCCCTGCCTGCTACCTGCTACCTGCTCGCCCGCCCGCCATTCGACACATCATTGTGAAGACGTCTGATAGACACTTGTTAAATACTAAATACTGAAGAATCTTTTCCATTAAAATATATTCCACAAAGAGAGATAGAGATTTCTAGATTGCAACAATGGCATCTAAAGGAACTGAATCAAAGAACTACTATGACGATGGATCCAATCAGGTTTCCGAAGTATCTGCAGTTACACTCAAGAAACTAGCGCGGGTAAGATAGAAGAAACTGACTGAGTAACTAACAAACAAACGATCAATTACTCACGAAATTCTTTACCTCATTTCTTCGTAAATATTTAACAGAGGAGAAACCTAACTGGTGAATCAGAGTTACTTGTTATTGTCCTTGTTGGTCTTCCAGGCCGAGGAAAATCTTTCATAGGTCGCAAATTGCAGTCCTTGATAACCTGGCGAGGGAACGAATGCAAAGTGTTCAACGTTGGAAGGTACCGCCGGCATGTCCAAAGAGAACTCGAAGCTGAGGAGGAACTACAAGGAGTAGACGCCATCCGTCAATCAGTCGGAGCATGTGATGCAAACTTTTTCGACAGCAAGAATCCAAAAGCGCAGGAAATGAGGCAGAAGAGTGCTTCGTTGGCAATGAAGGATATGCTTGAATGGCTTGATTATGAACCTCCCATTGAGGAGCGGATTGCTGATGTTACCATGGCACACATTGCTGCCAAGGCTAGTATAGTCACTAGTCGGATCGCTATCTTTGATGCGACTAATTCAACGCGAGAGAGACGGAAATGGGTGTTGGAAGAGGCAACTAATCCCGCCAATAGAAATGGAAAAAAGACTGGATGTGTCTTCGTCGAAAGCATCTGTGATGATCAAGAGCTCTTGGATGAGAATTTTAGATTTAAAGTCCGTAACAGTCCTGATTTTCATGGAATGACGGAGGAGGAAGCCATTCTAGATTTGAGAAAGCGGGTCCAAAAGTATGAAGAGGCATATGAAACAATTGAGGATGATACCCAATCATATATCAAGATTTTCAATCTCTCTTCCAAACTACTAGTCAATCACATATACGGAAGAATGGCAAAAGTTATCGTTCCCTGTCTCATGTCGTGGAACATCGGATCTCGTCCGATCTATCTTATTCGGGCTGGAGAAACTGTGAATTCCGCTCAAAACGAAAATTCAACAAAACCCCGTAAAGTCAACCGGGGTGATATGCTCGGACCGAGAGGAATCCATTTCAGAAATGCGCTTGAGAAATTCATGGAAAAGGAGGGGAAAATATTCGCTCAAAAATCAAAAGATGCTTTGAAAATGGCATTCGGTCCTCAAAGTCGGACAACCGGAACTTCCATCAGTGGAGTTGTATCTGCTGATCAGGCATTGTTGATGGAGGAAGATTCTGATGCTGAAGATGTCAACTTGGGTTTCAACATTCATATCATGTCTTCAACCATGCCTCGTGCAGTGGAAACTGCATCGTGGCACAAACTCCATTTTAAAATTGAGGAGTTGCCAAATCTTAATCCATTGGACAAGGGTGATTACTCGGGCATGGAACTGGAAGAAATAAGGGAAATTGATCCAGAATGGTATGCAATGCTTGAGAAAGATCCCTTTTTGACGAGATTTCCAGGTGGGGAATGCTATGCAGATTTGATTCACCGTCTAGAGACTTGCATCATTGATATGGAACAGCAGGTGAATATGACCTGCTGTGTGAGTCATGTGAGTGTTCTCCAAGTGCTCATGGCATACTTTCGACGAACGCCAAGCAGCAAATGTACATCCATTGAGGTTCCTATGAATACTGTGATCAAATATACACCTGTTACTGGAGGAGGTTGGACTGAATCAATGCACAGAGTTATCAAGCCAGAACATCTTGACAGTACGAATCATGAGATTTCTCTTGTGCAAACTTCGAATAGTACTCCCATCTGGGGAGATCATCCTAGTGCCAGTACTTCAAGGACCTTTGCGTATACATCATTCGAGGAAGAAGGGAATGAAGATTTTGATCGTGAATAATATTGGTCGGAATTGTATTTTGATTACTTCATTTGATATTGGTACTTGCACTTGTGTATCTGGATTCCTGCTGGCATACCACCACGTGCATGCAGTTTGTTGCAATAAAATTCTAAATTTGACAATGAATATTTCATGCCTTTGATAAGAATCTTCTGTAGGAGAAACAAAACAATAAGTGAAAGTGATAATGCTTGCCTCTTTTTAGGATTGTGTACAGTGTACATCGTATATCATAGGCACAAACTGTTTGCAAGAACATTAATGGAAGCTGCGGAGCGAAGCCGGGTGTCTGCCCCGCCTCCTACTCCTGCTACTAGTTTAACAAGAAGCATCATGGCGGGCACGACTACTGCCCATAAGTAAGAAGAAGAATCAGAAGTATGCATGCAACATCATGCAAAATTGGGTTACAATAATTATGTCCTACCTCTTCGATGATAGGGCTGACCTTCTAGTAGGAAGGGACACACTGTCAGTAGTGGAGAGCAGTAAGAACCATCCAACTTGTCGACTATTTCGTTGATATGGACAATGCATTTGCCATGGCATGCCACCAAATGACTAAGCATGGCCTCATGCGAATTAAAACAGCGATGATCTTTCCAATTGGTCTCACAATCGAAGCAATACCACAAATGGTTATGCGAGTCTGAACAACCAATTGCTCCTGGACGCCGAATATCGTTGTTATGGTGTGCGCGAACGTGGTCAATAGCATCACCTAGATCATCAAACTATTTTGCGTGCCAGAGACAGAGATGATTAGGACATATTGTACAACACCACATAGTGAAATCAAGTGCTTATGAAAGAACCTCAATTTTAATAAAGATTATATTAAGCATAGTACAACGGATGTATTGCATGTCAGTGCATGACAACCAGAGTTCTCAAGCTAGAAAGGTGACTTCGATGACCGTTTTGTACAATAATTGTTATCTATCACCCTTCTTCGCATCTATTCATCTAATCGTGAAAATAAATCCAACCTTCTCATTGATCATAATGCACAAGTTCAAGCAAACTCTCCTACCACCTACCAGCTAGCTAGCTAGTCTAGCAGAAATTGGATTGACGAAAGAGAAAGATTTGATTCTGCATCTTCTCTCTCTACGAGCACCTGCAGCTGTGTATTCAAGAACCTTCTGAAATGACATGGAATTATACATTTAGATGTATCCTCAGGATAAAATTACCAAGACAAAGCGAATACTAGACAAAAATCATTGTATTCTTAAGTTATGCTTTAGCTGGTATCATAATGTTGACTAAACGTAGTCAGCTCAAGGCAATGATTCAAAGTGTAACAATGATCGGTATGAATTGAAGTTCGGAGCTAACTCAACTTAAACGAAGTACCATCTCATCCAAAGAAACACCAGATGAACATGCAAACGCGTATTATCTATTATAGTTGACGGGTACTTCATCTCTTTTGTATGTGTGGGTGCACATTCAAAATATTCAGATGGATGTAAAAATGAAGAATAATCGCCATGTCCCTTCTCTTGATTGAATCAGATTCATCAATTCATCTCATCAATCCATTATTGTGTTAACCCCTTGTCATCAAATCAGAATAGAAGGAACTTTCCAAGATCAACACCACCAGTCCATCCTAAATGCTGAAAGATTTTAGTGCAAGCCCATCCTGAAAAGATTGGAACAACCACATTATCATCCACGTGAAACGGCAGCATTGGCACACCACAAATCTTCTTTGGCATAGTCAACGCAGGCGTCGGCACACACAAATCTGCAAAAGACCCTGCAATACCAAGTGCAATTGACGCAGCTGCGATGCTACCCCTTGTCACTGGATTCGAAGCTGCATGAATCTTGGCAATTGAAAGGACATAAAAATTAAACGGCAAACAAGTCAGTGCCCCACCCATGAATCCCAAAACTCCTTTATTTCTTCCAATCCCCAAAAGTCCATTTTCAATCCTAGACCAATAAACATGCCTCGTCTGTCTTCCAAAAAAGCTCGCCGAGGGATCAGCCAGTGCCAATTGGCATATACCTAGACTAGCACAACTCGTTGGGAAACAAGCTGCGGTAACAGATACTCCCAAGAAATAATAAAAACTCCCAGTGAATTTTCCTTCCATTTCATGTTTTCTCAAAGTTCCCCCCAAGACAAAGCTGAGAATATCATTCATCCATCCGAATCCTTCTCGGTAGCGGAGGCATTCCATGATCAGAGTGCAGCTCGTTAGGAGTGTCATGAATGGTAAGAATATGTCTTTTGGAAGCACTTGATTGGCTGTTGCGAATATTAGTCCGGATACTGCGTGGAGGGTTTTACGTCCAATGTTTACGTTATTGCGGCTCTATAGAGAGAGGGGATTAGTGTATGTTGTTAGCAGAGTGCATGTAGCCAAAGAATTTGGTCAATAGGGGATGATTCATGCTGATTTCAATTATGTTCTTTGCAATCATACTGATGACCCTCCTTATAATAATATCCAATGCAATGCAATGCAATGCAATGCCACACTGCAATTCCTCTCGTGATATTCAACGCACCTTTAGTTTCTTAGCATACTTCTTGTGACTCTTTTCTTCTTCCTTCATGGCCCTTCTCTTGCCAATCCTCTCAGTCCTCCTCTCTCTCCTGGTCAGCCGTTTCTGTTCACTAATATGATTGGTAATAATCTCATTTCCCATTTGCGAGGTACTGATCCTAAGTGGAGGCGATGCCAATCCCGTCGCTGCTTCTTCAGCAGTAGTGACGGTTTCAGAAGAAACAGCAGTAGTAATATCATCAGCTGCTGATTGAACTTCAACTTCAACTCCAACTTCAATTGCCTCTTCTGTAGGATGAGTCTCGCCATCGACAGTACGTGTGGATGTCATACCTTCTTCCTCTATTTCCTCATCTTCGCCGCTGCTGGTGCTGATGGATCCCCCGTTGACGTTCAGAAAAGGGGTATTCTTATTCTTATTCCATGCCGAGATGGAAGTCCTAGTAGTACTATCAAGCGATGACTGAAGATTGGTGATGCTGTGCATGCTACCGAGTGAATAATTATTTGCTGAAACGAGGGTGAAGGTTCCCAGCGACAGGAGGAACATCAGCAGAAAGGAACAGGGAATGGAATATTGTGTCATTCTAGATTCTTGATATTTTCGGCGACTGCGGTTAGCGGATGGATTATAGACTGAAGAATGGAAGATGGAATTCCCTGTTGATTCTGTTCTATTCTTTTCTATTCTATTCTATCTACTGGATGCTTCAATGGACTGTCCACGATTGGATGGAATGAAGTGATGCAACGAATTTAAGAATTGAAGGATGATAGTTTGACTGGACTGGAGCAGTGGAGTGGAATCAAGTGAGCAAACCAGCGGTAGGTGAGTGAAAGTTGAAAAACTGAAAAGGTGCAAAATAAACATACGTTTGCATTGAAGTTTATAGGTCTTTGGAAATATGACATCTTCTGGACTTTTACTAGAAGGTAGTCAGATACATGATCAGATATATTCATTTTCACTTGCCCTATGCATCGACTGATGAAGGCGGTATTTGCGATAACTTGACGGCCTTTTATAATTGCCCCTATTTTCAACGGTTGAAATAAGAGAACAGACAGTATCATCAATCGTCAGTATTCTATTATTTATTATTTGCTGTCCATGACAACTGGCAATCATTGCATGATTTGACATTCTAAAATGACGAGTGAGTGAATTCATGACAAACAACTCTTTTTGGATAATGTTTTTGATCCCATTGTATATCTTATTTCATAATTTGAACATAGGAATTTGACCGCAGATACCGCATAGAAGAAATTCATCAACTTGTAAAATGATTATTGTGTTCATGTATGTTTTATCTTAGCTCCGTCCATCTCCATCGTTTCCGCATTGCCCTCATTCCTACTTTCTATGTGAATCCATGTAGACCTGCAAACAAAAACGATGACTTGTACTGCATGGTCTACCAGATGATTCATTCGTAGGACTTGAAACTTACCATCGCCCATATTCTCTCGTGTATTCATTCTCACACTCATCACGCAAAAAATGATTTGAACCGACCTGCAATGCTTTGCCCACCTGATTCATTGACAGAACTTGAAATTCCGATTCGCCCGCTCTTGGTGGGGGAGTGGAAGTCTTGTCCTGTTGGACCACTCATGTATTCACTCTCGCACTCATCATGCATTTTTAATACTTGTTCCACCAATCTATGATCCCTGCAATTATCCTGGACCAAATCTACTATGGCCGTCATGGTCTTCTGATACTGTAGCCGAGAATGGACTTCCGCAATATATGTACCTTGCTTCATTTTTAGCTCTTCCTTCAACTCAACCTGGGCCATGGACAGCTGATGAGTCTGTTTCTTGTATTTACTTCCATCTATTTTTAATTTCGCATTCGTCTTGCTCATTTGTTTCGCATGCTGGTTCAATGCTGCAAAAGATGCACCAGCAGAAGCATTGGCGTCCATGAGGCGCTGGTTGTTTTCCTTGAGGAGTTCGAAGTCGGTGCGGAGTTGGGAATTTTGACTTCGGAGCTTGAACACTTCCTTTCGCAAGTATTCCAGCATTTTACCACTTTCGTCCATGAGGGTTTGTTGATGGGCTGAGATTGCGGATGCAGCAGGGCGGTACGGTGTAGCTTTGGAATTGGGTTTTGATTCCGATGGTGTGGCGTCACTTCCTGGTCCTGCTCCATCTCCATCTTTATAGATAATTACTGTTTTACCCTCTTCGGCTCTCTTTTCGGCTTCGATGCGCTTGGCTTCGGCTTCTTCGAGCTTCCTCTGAAGAGATTTAAGTTGGTTCTCCAATTTGGCTTCTTCAACTGCTTCAGCCAATGCTGCGCAATATAATGGACGTTGACGGGATCCTCTAGCGCAAGCTTGAATCTTGACTGCGGCAGCACGGAGCATTTTGAATCGTCTCAAGGCTATTACTGTACGGAATGTATTTTGGATTTTGGTGGCACGATCATCTCGTTTTAATTGAAGAAGTGTTGCGCGACAAGAATTTGATCGCGACCAACACTGAATCATGATGGTGGCAGCGAGGACCTTGAGATATTGAGCATGAGCAGCATTGCGCCGCGTTTGTGCTTGGAGGAAGATGGTCACATTGCGCAGACGGAGATATTCCGATCTTGCGAC
>Ga0306864_1001371_pt1 | contig 10001 bp, 9 predicted proteins | sample AntRauTorckE5430_FD_190448 | JGI IMG/M metagenome (GOLD analysis project Ga0306864, IMG submission 190448) | Saline lake microbial communities from Rauer Islands, Antarctica - Metagenome Torckler E5 #430 (v2) (version 2) | ecosystem: Environmental > Aquatic > Non-marine Saline and Alkaline >...
TCCCCTGTTTAGCTCGCGCAAGAGGCACTTTCAAAAATGCCAGGTTTGGTATAATCCCGAGGTGTGGGCCAAAACCTAAGATAACCATTCAATAGACTTTTAATTTTTAACGTAATTATTGCATTCATATCTTAGTGGAAGTGGAGCACTTGTCGAGATAAGGAGGCAAAACCACCCAAAAATAGGGTATACGACATTTTTGAGCCAATCAGATTGCAGATGGAGGCAAGGCTCTTATTGACATCAATTAGCCAATCAGATTGCAGATGGCTGCCATATTGACGACTTTCATTTTAGCTACATTTCATTGAAACTTGACTGTCAACTACGAATTTAAACAAATCGATTGAACTTTTTTGCAAACTTAGCGTTGATCGCAGATTACTAATGGTCCCTCCCTCGTCCCCTTGACCATTAGATTACCATCTACCTTATAAAATATTAGTTAGGAGGTTTTTATCGAGTGGGCAGGCATAGCTACCTGTATCTACGAACTTGGTGATGTTAAGGAAAATCAAATGGAGAAAAATAAAGTAGACTAGACTGCTCAATTTCAGGATCACTACTGGTGAGCCGACTCTTCGTTTGCATCGTTCGGGCTGCATCCAACTTGAGCGCCTCCACTAGTGGCATTTATAACATTGTCGGAATTGTTTTCTACTTGCTCACTAGGAAGATTCTCTTCTTCCGTTATGGTAGCACCAGGAAGATTCTCTTCGTGTGCATCGTTCGGGCTGCATCCAACTTGAGCGCCTCCACTAGTGGCATCTATAACATTGTCGGAATTGTTTTCTACTTGCTCACTAGGAAGATTCTCTTCTTCCGTTATGGTAGCCTCCATTAGATCGAAGTTTTGTTCTTGACCATCGTTTTCATTGTCCACAAAATTTAAATCCGAATCCCCTATTTGATCTAGCTCTGGTTGACTGAAATTGGCATGAGGCCTGTCTTCTGCAAAATTCACTCCAAGTCGTCTGGATAAAAAAGTCATCGCGCCAAAGTCCCATGGTCTCACATCTGGCAACGCATTAAGAATCTTTGCCATTGTCTCAACTTCCATAATCATCCGTTGTTTTCCCTCCGTCGTTTCGGGAAACGAGAATAAAACTTTGTCATCCGCTTCTAAAGCAAGAAATATTTTTGGAACTTTGGAATCCAAGTGAGCAAATATTCTTGAGAAAACATTCATCAAATCCTCTTGTGGTAGTAGGGAGAAGAGTACCTGGTGCATCTTCTTTGTGTTGATAATTACTCCCTCTAAGAATGGACAGCACTGGACCTCCGATTCGTCTTCTATCTTGCCTCTCTCGTCAAAGTTTGTCATCCCGATCCGTGGTGTTAAACTATGTTCTATGATTCCGCCGATAATTATTACAAACTTTTCTAATACCTTGTCGTGATGCTCTGCAAATTCCTTCTTGATTTTGTCAAGATCCGCAAGTAACGGTTGTTGCTTACTTGGTAGCTGAGCCATTAATGCCGCACGAACATGTGGTAATATAGACTGAATGACTCCGACACACTGAGTGACCAATGCTAAATGCTTTGCGTTGATGCTTTTTAACCTTGCGGAGCTGTGTATCGCGCCAGCGCCAAGTACAAGCTGGGTTGATCGTGAATTAAACAGTCGAAGTAGTTCAGAAACTTTGCCCACCACATTTGTTGCCAGGGTTTGAAAATGCGCAGCGCATGCTACATTGCTCATTATCATTTCTATTAGTAAAAGGCAAGACCAAACGACCCTATATCGCTTGCCTTCTACTGTTGCGACAGGCTGTTTTTCAGATTGCTCGTCACCATACGTTATGTTATTATGTGTTGATAACACCGCTCGACCTGAACACAATCTATCCAATACAGTTTGTCGATCTGCAGAGACCTGAAAATGCAATGAAAAAAATCGTGGGTGAGTAATATGAATATCTATATCGAAAAATATAATTGAACAAACTTACGTCACATTGTGTCCATCGTTCTGTGTCCAGTGCTGCTGCCAGACTAGACATATTCGCTTCGTGCTTTCGCTCCACAAATGCTTTCGCTTGTGCCAACAGGGTACTCCTCAAAACGTACGCCTTTTGACCTGAAATCCTTTCCAACTGAAGTGTAAATGCAAGGCATGAATCCCATAGTCGCCTCATTTCCTGAAATGTTATCAAGGAATGCGTCTCTTTTCTCAGTCGCAGCAATTCGGAGACTGATCGATGAGATAGATCTGCTCCAGCAGATAACGCTGCAGGGGAGTGGGTGCCTGAGCCGTTTGTATTACCATTGGCGTCCGATAAATCATCTCCATTCCGTGTTTTTTTGTCAAGGTTGTCTTCATCCTTAAACGAAATTCCTTCCTCTAAACAAAATTTATTTACTCCGGCAGCGCTTTTGAGGAGGCTCAATACATGGTCATAAATCATATCCAAACACTCCATAAATTGATCAAATGACATTGCAGTTACCCCTTCAATAATAGAGGATTTGGACGACCCGCCGTTCATGTCATCCTTACTTTCATTGCCACCGTTACTGTTCTCGGGGATAGACACGATAGTAGCGCTGGCAACGGACAATTTTGTCTTTCCCTTTACAGCATCTATAGCGCATTCACTCACTGTTGTCTTAATAGTAACTCGAATTGTGTCACATAGTTTTTCCCGATAAATGTCTGCCATGGTAGATAATTTTCCACATTTTTTCATGGCAAGGATTGTATTTTTCACCTTTGACGCTGAAACAGCGGATGAACGGGGCGAGGCCGTAGATGTCAATAGCTCCCCATTGTTGCGACCATTCCAAGATAGGAATGATTCCACCAAATCATTGGATAAATCCATGACCTACAAATAATGGCAAAAGGTAAAAAGGTTAACGAATGATGCGAATCAAACGATCATACCCACCGAGAGCTGCTATTCAAGACATTATGATATAACTCACCACTAGATTTTCATACTGAGCCAATTGATCATAAATCTTGTTCATTGCTGTAATCTTTCTCAGAACATGTTTCTCTTCCTTCTCCCTGGTATCATTACCATCGTTATCTATAATCTTCCCATCCAGCAACCTCCTCGCCAAATGGATCCTCTCTACAGCCCCCAAATAATCACCAGTTTGTATCAAATTTCCCACACTCGCCTTGACTTCAACCACATGCTCAATCTCCTGCAAAACTTGTTTGAGAATCATGGTATCTTTTCTCCGTTTATCCATAATCGGCACCATTTCCGCATCTAAAATACTCCTATCCCGGATAAGATCCAATTCCCGCCGAAGAGATTGAACATCTTGCACAGAAGAAGCAACAAGCGATTTCAAGTGTGTAAATCTATTCGTTTCACGAAAGAACGAGGATGATTTTGATCGTACCTGGTGCAATAATGCCAGCTCAACGGTATCTAGATGTTGTGTGAACTGCTCTGGATTTTGAATGTGAATAATGTCATGATCCGTTTCTCTTGAATGCTCATCGTCATTACCATGCGTATGTCCACCAACGTCATCATTATCAGGCAGTACGAGGAGTGATGAGAATGTATCTGGATCGGTCAAGTCAAAATATTCACTAAAGAATATTTCTGGTACTGAATGGGTTGTTGGATCCAAAGAATCTCCGTTCTGTTCTTTTTTGTCATTCTTGCCATTTACTCTGTTGGTATCTTGGGTACCTTCCACGTATATCCTAGCATGATTCGTCTTTCCATTGTCATGATTAGTATCATTACCGCCATCATCGACATCTTTCACAACATCTCGTAACTTTAAGTGTTCCGCCATCGCTCCACATTTTCTTATATATGCTTCAACAGAAGATAAATCTAAATCCAATATTTCAGCAGGCAAATCTTCATTCGCAATTTGTCCCTTGATCATATCTTCTCCAAACATGGACGGGTAGATGGCGCCCATGGTAGACGAGACTGATGATCCCGCGTGGAGTCCATTGATGGAATTCAATTCTGTTTCAAAATCTAGGTTACCAGCGGAAGCTGCTGCGAATTCGTTTGATTGTCCGGATGGGAATGTTCCAAGGTATGACTTGGAATAGGAGAATAGGGTTGAATTGAACGATTCGATTTCTTTCGAGAATGTGGATGACATTGCGGTCATGGATGAGAAGAACTTTGGATCTAGGATACCGTTTTCAGCAGATGATGCATTATTACTATTGCTTTGCGAGTTAGTAGGGCCATTATCATTGCTATTGCCATTGCCATCATGATTTACGGTGGCATCCGAAGCTGTGATTTGTTCCAATATTCTTGGAGAAGTAACGACTCCCAATAAATTAAAATTTTCCAGAGAGTTTCCATTCTGATTTGACTCATTCTGTCGTCTGTTAGTGCTATTAGCAGCACCCCTGCCTCTGTTATTGCTGTGGTTGTTCTTACTGTTAATCGCAGTGAGGACCTTCTCCGCTTCAGCCAATGCAGCTTGACGAGCATTCACTCTCATTGCTGGTGGCAGCCGTTGAACATTTGTATTGTATGTTTTTTTATTTGCGTCTTTTTTGAATGCAGTCTTTTGCGAAGAAGGAAGGAACGACGATAAGAGCGAAGACGCACCAGGGGGATTATTCGCATTAGCAGTAGCATTCGTATTAGCAGCAGTAGTACTAGTAGTAGTACGAGTATTGGACGATGATCCACCAACAGCTGCTCCTGACTTTGATGCTGACTTTGCAAATAAACTGGAATTCATTTGAATTATCGTTAATTAGCAAACTGATAGCTTGTGCCTTACGATTCCTCTGGTGGAACTATCAGCTGTGGTAACGCAATGCAAGTCGATCACAAACTTTGATTTATTATCACTGTTATATCTGTCGGTTGTCTTATTGTTCATCTGTTGCCTGTTGCTATTTGCTATCTTTCTGTTCTGTGATCTACACAAAATGCTTTTTTTAAATGGCCTGTTTAGCTTGCTCACTTTTTCCACACAAACTTTATCATACAGGAAGATACAGGGATCAAGTTCACATTGACATGAATAGATAATACTGTTTTTCCATATTTTTTATAATCAATCCTCCAATTATTTTAAATATTTGTTACTCCGAAAGGATTCGTACCAGCAGATGACTTCTCAATGTTCTCCAACGCGAACCCATCGTCACCCATCAACCTTAGTCTCGTATCATGATACACAAGCAAACTCGGCCTATGCCCTACACTCACATAAGTCAAACCCGGACGAGACAAACCTTTATCATTCACCAAAGTCTTTTGGGCCTTATTTTGCAACAACTTGTACATATTTGCTTCTGCCACCATATCCAACGCAGAAGTCGCTTCATCCAATATAACAAATCTGGGCTTGTTCACTAATAATCTCCCAAATGCAAGACGTTGCTGCTCACCCAATGATAACGTATTACTCCAATCCAGGACTGTATGCAAACCCTTTACTGCATCACCATTTCCCGCTCGACATGCTAATTCTGCCAAATCCACCTGTTCCAATATCTTCAACAGTTCCTCATCCGATAACGACTGACGGAGCAAATGGGATCGGCTCAATTTATGTCCTTCCGGATATAATTCTTCGTCCAACCCCTCTTCATCTTGACTAGGATACAATAATTGCGCTTTGAGAGATCCTATTGCGCAATAAGGTCTTTGGGGTAAGAAATATACATCCTCATCCGATGGACGGTCAATGGATCCTTCTCCTGATGTCCATAAGCCTGCGATGGCTCTCAAAAGGGAACTCTTGCCTGCTCCAGAGCTACCCACTATGAGAAGGTTTTCTCCCTCGCGGACAGACATGTCGAGGTTGGATATTAGGGTTCGTTTGCCATCGGGGGTTGTGAGGGTTAGGTTGCGCATTGCGAGTGCTTGGAGAGGTGCTGTGGAGAATAGATCGGTTCCCAATGGTGTCATTTGATTCAATTCAATCTTGGGAATCATTGCTTTGGTGAGGGAATGGGATGATGCGAACGTATGTGTGGTTGCATTTGTAGTCCGCATGTTTGTATCGCTCTCTAGAATAGCGGTACCATTAGTCTTGCTTGCAGCAATAATATTTTGTGGAAGCTGGAGCAAGCCATCCTCTTCGGATCGAAAGTCATCCACTTCACGAATGGCAATCATGAAGGAAGACAAACGATCAATTGCAGCGGAGAAAGAACTCAATTGTTCAAACTGGTTGACAATGAGAGAGAGGTCACGTAGAACATGGTTGAATGCTCCAGCTGATTGGGATACAACACCTAGTTGGATTGCACCACTAAAGTATTGTGGAGCGACAACCCATACTGGTAAGATTTGTACAAAGTCTATCATGAGGATTGGGGAGAAGAAAAGAGCATGTGAGAATGAGAGAAGACATGAGATGCAAGAATTGTGGATATCATGTAATCTGAAGGATATCTAAAATTAGGGCAACGCAAGGAAAACTCACAGTTGTAACTTGTTGTAAAGAAATCCACATTTCTCTGGGAAGTATTGATCTGCTTACGATTGTCAATAACTTTCTCAAGCCGGTTGACTACCTCCTTATTCTCAATATCTTCACCCGCGTAGAAAGCAATGCTTTCGGCATTATCGCGAATACTATAATTGTACGATATTGAGAACGGCGATGGTGAGAACACAATGCCAACATGACACTTGCTACCAAGCAGACTATACATGTCCATGTGACAGAGATACACACATCATACATCACACATAAGTTAGTAGACAATAAGTGTAGCGACCGCGGACACACTCACCGAACCAATGAATAACGGAAATCAGCCTCCTTCTGCAACTTTTGATAATTCAATCCAACCAAATTTTTACCCAGTGTAGCAGTAGTAAATGTTCCAAAGAGAGCATAAATGATGATTGCACCAAATAGTTGTGGCTGAATGGAATACAGAATTAGACTGAACGACACAAGGTCAATCGCTGATGTCAACAAAGTGAGGAACAAAGTGAGACTGAAGGCTGTGAAGGAACGCACATCTTCTGTGATACGCTGATCGGGATTATCAATTTCATTTCCACGTTCTAGGTTGTAGTACACCTTGTTGGAGGTATACAGTTGAAGACAACGATCTGTCATCCATTCTCGCCATGATACGCTATGATTTGCAGCGTAGGAATGAGTCAATTGTGTGAGAAAGGGCTTCTTTGGCAATGTGATGGTTTTACCACACACAAACTTATATATATATATATATATACATCATATATAGCAACATTTATGCAGTGTCCACGTCCGTAGCCGTAGGGTACTTACGCCAATCTTTCCCTTTGAAATGTATACAAAACACTAACAGGACTTCCCACCAATAGCGCAGCAGCATATTTCTGAAGCATGAAATAGAACTGGTCTATATCCTTACTACTCAACGCATTCCAAAAATCCTTTCCAAGATAACTAAACGCGACACTTACGCCACTATTCAAGAGCGTCATGGCGATCATTCCAGCAAATAACCATCGGCCAGCCGAAGATTCTTTGTAGTATGGCAGAGCCATTTCTGCAAAGGCGGAGAATTTTTGAGCAAGATCTGTTTCAGTTTCGGTCCCAGTTTCTTCTGAACTGTTGATGCTATCGACTCCAGAATCGGCATCGGTATCGCTACCTCTGAGGGATGATGTAAACATCCTTTTGTTATTTTGGATTGATCTCATGTTTGCATACGTATTACAGTTACCATTGACGTTAGCATTACTATTACCATGGACAGTGGTAGTAGTAGCGATGCCATTAGCATTACCAATAGCATTACTATGCAAGTGATTCGTTAAACGAAGGTGGTTGGGGAATGTGAATGCCAAGGATTCTGGTGCAAGGAAAGTAGCTGATATGCACGTGTAAAGAAGAAGAAGTGGGATTCTTCGTAGCCACTGCTGGTTGACAATGATGATTCCATTGCGTCTGTTGGTAACTTTTTGCATTTCAATTTTTCTTTCACTTGTATTTTCAGGTGCAGGAAACTTAAAAGGGTTTTGACGAAAGGAAGAGAGCTAATGTTTGTAAACTATTTTCCATGCACTGTGGACGGTGGTATATAGTCTATATGATGCTACTGTAGACTACTACTATTGTGGAACTATTCCTATGCGTGCTGTACGTTGTGTATCTTCTTGTACATATCATTATTATCACCTTCTAGAGATCCCTTTAGAGGTAGGTAGCGAGTAGCGAGTAGCATAGATAGATAGATATCTTTCTTCAGAAGAAGATGATGATGATGGATGATCTTGGATGATGTGGAGTTGAAAAGCCGAACTTTTTATTCCCGCGCTTTTGGACAAATTGTAAAAAAGGGAAAGTTTCCAACCATTGACGTTTTTGATCTTTTTTGATGTCTGATGATGATAGATGATAGATAGCTAATAGCAGTAATATGATTTATGATAGATGTGATATCTGTTCTCTGTTCAAGCATCAACTATCAAGTATCGTATGTTCAATGTAAGTGCACGACACAAGATGTGCATTATTCCGTGGTCTAATTACACAGCTGCTGCCTATTGAATTCTTCAATTAATCTCCTACTACTGCAGCATCGCATCAACACCAAAGCAATGATGACACTTTGCATAATCCTGCTTCATCTATTGATAGGAATGTGCTGCTGGAATCATAATCATCACCATAATCATAATACGTTCTTCTGTAGCGCGTTCGTTACCAGCAGCACTTATACTACTGGAATTACTGGCAGCATATTCATCTCAACAAGGAAAGAAATAACGCGAATATTCACACAGAGGAGTCATCGCAGGAGAACTGCAAATCTCCTCCATACAACGCCTCTATCCAATGAAAAGAATGGAGATAGCCTGCCTTTGGACCCTCCATCATCCGAGCCTCCCAGCTCTCAACAACTTCGAGCGGCTGTGTTTCAACCACCTGCACCGTCCAATTCCATCATAAATAATCCACTAGGTATCTTGACACAGGCTGCTGATTGTCTCCGTGTTGCTTCCATGCACAACATAGATCTTGTCCTCTTTCCTGAATTGTACCTTACAGGTGGCGTATCATACTCGGAAAGTGATGGTGACAATGTTGATGCTAATGCAGATGATTCACAGGGGGATGGAAATCATGCTGGGGTATCAGCTATGCATGCATCATTAGACCGCGAGAGTTATGAATTGAGCATTATCGGGAATCTCTGCGCCGAACTGAATGTTGCTTGTGCAATGGGATACGCGGAATTAAAGCATGAAAGTGAAATTGACGCTTCTATTGTAGAAGTATCATCCGTATATAACTCCATGGCATTATTTCATGCGGATGGAAGCAGAGCTGCGAATTTTAGATGTACCATTTCTGATACAGACAAGTACTTGAATGGAAACCCATTTGTGGAGGTCATGCCTGTCAATCTAAATTTGCCATGTAGAGGAGAGGAATCAAGGAATAATGACAATCAGATCAAGGTCGGAATGGCAATCGGAAACGAAATATTTGTACCTGAGCATTATCGTCATCTTGCTCGAAGTGGTGCACAGCTCCTCTTAGCGGCATCTGCCTTCCATTCTCGTTGCCATTCTCAAGATGAACATGTTTCTTCTGCCAATATGGAAGAGAAGTGTGTACTGACCACTCGAGCAATGGAGAATGGGGTGCCAATTCTTTCATCGAATTATGTTGGTGTTCGTGGTGGTGGGTGCGAAGCGGGTGAACTATTATTCAACGGATCCTCTGGAATTGTATCGTCGCGAGGGAAAGATCTTGTTGTGGCACCGCAAATGGAAGGAGGCGATATGCCTTGTGGCGAGGGTTATTTCCTACCGTGCGAGACAGGAGATCTGTATGCTGCAGATGTGTCATATGTCCACGGCTCCAACAATGATAGGATGCGGTCTTCATTGAGCTCATGGGATTTAGCTCCACGAGGCATGGGCAAGATAACGAACGATGATACTGGTATTAGTAAAAGAGAGAAAGATGGGAGTGGATTCGGCAAAGAAGTTCAACAAGTCGTCAAGGGAAAGAGAAGGAAAAATAGAAAAGTGCGCAAATGATTATTCTATATTCACAACGTAAATTCTTCT
>Ga0306864_1001372_pt1 | contig 9990 bp, 6 predicted proteins | sample AntRauTorckE5430_FD_190448 | JGI IMG/M metagenome (GOLD analysis project Ga0306864, IMG submission 190448) | Saline lake microbial communities from Rauer Islands, Antarctica - Metagenome Torckler E5 #430 (v2) (version 2) | ecosystem: Environmental > Aquatic > Non-marine Saline and Alkaline >...
TCCCCCAGCAGTCAAGCTGAAAATTTACCTCCGAGTGTCCGGACTCTCTTATCCCCCAGCAGTCAAGCTGGAAGTTGACCTCCGAGTGTCCGGACTCTCTTATCCCCCAGCAGTCAAGCTGGAAGTTGACCACCGAGTGTCCGGACTCTCTTATCGCCCAGCAGTCAAGCTGGAAGTTGACCTCCGAGTGTCCGGACTCTCTTATCGCCCAGCAGTCAAGCTGAAAATTTACCTCCAAGTGTCCGGACTCTCTTATCGCCCAGCAGTCAAGCTGGAAGTTGACCTCCGAGTGTCCGTTCTTGGCTCGTTTAGCCGATGATTCGCAAAGTAGATTTTATCCGGCTTCAGGGCATGAGTTACCAGGAAGACACCATCGTGTACCGGTGTGAGATCGTAGAAAACCTTATTGATTGCTACAGAATAGCCGGTGACACCAGATTGCTATCGGTCCTTTTTGAAGAATTAGTTGCTGGGCGGGGTAAAGTAAAATGGGCACGTCGTGGGCTATTTCTCGCTACTTTCGTCGTCGCAGAAACTGACGAATAAGGAGCCGTCAGGAGGTAGCAATTACCGCGCTTTCGTTTTGTGGCGGGGAAGGTCTGGCCGCGACCGCGGGTAAAAAAAGTAGCTCCTTACGGCATCCGAGCCAACTACCTCTACGTACGAAAACACTATCAGCGAGGGAGCCTTAAAATACGGAAACGCCCGAAAGCAGCCTCCACCGATGGCTGATCAGAAATTTTAAAACCGGGATTCATCCTGTAAAAACAGGGCTTTCCTTAGCTTAGCCGCCCAACTCATTTTCTTTCTCTGATGACGCTCCACACCCTCCTCGTATCTGTCTCCACCTACCCCCCCGGTATCAGCTCCCTCCCCGGCTGCCGCAACGACCTCTCAGCCATGCAAGAATTCCTGTCAGCATACGCCCGGCTAAACGGTGTAGGCATAGCCCCATTGGTATTTCAGGACGCAGAGGCAACGCGGGAAAACGTTATTGAAGGGTTCAAACACTTCGAGAAGGCTGGCCCAAACGACATCTGCCTCTTTTATTACACCGGCCACGGTGCCCAGATGGCGGCCCCACAAGAATTCTGGCGCGACGAAACCAGCAAACAGTGCCAAACAATGGTACTGTACGACAGCCGGTTACCGGGGGGTAAGGACCTGGTGGATAAGGAAATCAGCTACTTGTTGGCCACCCACGCCAAAGACGCAGGCCAATTACTCGTCATCGCCGACAGCTGCCATTCGGGGACCATCTCCCGATTGGCCACCGCAATGCCGCGGACCGCAGCGCCCGCCGTAGGCGTCAGCTACCAGGAACTGGAAGGGTCGGAACACTACCTCCGCGAAGGAGACTACCGGGTTGCGCCGCATCGGGACCATGTTACCCTATCGGCCTGTTTGCCCCGGCAGGTGGCGATGGAAATGCCGCTCAGCGGTGTCCCGCGCGGTTTATTTACCTACTACCTGATCGAGACGATGAACGGCAGCCGGCTATCGGAGTTGAGCTATGCGGAGCTGATGGACCGGGTGCGGGTCCGGGTGAAGAATCATTACCAGAACCAGGACGTCCACGCAATGTCAACGGGCGGGGGCGATCTCGACCAGTTGTTCCTGAACGGGAAGCTGAAGCGGGACCGGGCCTACCTACTCCACCGGGGCAAAGACGGCAACTGGTTTTTCAATCAGGGAGCCGTACAGGGAGTTAGGGCGGGGGCGCAGGTGCAATGTCTGGTGGATGGCGAGGAGGAAAGCTGTACCGTAAAGCAAGTCCTGGCGGGTCGGGCCACCGTTACTTCAGAAGACTGGATGCGTGAGCAGGTAACGGACTACCCCATCGTGGCGATGGAGACGGAAGAAGTACCGCTGGCCGTTTTCTTGTCCCCGTCCATCGACAAATTCGTCCGGGGTAATCTGCTGGAGGAAGTCAGGGATGCCGGTTTTCCGCTGGAGGTAGTAGCCGTTGCACAACAGGCGAAGTACCAACTGACGGTACTGGAAGACTACGGCCTGAGCCTGGTGCTGCCCGGAGAAGAACGACCGCTCTTCACCAGTGAAACAACCGATGCCGTTGGCTGGGAAGAACGCTTCATCAACCGCCTGGCCAAAGTAGCCCGCTACGAGGCTACACTGGCTTTAGCGCCGCAGGAACGGGCACTGCCCCTCGCCCAAACCGTAGACGTAAGCTTCGAGCAAGTGTACTTCAACGAGGCCGGAGAGGCGTACAAGACCATTGCGGTGCCGACCGACGGATCGGCCGTTTTTGAATACACCGAAGACGCTTACGGCAACCAGCTTCCGCCCCGGCTACGCTTGCGGGTGGCGATAAAAAGCGGTTACCGGGGGTCGTTGTACGTTGGCGCCTTGTTAATGGACGAATCCTTTGGCGTAGCGGCGAAATACATGGCCGTTAAAGAGATAACAAGCAGTGATTTACCGCACACGACCTCCCTAAGTGGTGAAGACAGAAACGGCACCAAATACTATTACGATTACCTGCCAATTGCCATCGGGGAGACGCTGCGGGAGTGGGGCGTAACCGAGATTCAGAACTACTTCAAGGTGATCGTGTCGGAGACCTCCTTCGACCTGGGGGGGCACGTGCAGGAGCCGCTGGACGCGCAGCCAAAGATTGATCCGCTGCAGGGCCGCAAGGTGGTGATGCCCGGGCCAATGGCGCAGCGGCGGGACCGCTGGGCGAGCCTTAACATTCCTTTCCGCGTCCGCTGGCCGGTGGTAATTTCGGGGCTTGGTGCGGCTGGGGAGGTGGTGACGATTGCCGCCGCGCCGCCCGGTTTCAGCTGTGAGGTGATGCGCTTGCATTCCTCGCTTTCTATGTCCCGAACCTGGCATCCTGCGGCCGCGCCCCCCTGCCCTACCGAGGGTTTTGGATTGGAGCCCGCCAGCGTCTACGAGAGCCGGGGTGCCGCGCCGCCCGTCGACGTTTTGGAGCTGGAAAACGTGACGCAGGCTGATGCCGTCAGCGACGCCCACCCCCTGGAGATAGCGTCCGCAAAGCTGGCCAACGAGGGCTGCATCGCCCTGGCTTACGACAAGGCCGCCGGCCGCTACTACCCCGTCGGCTACCCCGATCCGGAGCGCGGCATGATGGTCATCCGGCAACTACCCGAGCCCGAAGTTCCGCCACGGAGCGACGCCATGATCAGCGAAAAGAGCCTCACCGGTTCCGTAAAACTTTTCTTTCGCAAGGTGGTCGGGGAGTACCTGCCGGGAACGGCGGCGACGGTCAACCTGCTGCGCGCCGTACGGGTGACGGACCATTTGCGGGTCGTTTACGAAGACAAAACACCTTCCGAGATCGCGGAGGACGTTGCCAAATGCCCGAAGCCCATCGCCCTGTTCGTCCACGGCATCATTGGCGACACCAGTCTGGCGCCTTCCATCCTTCGCCGGGCGAAGCAGGCCGGTGGGGAGACGATGCTTGACCGCTACGGCCTCGTGCTGACCTACGACTACGAAAACCTGAATACGGAGCTGTCTGAAACGGCCGAAGACCTGCAGGCACAACTGGCGGATATTGGGCTGCAAGCCGGCCACGGCAAGACGCTGCACGTGTACGCCCACAGCATGGGCGGGCTGGTGAGCCGCTACTTCATCGAGGTATTGCGGGGCCACGAGGTCGTCAGTCACCTCATCCAATTCGGTACGCCGAACGGCGGCAGCCCCTACGGCAGCGTGGCCCAGTGGATCACGCCGCTGTTGACTTATGGCCTTGGGGCCGGGGCGGCCTACAGCCCCTGGCTCAGCCCTTTACTAGGCTTACGCTGGCTGACCCCGAAGCTGCTGGTAACCCTGCAGCAGATGAAGACGGGTTCTGATTTTCTAAAAAGCCTTAAGGCGAGAGGTGATCGCCGAACGGTCCGCTACTGTGTCATCAACGGCAACATCCGCCTTATTCCGGACACGGGCGAAGCGGAGGCGGCTTTCCTGGCCCGAATTTTCAGCCGCTTCAACTGGCGCAATGCGGTGGACCTTGCGTTCTTCCGCTCGCCGACCGACATCGCCGTTTCGGTCAACAGCCAGCGGGATATTCCCCTGCTGACCAACGTAGCCGCCCCCATTGGCTGCGACCATTTGAGTTACTTTACCCACCCGGCCTCCATTGCGGGCCTGGAAGGGTATTTACCCATCCTCTTTCCGGAATAAGCTACCCATGAAGACACTTGAAGAACTACTGGCCGATGGCTACCCCGATGTACTCGTTCACGCGCTTGGTTTGTACGATGGCCGAGCGAAGGATAGCCGTTATGAACGGTTGTTACTCATGCTCCGGCTCAGCACTAACGAATATACCCGGAGACTGCAACGCCCTCACCAGGACCAGGAAAGGTTGAAGCGCGATCGTTTCGACCTGATTGACCGGATTAGTGCTTTCATCAGCCTTTTGAAGATTGGTGATTTTTCAATCGCGGAAGACCAGCTTCCCTCCCCTGTTTTACCGCTAGAGGAACAAAAAAAGGAGGTGCCGCTGCTGCTCTTTTTAGGGTCGAACCCTAAGTCTATGGGGCAGCTCCAACTTGAAAAAGAGTACGCAAAGGTTCACCATCAGCTTCAGGACAAGTCGGACATTTTCAGCCTGCGCTACGAGCCGGTTGTAAGCCGGGAGACCTTCGCCCAGATCCTGGCCGATCGTCAGCCAGCCATCATTCATTTTTCCGGCCACGGGCTGGGGGAGGCGACGGATTTCCGTAAGGCCGGTCTTGTTTTCCAGGATGCGAATAATCGCCATAAGGGAGACGTCGTTTCCGCCGTTGCGCTGGCGGACATCATCGGAACGTATAAAAAGGCCTTCCCCATTCGGCTGGTGGTGCTCAACGCCTGCGAGAGTACGGGACATGCGCGGGAGATTTCCCGGCGCGGCCTTTACGCCATCGGTATGACGGAGGAGGTGCTGGACCGGCGGGCCATTGTCTTCGCCGCTGGTTTTTACCGGGGTCTGGCCCTTAAACCCGACGACATCCCCTTTGCTTTCGGGGCGGCACTGGATGCCTTTGGCATTGCGGATGTGGAGGGCGGAGCGGCGGTGCCTAAGCTGTTTTTGGATGGGCAGGAGCTTGGGGGAGGAAAAAATTAACTCGCCACCTCATAAGTAGTTTGACGGAAATAAACTGACATTCTTTCCTTTAAGATTTCCGATAAATTCAACACAATTGACTTGCCGTCAATTATTTATGAATTTTTCAAAAATCGAAAGAATGTAAGTTTATTTTTGACCCGTCCCTAAGAGATGGGAAAATGAGGAATATGGGCGCGGGCAAGGGGTAAGTAATGCCAGCAAAACCAGCTACTCCACACCCCCCAAAATCAAGCCCGCCCCAAATTGCTGTCGCAGCCGATTCATCTCCGCCCAATCCTCCACGGGCAACAGTTCATTTTTCCCGGTAGTGGGATTGCGCTGGTACTGGGTGCCGTAACGTTGGGGTAGCCCCCGGACTACGCGGTGGCGGTCGAAGAGGATGGCGTAGTAGTTCCAGTCGGCTTCGCCGTTGCGGCAGCGGGCGTAGAATTGGGGGAGATAGGTCGCCATCGCCGTCGTATCGCCGGCGTGGAGGAGAAGGAGGGGAACAGTTTTGGCGGCAGTCTCCCCTACTTCCGATGATTTCGGCCAACTGTTCTCTTTCAGCCAGTCGACCACGACGATACCATGGAGAGAATCTCGCCGGGCGACCGCCGGCCAAGTGAGTTCCGGCAAATTAACCGACCAGAAGGTCGCCGCCGAATCGAGTGCATCGACGTAGAAGAACATGTTTTCGAGGTATTTATTGAGGGTGCGGGGAAGTTGGTCTTCGTGCCAGAGGGAGTCAAGGTAGGGTTTACCGTTTTCGCGGTCGGCGAGGTTATAAATAGCCGCTACTCTTTTGGCGTAAGCGCTTCGAAGTGGTCCTCGCTGTAGCAAATCACCAAGGCGGGGGTCATAGCTGGCCAATCGGGCCTCACGATCTGTGGCCAGATGAAGCCAAGGAAATAGCCACTTTGCAGCCTGGGCTTCGTCACCATCCGCCAGGGCAAGGAGAATGTAACGGTAAAGGACTTTATGCGGATAAGCATCGGCACCAGTGATGGTAACACGGCGGCTTTGCTGGTAGTCAGCCGTATCAACATTGCCCACTAAGGCCAACGCTGCACCGGCAGGCACGCGGACGAAGCGTAAGGGATTAACCTTATGCCGAGTTTGTAGTTAGGTCAGTACGCTGCTCAAATGTAGAAAGTAAAAGCCCCCCCATTATCGTATTATCAATCAAAGTACCATTTCACCCCCACAAGTACACGCCCGGGTAAAATTTGGTAGCTGAGAGACTCAAAATAGTTTTGCCCAAGGGTATTAAAAACCTGTTCACTTCCTGAAAAATTCAGTAAATCAATAATAGCTAAAGATATCTCTAATTTATCGAACACTTTTTTCTGTGTTAACCGAAAGTCTACCCGGTGATAGCGATTTGAACCGCTACGAAAGCCATTATAAATGTACTGCTGATATATCTCCCCGATGGTGCGCTGGTGGGTATAAGCTACCCTAAAATCTGGTGAAATATTGATGTTACTATTTATCGTCTTACCCGAGGCCATCCGGTTAAATACAGAGAGTTGGCCACCAATATCCGTTGACCAACGGCCCAGGCGAAGTAAGCGCCAACTGACGTCGAGCGACGCGTGCTGGTCTTCAATTGCAAGCTCATTCTGATTAAAAGCGCGGTGGTTGGCGTTTAATCGCAGGCGGAATGATTGAACCCGACTGCTGCTGCCCAGAGAGAGGTTGAAGTTAAACTCGCGCTGTACCCGAATGTACTCAAATTGATTGAGTTGAAAACCACCGCGTAGTGTGGTGTTCAACTGTGGCCTCAAATAGGCTGGCCGGTAGAGGAGAGAAAGGTTGAAAAGCCGGGGGTACTCCGCCAAACTGACGGGCTTAAAAAGTGATAGCGCTATACTTCTGATCAGCGTTGGGCGAATCAAGGGCAAACCGCCCGATAACAGTGCTACCTGACTTTGTTGTACGCTCAGGTTATTAGTCTGTTCGATGGAGGGCAACTCTATTTTTTCGCTGTAACTTGTTGACAAATGGAATTTCCGGCTCAGCTTGTACAACATAAAAAGATAAGGCGCGGGCAAAACGCGCTGGCTCTCTAGGCCTTCACTCGCTATTTGATATACCAAACCGCCCACTTGACCACCAAACCTGAATTTCTTTATATCATACCGTGCGCTTGTGGTCAGCGTATAAGCGTTTAAGGCCCATCGGTTGAGACCGGAAAACGGCAACACTTCGCTTGCGGTAGTTTGTGTACTGAAATTATCTCGGTAAATCAGGGAGCTCAAATTGGTCACCACATACCAGCCATTTTTCTTATAAGTCAGGCGTGCTTGGTTTTCGTAAAGTTGACGCTGGTATCTCTGGCCCTGCCGAGAAGCAAAACGTTCGGCACCGACCGAAAATGAACTTGGCACAACTATTGAATCATTACTACTTATGGAGATATTACGATCGTTTAGCAGTTGCTCCGTTCGCCCCACTATCCAGCATTGCCAGTTTGATCCATACCTCCATTTAAATTGGTAGACTGGGGCCACACGGAATTGGCCAAAACCTTCCTGCTGTTGGTTCTCTGACTGGTTGTTGACCAACAGAATAGAAGAAGCTGCCATTAACTGACGATTATCAAAACTTAAGGGGACGCTGAGTTCAAACTGCCCGTTCGGGCCAATTTTATCTTGATATTCGATTTTGCCATCAACATCTAAGGAAGATAGTTCCTCCTGCCGCACGGTAAATACCGAGGGGCTCTGATCGAGGTACTCCCGAAAACCGCTAAGTTTAGCGTCAGCATCGGTATAATCCAAGGAGAGGCGTGCGCTAATTCGGCGGTCTTTATCAGATGGCTTTGCTTCGTAAAAAAAGGACATCCCTTGCTGACTGGTATTTTGGACTTGTGGTGTGTTGAACTGGGTCAGCTGGTTTACGTCAAAAGGACGAACAGACGCATGACTAACCGAGAACAACTCATCCTGCAGTATCCGGTCAAGGTAGTCTTTGACGTAGTTGTCAGATTGTTCGGCTAGATCGTTCAACAAACTGTAAGCGCGAATGCGCCAGCCCTGTCCCTTACGCACCTGCAAATAGTTAGCACCCAAGTGATACGTTTTCTCGTAGCCTACCTGCGCGCGCAAGCTGATTTGCGGCTTGTCACGATACGCTTCCGTTAGCTCAATATTAATGGCCCGCTGGTTGGTCGTACTGTCTAAATCGCGTGCGCCAGATGGGTCATAATTTTCGATGATCTGTATTCCGTCCAACGCTTTATAAAACACTCCATCCGTAAAGTTGCGTTGATTTTCGTCGGAGAGATTTAAACCGTCTACAAGTACAGCATTGATATTTTTTCCTCGGAAGGTGTAATTATTACCCTTAAGTTCCAAGCCAGGAACAGCCTCAAGGATGTCGGTAAGTGATTGCTCATACCCGCGTTCCAGTATTCTAAAATTAACCTGAGTTGTATCCCCACGCCGCTGCAATACGACGGCTTTCTCCACAACAGATATTTCGCCAAGCGTTAATGAAAGGGGAAAGAGAACATCGGGGCCAAACTCTTTTAGCCCTCCCGAACAAACAAACTGGTGTACCGTATCACGATACCCGAACTGCGCCAGACGCAAAGAATAAATACCCCGGGAGATGTCCTCAATAACGTACCTGCCTAAAGAGTCGGTAACGGTAAAATTAAGTAATTTGAAGCCTGTCGTGTCAAGTAACTGTAAAGCGACTTGCCCGTCAGCCATATCCTCTAAAAACGCGACGCCACTTACCGTACATTTTTGACTACTCAGCTCGCACGGAATAAACAAACAAATCAGAAGCAGTAAAGACACCCAAGTCCATGGCATTCTACTATTTTTCATCAAATTTCAGCCATACGTCATTAGGAGTGCTTGAATCAATACGAATAATCTGACTTTTTTCTGCGGTCCGTATTTCGTCAAGGGTGAGCAAAATGCTTTGTTTATCGTCGACAAATTCGTAATCAGGTATTTCGACCGTAAACGCACCCAAACGCAAATCAACGGCTAAGTATTCATAAGACTCGTCACGATAAAGCAAAACCAGGCCCGGGCTTGGCGAAGTGAAGGGGAAAGGGCCATCAGCGTAAGGAATACTGGTGGTGAACCAAATTTCTCCACCAGCTCCGGCCTTCATTTTTTGGCATTTAAACCCTAAAATCTCTCGAAATTCAGGAACAGGCTCGAAACCAGCTGCATTTACATATTTATCTATCAAGTCTTGCCGTACAGCATAACCTGCTTGCATATTACCACGTCGAACGTACATTTTGTTCTGCGCCCAGTCTTTTACAACATTTTGCGATGGTACTCCCGCCCAACCATCATGCTGTTTATTTCCAGATATCTTCAAGCTGTCTAGGTTAAAAAGAGACCTTTGCTTTGAAAATGTAAAAGTGTAACGATTAACCTCTGAATAGGATTCGGCAGGAATGAAATCATATAATCGTGAAAGCGGCGTATGAGTAGTTCTTTCGTAAACAATCTGAATCTGTTGCCCAGCCAGCGGCTCAGCAAAGAGAAACATAACCGACAAAAAAATCGTAAAAATTGAATTTATCAGGTGCATAGTATTTATTTTGGTGATACAGAATAAAAGAGATAAAGCAAAAAACCTACAGCTTGGACAATCTCTAAATTTGTTGTAAGGCTTAGTAAGTTGTTTTCAGGAAGTTTTAAAGTACCAAGCACACCTTATTCACAACTTTCGCAGGGAGGCCAAAGCGTGAACAAGGTACGAAGGTAAAACTTGAATTAACAACCGGGCCCAATCACTCTGGTAACATCGTCAACAGTGAGAATAAGGCAATCCGCACCATCATCAAGGTCAGTAGTGTTACAGACTTTGTAGCTAGGCCCCCTGGTCTCGCAAGTGACAACCTTCGACAAAGTCTTTCGGCAGCGGCTGACGGA
>Ga0306864_1001374_pt1 | contig 9976 bp, 7 predicted proteins | sample AntRauTorckE5430_FD_190448 | JGI IMG/M metagenome (GOLD analysis project Ga0306864, IMG submission 190448) | Saline lake microbial communities from Rauer Islands, Antarctica - Metagenome Torckler E5 #430 (v2) (version 2) | ecosystem: Environmental > Aquatic > Non-marine Saline and Alkaline >...
CGAATTACTTCAACACGAAAATACGAAGGAAAAAGGCTTTCGCATCTTGGTATTGCAATATCAAGAGCGATTGTATTGGCACGTTCGGAGGATTGTGAAAACGCATGAAAACACAGACGATGTCGTGCAAAATGTCTTTATTAAAACGTACAAAAATATTGATAAATTCAAAGGTGATTCCAAACTTTATACTTGGCTCTATCGAATTGCGACCAACGAATCGTTGACTTTTTTGAAACAACAGCAGCGGCATAAAACGGAAACCATTGACAATCCTGACTTTAATCTATCGGAACGCTTGACTGCTGAAAGCGAAATAGAGGGTAAAACGATTCAAAATATCTTGCAAAAAGCCATCGAACAGTTACCAGAAAAACAGAAATTAGTTTTTAATATGCGTTATTTTGAGGAATTATCGTACCGAGCAATTTCTGATATTTTGGGTACTTCTGAAGGTGCTTTAAAGGCTTCTTATCATCATGCAAGTAAGAAAATTGAGGGTTTCGTGAAGCATTATGCAGCATTAAATGGGTGATTAAGTCATTGTGAAGCGGTTGAATTTCAGGCTGCTTTTTTATACTAAGGCTGTCTTTCTAATATTGGGCTACCCGTTTAATGTTGGACAAAACGGTGTCCACCGAGGCTTCGGGACAAGCGGTGCGCTGCACCTTAATAAAACTACTTCTAACTTATTTGCTACAAATCTCGGGGAAACCTCGGGGGTTTGTAATTAAGTTTTTGCAACATGTCCAACTTTACGTGGGTAGCAGACTATTGTAAATTCTTGGGCATTCCGTGCTGATTCCTCTTCATAAAGAATCAGCACTTGAAGCCGTAACAAAACTTGCAACATTAGAAAAACAGACAATCATTTAACAGCAATTTACTTTTCCGACAACAACCGCAACAAAACACCATTCGTCCAACCGAAACCATCTTGAACGGGATATTCGCCGCCGCCAGTTGCCAAATCAACGTCAACGACGTTATATTTTTCCAACATTTTGCCAGTTGATTTATAGATTTTCGTGTTTAAAGCAACCCAACGGTCTTTGATTTCGTTTGCCAAATCATCGTAACCATAATTCCGTAAACCTTGAATCGTTATCCATTGCAACGGTGCCCAACCGTTCGGAGCGTCCCACTGTTGCTCGGTCGTGAGAGTTGTGGAGATTACGCCGCCTGCTTTTAGAAAGTCTTTTTTAATCGTTGCGGCTACTTTTTCGGCTTGTTCGCTTGTCGCAATATTAAAAAATAACGGAAACATTGCCGCTAAGGAAAATACGTCTTTGGATTGTTTTCTGGCAAAGTCAAAATCCATAAAAAAGCCTTTTTCCTCATTCCAAAAGTAGTCCAAAATTGAACTTTGGCGGATTGCAGCTTTGCTTTCGTATTGTCGGCGTTTGCCAGTATTACCTGCTTCTCGGTTGGCTTTCGCCAATGTCGTTTCCAAATTATACAACAAACAATTCAAATCAACCGGCAAGATTTCGGAAGCGTGAATCGTCGATAAATCCATCGGGTTTTCTAACCAACGGCTGCTAAAATCCCAACCAGACTCACACGCCGAACGCAATTCTCGGAATATTTGACTCGCTTCTCTGTCCGTTGCTTCGGCAGTTTCCAAATCATTACTATACATTTCTGGGCGAGGCGTGTCGAAGTTGTCCCAATAGCGGTTCAAAACACCATTTTTTACTCCAACAACTCGACTCAACGCCTTTTTATTTCTGGATAAATCGTGTTGTTCGTTCATCCAAAACGTATATTCTTTTTCTAAAAATGGCAAATAGGTCACATAAATTTCATCACCCAATTGTTCTGCCAAAAGGCTAACCATCAAAGCGAAAAAAGGTGGCTGCGAACGCCCAATAAAATACGTCCGATTACCATTCGGAATAAACCCAATTTCGTCAATCAAATATGCAAAATTTTTGACCATTCCTTCAATCAAATCATTGCGTTTGCTGACTTGCAACCCTAACATCGTGAAGTAAGAATCCCAATAATAAATCTCATTGAATCTGCCGCCAGGCACGATGTACGGATGTTGCAACGGAATGAGCGAACTGCCTTCTTGTGGCTCGTCTGCCGAACGTTTTAGCACTTCCCAAAGCGTTTCAATATGTACTTTCGGCGATTTTGACGTATCACTTTTAAAGCCCGATTCGCCAGCTTTTGGAAACTCAAAATGCGTATTGGCGAAAGCCATCAAATCAAAATTGGATGCGTCTTTTTCATTGGCGTAAGCCTCCAAAATCTCTTCTGGCAATGCTTTCGGCGTTGCATCGGCAATGGCTTTGGCATCTGCCCAAAAGCCACTTTTATTCATATTAATAAACAAATCGCCGAATATTTCTTCTGGTGTTTTCATTTAAAACGGTTGACAGTGGACGAGTGACGAAAGACGGTGCGCGAAGAACAATCTTCGTCTTTCGTCATCAGTCCACCATTGGTTATTTCTGTTCTTTTGCAGTCAATCGCTTCAATAAAAATAAAGCGACCAAAAGCAAGCCCATTGGAATTAGTGTATAATAAAAAGCAGTTTCTGCTCCTAAAGTTTTGAAAAGGTAGCCGATAATTCGAGAACCTAAAGTACCGCCTAATGCGGAAAAAACAACGATTAAGCCAGTCATCGGACTGTGCAAACGCTGTGGTAAAGCACTCAAAACGACGGAATTTAGCATCGGATAAATTGGTGCGATAAATAAACCGACTAACGGAAATGCGAAGCCAATTAATGGAATATCGGTAATGCTATTGATTTCACCAACGGTCGCATTTACGGTTTCCGGAAGGACAAAAATGACCAATGCCATCGCTCCGACAATACAAAATGTTAGAATCCAAAACCAAGAGAACTTTTGTGCTAAAACGCCCGCCAAAATCCGACCGACACCTAACGAAATGGCTAAAATACTCGCCATCATAATACTCACGTTTTGCGGAAGGTGCAGAACTCTATCGTTGAATGTCGGTAGCCAAGTCATAATGCCTTGTTCGACCATAACGAACAAAAATGCACTTGCCAAAAAAACGATGACCAAGACTTTTGTCATTAAAAGTCCCATTTGTTTTAAGTCGTCCGTAAGGTTTGAACCTTCGGGAATTTCCTCTTTTGCGAAGTCCACACGCATTAAAAATACGAAGGAAATAGCGGATAAACCTGCCAAAAGCCAATAGACATTTAACCAACTATTTGGGTCGTCTGATTTGTTGAACGCAGGAAAAAGGAAGTACGCCAAAGCGATTCCGAACATAAAAACACCTTCGATTTGGCTCATCAAACTATTGTGTTCTTTCTCGCCGTCGGTGACTAATCCGATGGCAGAATAAACCGAAACTTTGATTAAAGCGAACGACACACCGACGGCTGCGAACAACAGTTGAGCAGCACCGAAAGAATTACCAAAATACATCCCGATACACGCCAAACTCACAAACGCCAAACTCGCCAACATCGCTATTTTATACCCAATTCTGGGTAAAAACGACGCAATTAAAAACGAAACTATCGCAATTGGTAAATCTTTGAAAAGCTCTAAAGTACTCGCTTGTAATTCATCTACGCCATACACTTCTTGCGATTTCAAAATGACAATCCCAACGCTATTTAGCAATATCGCAAAAACAAAATAATTAATAAACAAAGAGGCTTTTATTGCTATATTTTTATTCACGGTGAATCTGGTTTTATTGGTTTATTTAGAAGTGATTTCATCCCAGTCCTGTCAGATTTTAAAAACCTGACAGGACTTTATCCGCATTTTCACCTCTAAAATCCCTAAAGATAGGAAAATGTTTGTTTGAAAAACAAGACGTTTTTAAAATTCGCAATTTCCCAAAAAAGGAGGGCTTACCTGTCATCGACAAGTAAGCCCTTCAAAATTCACCAATAAATTTTAATCCAAATTCAACTCTATTTGAAGATGTATTGCGTACTAAATAAACTTTTGCCTTTTTTGTTTAAAAAAGGATGTTAATTTTTTTTACTGTTTGATAATTAATATTTGGCTTTTTGGGTGATGATATAAATTATCAATCTTAAGATTAGTTTTCTATTTTGAATATTTGTGGGTAATATTGTGGGCGATTATTACACCATTTTACACAAAAATTAAATAAATGAAAAATACAGTCTTCCTCGTAATAAGTCTAATATCGCTCAATTTATCGGCACAAGATGGAGATTTTAAACGAATTTCGACTGGTGTAAAAGTAGGAACTGAAATCGGTTTTATGGCTTTGCAATCATCGGACATAGAAAGTAAAACCGCTTTGGGTTTGGGTTATTCGGTAAAGATTGACTTTCTGGAATATCGTTTTAATTCGACTTGGTCAGTAAATATTGGCGTTGGTTTTACGCATCGAAATTATCGGCAAACCGTTGATAATATACGGTCTCCTGATATTTTTGCGAAAGCATCGGGACAGGAAAGTCTTTTGGTTCAAAATATTGAAGTGCCTTTGATGGTTCGATATTACCTCACGCCTGAAAATACATTTCGCCATTATTACCTGACGACGGGCAGCACGGTTTACTATAATTTATACCATGATGCTAAGCAGGAAATCTTTTTGTCGGATGGGAGTGTCTGGGAATTTAATGGACAGAAAAACTTAAAACGCACGACTTTGGCGGCTACTTTCGGTTTTGGTTTGGAGTTGGCAACTGATTACCGAATCGCTTATGTTTTGGAAGCGGTCGGGCAGTTTAATTTTAATCAAGTACCGTTTGAATATGGGCGTGATGCGAATATGTTGGGAAGTGTTGGCTTGTTGATTGGCGTGAAGTTTTGACGAGTTGCGAGTTTTTTGGGGCGACTCGCAACTCGAAAAAACTTGAATAATCCGTTAAATTGCTGCCAAACTCGTCACCAAGAATTTCCAAAAATTCTCAACTGTTGAAATCTTGCAACGTTCGTCAGGCGAATGAGCGCCGTGAATGGTTGGCCCAATTGAAATCATTTCCATTTCAGGGTAAAATTTGCCCAATAAACCACATTCCAAACCAGCGTGAATTGCCATAATTTGAGCTTCATAACCAAAAACGTCCGCATGGGCTTTTTCCACTACGTTTTTAATTTCAGAATCTATCAACGGTTCCCAACCTGGATAATCGCCCGAATGTTCGACCTTTGCATCGATTAATTCAAAACAAGCCGCCACTTTCCAAGCAATATCCCATTTCAAACTTTCGACCGAAGACCGCTGCAAAGCGTACATTGTAAACGTACCGTCGTTGATTAAAATACGAGCCAAATTATTTGAGGTTTCGACTAATCCTGGTACTGTTTCGCTCATTTTATGAACGCCATTTGGACAAGCTATAATTGCCGCAACGATTTTATTTTGGTCGGCTTTCGCCAATACCGTTTCCACGAAATCCACCGTTTTGGTTTCAAATGTCAAATTCTTATCCGAATGTGCATATTCTGCTTTTAATTTTGTTGCGAAAGCAGCCAATAAAATGTCAAAATTTGCCAATTCTGAATTCGGAATATTAATCGTAGCAGCGGCTTCCCGAGGAATTGCATTCCGTAATCCGCCACCATCAAAATTCACCAAACGCAAACCACATTCTTTCCCAGTTTCCCACAATAAACGAGTCAAAATAATATTTGCATTACCCAACTGCAACTGAATATCAGCGCCAGAATGTCCGCCTTTTAACCCTTTTACGGTGATTTTTTTGGTTTGAAAATTACTATTTGCAACTGTTTCTGTTGAATAATGATATTCCGCAGCCGTATCAATTCCACCAGCACAACCGATGTAAATTTCGCCCTCTTCTTCTGAATCTAAATTAATCAAATAATCGCCCGTCAAAACGTTTGGTTGCAAACCTTTCGCACCTGTCATGCCCGTTTCTTCGTCAATTGTAAACAACGCTTCAATCGCTCCGTGTTGCAAATCTGAACTGGACAAAACCGACATAATTGCGGCAACGCCCATGCCGTTATCGGCTCCCAAAGTCGTTCCTTTCGCTTTCACCCAGCCATCTTCAACATACATTTCGATACCTTGCGTTGCAAAGTCAAAATTGGTATCGCTATTTTTTTGATGAACCATATCCAAGTGACTTTGAAGCGTCACGGTTTTGCGGTTTTCGTAACCTTTCGTCGCCTTTTTTCGGATAATCACGTTACTAACTTCGTCCGTAAACGTTTCTAAACCTAAGTTTTTTCCAAAATCAACTATAAATTGAATCACTTGTTCCTCTTTCTTTGACGCTCTCGGAACAGCATTCAAATCTGCAAAATGATTCCAAACGATAGTCGGATTTAATGCTCTAACTGCTATACTCATAACTATTTTTGTTTTTTTGTTAAGTGGCAAAGATAGGAAAACGAAAGACGAAAATGATGAAAGACGAACGCTTCGCTTGACGAAAGACGAAAAAATAAAGGACGAAAACGATGAAAGACGAATTTTCGATTGTTGTAATTCGATATTCAACTCTTTTTCATAAATTTGAAAGTTTTATAAATTAATAATCAAGTCTATGGGGTTTTTCCCGAGTTCTCGGGACAGGTCAAAATCCCATAGGTTTTATGACAGAAAAAAACATGAAATCTATCTTACAGAAATATGCAGATTTATTAATTAATTATAGCGTAAGTATTCAACCTGGCGAGCGAGTTTTGATAAAAGCTCCGACGGTTGCCGAGCCGTTGGTGCGTGAAATTTATCGAGAAGCATTGAAAGCGGGTGGCATTCCTATCGTTCAATTTGAGTTTCAAGGGCAGCAGCGAATTTTATTGGAAAACGGAAAAGATGCGGCTTTGCAATACGTTTCGCCACTTTATGTGGAGGCGATGGAAAAATACGAAGCCTTTATTTACGTCCGAGCAACGGAAAATCATTCGGAAATGTCGGCAGTTCCGAAAGGACGCAGCAAACTCATAAATGATGCTCAAGCACCGTATCGTAAAACGTATTTTGAACGAACGGCAACTTTGGATATGAAACGGACGCTTTGCGAATATCCGACCGAAGGTTCGGCTCAATTAGCAGGAATGTCGTTGGAAGATTATCAAAATTTTATTTTTAATGCCTGTAATTTGTTTGCCGAAAACCCACGAGGGGAATGGCTGAAAGTCCGTACTGCACAGCAACGCACGGTTGATTTATTAAATAGTCGCACGAATATTCGTTACAAAAGCGATAAAACCGATATTTCATTTAATACCGAAGGTCGGAAATGGATAAATTCGGACGGACAAACGAATATGCCGTCGGGAGAAGTTTACACGTCGCCAGTGGAAAACTCGGTAAACGGGGTGGTTTATTTCGATTATCCAGTCGTGCAAATGGGTAAATATGTAGAAGGCGTAACGCTTTGGGTGGAAAATGGCGAAATTCAAAAATGGGAAGCGAAGCAAGGTCAAGCGGTTTTAGATTATGTTTTTAATGAAATCGAAGGGTCAAGATTCTTTGGTGAAGCAGCTATCGGTACGAATTTTAATATCAATCGTTTTACAAAAAACATCCTTTTTGATGAAAAAATCGGTGGTACGATTCACATGGCAATCGGTCAATCGTATTTGCAAGCAGGCGGAAAAAATCAATCTAATATTCATTGGGATATGATTTCAGATATGACAAAAAATGGGCAGATTTTCGCAGATGACGAATTGATTTATGAAAATGGGCAATTTATTTTTTAATAAAAAAATGATTGCTAAAATATATTTCTTCTGCGAAAGCGAGTAGGTGATTTTAAGTCGAATGTCGTCAATTTAAGGAAATCGCCTTCACGATTGAACCCATCCCCGACCCTTCCCTTAAAGAGGGAAGGGAGCTGGACGACAGTATTCAATTTGGTTTGGCTGGGTAAGTTGCTTCTCTCAAATCTGAGGAAGACTTTTACTTGGGTAATTTGCTCGCCTTAAGTCTGAGGAAGGTTTTTACTTGGGTAATTTGGTCGCCTTAAGTCTGAGGAAGGTTTTTACTTGGGTAAATTGGTCGCCTCAAGTCTGAGGAAGGTTTTTACTTGGGTAATTTGGTCGCCTTTGCGGAAATTGTCAAAGAACCTTAAAAATGAGCTTTCTGCGAAATGTATTCAACCTTCTGCGAAATGATTATATCATAAGAATTCCCTGCTACTATTTTTGTATTATTAAATAATTATCACTTAAAATCAATAATAATATGAATAATAGTAATACTCCTCGACCAATGTTGACTCGTATCTTTGTTATATTTGTTGGCATACAAGCCGCTTTAGAACTTGTTATCGGTGCCGGAATGTTAATAGATTTTAAACTTGCCGTAGAATCAGGCTTTGGAATCACACATACGAGTGATATGGATTTGTTTGGTGTCGTTATCGGGCTTCAACTTGTTATGTTAGCTATTCTGATGATTTTCAGTATTATTTGGACGAATAAAGGACAAAAAGCTGGACCGATTGTAGCGATTATTGCTGGTATGTATTTTCTTATTTTTGGTGTAATGTCATTTGTTAAATTTGGCAATATAGACGCTATTTATGTGGACAGTATCAGAGGATTGATAACGGCTATTCTTGGTTTTGTGGTTTATAATCAATTTAAAAGTAGAAGAAATTAAAGTAAATTCTTGTGAGGATTGATAATCAAGTAACAATTATTAAAAATAAAAAAATTATGTCAAATACAAAATGGAACGTTAGTAATATTCCAAGTCAAGCTGGAAAAGTAATCGTTATAACTGGGGCTACAAGTGGCTTAGGAAAAGAAGCGACTAAAGTATTAGCTGGTAAAAATGCAACCGTTGTGATGGCGGTTAGAAATACAAAAAAAGCGGAAGCGGTTGCAAAAGAAATTCAGGCCGAATTTCCAAATGCCAAAATTGATATTAAAAGATTGGATTTGAATAGCTTAGATTCTGCAAAATCATTTGCGGATTCCTTTGCGAATAGTTATGACCGTTTAGATGTTTTAATTAATAATGCAGGAATTATGATGTGTCCATTTTCAAAAACAGATGACGGTTTTGAGGTACAAATGGGCGTGAATCATTTAGGTCATTTTGCTTTGACAGGTCATTTAATGCCTTTATTGAAGAAAACAAAAAATGCTCGAATTGTAGCGACTTCAAGTATTGCACACAAATCTGGTGATATTAATTTTGAGGATATTAATTGGAAAAGCAGAGATTATGCAACGACGAAAGCTTATTCTGATAGTAAATTAGCAAACTTATACTTTGCTTATGAATTAGCGAGAAAATTGGAAAATGACTCTAATGCGCCAATGGTCGTTACGTCACATCCTGGTTGGACAAAAACGGAACTGGACAGACACTCAGGGATTGCGGCATTTATCGGAAATATTATCGCTCAAAAAGTAGATATGGGAACTTTACCAACGCTTCGAGCTGCGATTGACGAAAATGCTAAATCTGGTGATTATTTCGGACCAAAAGGATTCATGGAAATGCGAGGTTATCCTGTCGTTGTGGAATCAACTAAGTTGGCACAAGATAAGGCGAAAGCAAAGCAACTTTGGGAAATGTCGGAAGCGATGACTGGTGTTTCTTATTAAGAAATTACCTCATCCCTAACCCTTCTCCTTAAGGAGAAGGGGATAAAATGTAGCTTTTCCAAACTGTGGAAGCGGAGTGTTGCTCTCTTCTCCTTTGCAGGCTGACCGATAATAGTGGAATTTATATAATTTCACAGGCGACTATTCTAATGTTGTAAATTTTGGCTACCCGCATAAAGTTGGACACGTTGTAGGGCAAACGGCATTGCCTTTGCCACACGAGTACTGCAATTAAAGTAATTGTTCTAATTGAGTAATACCAATAATGTCCAACCTTACGTGGGTAGCCTAATGTTGTAAATTTTTGAGTCTTCCAGTAGCAATTCCGAGTATTCGTGAACTGCTACAGACCGTTATAATGTTAGAATAGTCGTCATTTCATTATTCAGTTCCCGTCCGACCTGTGAAGGAGAAGGGATAAAATGTAGCTTTTCCAAACCGTGGAA
>Ga0306864_1001375_pt1 | contig 9974 bp, 4 predicted proteins | sample AntRauTorckE5430_FD_190448 | JGI IMG/M metagenome (GOLD analysis project Ga0306864, IMG submission 190448) | Saline lake microbial communities from Rauer Islands, Antarctica - Metagenome Torckler E5 #430 (v2) (version 2) | ecosystem: Environmental > Aquatic > Non-marine Saline and Alkaline >...
TTTGAATGAAGGTTTCTACGACTTGTAATCCGCATAATCTCCATCTAAGTTGTTTAGACGATCCTGTTCCATCTCTCTATTGAGCCAATCTGGAAGGTTCACTGTGCATTCTCCCTTATGTTCCCATTTCCAATCAAGAAGCTGATGATCCTTGCAGCAATATTTTACAATACTACACCCCGCACATCTCAACAACTTCTTTTCTTCACCAATACCATCTGGTGTGTTACACGCCCAATAGCAACATTGTGTCATTCCATCCTTTTTCACATTGTCAACCTCGGTTAAGAAACGGTCATTGAGATCACGCTCATCTATTTTCAACTCAGTCATCATTTTAATCCAGTGTTCTGGGTGCGTTTTGGCGTGATTTTTACCATAGTTTAGACTCAGATTATCTCTCCGCAACCTTTGTTGCGTCTGTTTTCCTTGTACTTCGTAGAGCCATTTTTCTGCTCGTTCATTAAGCTTTGGATCTCCCCCAGAACGTAAACCCAAGCATTGACGTTCGTCATCATTCTCTTCTTTTAAAAACGTACTATCTTCCTGACACAAATGACAGCTTAAGATTAGATGGCGACGGCAGTATTGTACTCCATTGATTATCATTGTCTTGTACATCATGCGGGCTAAACCGTTATCATCATCAACAGCGGAGTGCAACTTCTTTTTCCCGATACTCATTTTTAGTGATTTAGATGTGCCATCATTTTACGGGACACGGCTGTGCTTTGGTTCTTCCATTACCTATTATCGTGAATAATTGATGGAACAATCTAGGCAAGTTGATGATTCGGGTATGGCGGATAGCGGATAGCGGATAGCGGATAGCGGCGTCGCTCTAGTCTTTTAATTTGCAATTTCAATTGTTGTGGGTTGGCATAGGTTGGCATCTTCAAATTTTGTCCAACGGATTTAAATTTTCATGATTTCTAAATCCTTCTGAGTCGTGAGAAACATAACAGCTAGCTAGCTGAAAAAAGTACGATACAATTACCGCACCGTGGACATCCACCCCCCGCCTTGACAACCTCACTAAACTCTGCAGTAGGTTTACGATCGTAACCATCCAACACCACCCTCTCACCAACACAAACGAAAAAATCTTGGCATCTGGCACTATAATCTATAACCTATACTGCAGTTGAAAGATTGTGGCAAACGAGAGTGCGACTGATAACATATCAATATAAATAGCGTTGACACCCACTGCCAAATCTACGATACAGCGTAGCGTGCTTGTTATACAGAAATCAGCTTGAATAAAGACAAGGATCAATCCTCTTGAACTTATTACTACAAAATGGAGCAGCAAAGTAAAGGGCAAGGCACTGCTGTACCGTCGACACCTGGGCGGAGGAAGACAAAGACTAATCCTATGATGTCACCAACAGGACAACCTCGATCCCCTGCTCGTCGTGCACCTGGCAACACTGGCATTGCCCAGGCCAAATCTCTAGTGCAGGCGATACTGATTCAAATTACTATGGATGACTCACCTCCTGTGAACGATTTTATTATTACAAAAAATGCTTCTGAAGGAACCGACGGCACTAATGGAAAAGGCGCATCTCCGAAGAGAAGTAAGGTGATTCAACCAGATAATGGTGGTGGACTGAACAGTTCCAATTCTTTTTCGAGCATTGCCATCAATTCGAAATCGTCTCAGAACTATTCGAGACAGCAACATATCCATGTGCTACCAACGATCCATTCTCCAACACCTTATCGACATAATGGATCGAACAGAGAGGCACCATCTCCCACAGCTGCAGTTCTTGGTGATTCTCTGCCTTTTCTACCTTCGCCGTCTTTTGCGAACTCGCATATTTCAAAAGATTCGTCACACATGTCAAGTTTCTCTTTCGATAGAACGTCATTACCAATTTCTGTCAGCATTGAGACGCCCAGGAATGAAAGCTTGCCCGATCCACCTCCCCTAGCTGTGAATAGACTGGGAAAAGGAGCCGAAATTGTGATGGGAAACTTAACGCTGGCAGCTTTGTGTGTAAGGACGATCGAAAGCGTTGCAGATGATGTGGCGGACATGGTTCATATTCAACGACAAGATAGTGTTATATATACGAACAGCGAGATTGAGGATTCAACGTCATCATGGCGTAGAGATATTGAGATGGCTCCTACTTTTACAAACGATGATTTAAAAGAGGAGCATTTACGAGCTAAAGCAAATGAAATTGGAAACAAGCACGGACAGGGCTCGATTAGGAGAAAAGATTTTCTTTCGGACTTGGACACAGAAGATGTTAATCATGGGAATAATGGTCAATCATCTGACGATTACCCATTATTTCCCGATGCAAAGATGTCTGAGGATGATGTACAAAGACTCCATGATGCTATGAATCCAATTGTGGAAGAAGAAGATGATGATGATTTAGACAATATACCAGGTATTATCCCTGCCCCCTCAAAAGAAGACGGGGTACTCCTAAGCGCAGTTGCAGAAGAAAACGAAGACGATGATGGATATTTGAATAATACCTTTGAAGCGACAAATGTCTGTGAACAATTGAATTCATCGAGCGCACAGCATATCCATCAGGGTGAAAGCCATATGGCAGCTGCAAACAATATGCATTCGCCAGATTCAGCCGGGAATAATACAAAATTAACACTGTCTCCTGAGCAAAAATCGCAGAGACCAAGGATGCAAATGTTTGGATCTGAGTATGCGCGTCATCTCTCCTCAGAATCACCATTCTCGCCCGTTGTGCACAAATCAAAGAGCCGTGCATTTCCAAAACGAAAGGCAATGAAAAATAAAAGAAATTCTAGTGCTGTAGCTCAGTCATTAGTAGCACCCATCAGTCCTAACTCCGCAGGCACATCAACTGGGTCGTTGTTGAGTGTTGCCAACAGCCAATCAGATAGTCAAAAATATGCATACGGACCACAGGGAGGACATTCCAATCCTTCAAATAGGAGTGATAGCACTATGTCAACTCCATCGCTGAGTAGCTCAGGAACAGCGAGGGTGAATCTCGAGGAGGCTTCTGCAGAAATTCTTAGTGCTGCCATAACAGATATTGTTGTTACTCATGGTACGGAAAAACCACCGAAGGGATATTATGCGATATCCCAAACAAGCAGTGGAATCGAAATGGATACACTCAAGTCTATGACCAAAGGAGGAATCGGGAAACGAAAAACAAGTGGAGTTTTCTTGAATGTGAAGAAAGAACCAAAATGGGAAAGAGCAGTTCAGCGTCCTTGCGTCACTGCTTTGGCAGTCATTTTCCCCGAACAAAACGAGTTTGTTCCTCCTGGTTTTTGTGTTGTGAGAAGATACAAGGCGAAAACAGGCCAGGACAAAAAAGGATCAAAAGCGAAGAATTCTAAAGAGGACAAGTCAATACTAGATGAGGATGTTGGTGCCTCCTCATCTTCTTATCCCGCAAACCTGAATTACGGGACATCCGGAGAAAGAGTATACTTATGCTATAGGCGATCGAGAGAAGGTAATCCCATAACGGGAATGATACCTCTTCAACCATCCAATAACGAGGCTGTACCAGAAGGGTACACTGTGCTGGAGAGATCCCCAAGAAATTATGTCGCGGATATTAATTCAAAGGCTGGACCATCAATATTCCTTGCATTCAGACAACGTCTGGCCAACCTTGAAACATTGCGCCCCCTTCCACTTGTTTTGTCAGTTTTGCATTCCAATAAGCTGAAAAGTTTACGATCGAAAGGAAAGAAGCGAGCTAGGCTCAGGGCATATTATTGCACAGGAGGCACATTAGTGCCATCTGAAGTTGGAAAATATCACATTATGGATAGGTCCACACACCCGTTGATAAGCCCATCTTCTGTCACGAACCGTCTGAGTTTGATACAGGCTGCTCGAACAAAGAACTCATCTACCAGCGTAAACGAAGAGAAGCATGGAAAAGAAAACAATAGATCAGACCGCTCGCCATCCCCGGTGACATTGGCAAATGGGCTCATCGCAGATACTGTCCCTCAACCTGCATTAGAATCTCCCAGTTCAGGATTATCTCTTCAGTACAGCAGTAGCTTACTATCCGAAGACAAATCTGATGGTGGAGGTGATGGCGATGGAGGTGATGGCGAAATAGATTCCATTGTTTCAGAAACTGCTTCGCAACCGCAAAAAGAATCTTTAGTTGACAATATTTTGCACTTGGTTAGTCAAATTTCCCCCAAATACGGAAAAAAAGTTGAGGATGAAGAAAAAGCAAAGAGCTTACTAGTGGGCGACATGGTATCCGGCGCTCAAAGAACCAGCCTCGACAAACCCGAAAAATATGGAGATGGTTTATCAGTTGCAAGTAGTGCGAGCAGCAACATATTTGGGTTGAGAAATGAAGCTGATCTTGAATCTTGTTTTGAAGCTATGGCATTCATTCCTCTTGTGGAATCGCCTGTTAACACTCTAGGGAAAGTAGAGAAGATGTCCATGGAAACGCTACTCCAAGCTAGAACAGCGGTACTTACCCCTATTCTTACTGCTTGCTACACGCATCATGGAGGGTCATCACTTCTTGCAGTTGAAGGTCTGACAAAACTTTTGAGTGAGACTGACTTCTTTTTGCCAGATGTGGCTCAGTATGAAGACCCAAATACAAATCAGAGGTTAACGCTACTTGATCTCTCCATTCAAGTAGTCTGTGACATGGCAAACTCAAGTGCCCGGGAAACGAATTTTTTACCTTGTATAGAATTTGTTGTCGAAGCGACGCATTACAGTAGGGGAAACTTGAATGACAGAACTATTGGGTACATTATGCGTTTTTATCTCTTCGTTTTCTATTTTGGTGCCAGTGTGCCCACTGTCTCGAGCTGGCCAAAGAATAAAACTTCTGGTTACTCAAGAAAAGAAGGCCTTGATGAGGCAAACGACACTTTGCTTTTGAGTGAAGACGAGTTGGACGATAATGGCGAAGGTCGTCGCAGAGGTTATGTTCCAGGAGGAGCACCTCAAGCTGCAGCTTTGGCGATGAAAGAATTGATAACACTCTTCCTGTCCCGTTTGAGAAAAATGAAATCTGGCGGTCGAAGGAGGATGGACGAGTCAAATGGCAGCTTATTGGATGTAGACGATTTTATGAAGGATTACGTAAATTCGTTGGTGGATGGCGCCATGCATCAGGTTGATGTGTCTAACTATGCCCAGCTAGCTCTGCACCAAATTCATAGATCAGGCGGTAGTGAGTTATTCTGGCATGATATGATGACCTCTTGCGGCAGTGGATTATTTGGATCTGACACGGGTACTATGCCAGCAGCGAAAAATTTCTACATTACTTCTTTTGCTATCCTATCAAGCATCGTTAAAGTTACATCCGGAAAAGTGCGGAGACTCACACAAAGTAGCGAGTCCGTACCAAGAGATATATCGAGCAAGTTACTGAGTCTTGAGCTCATGCATCATTTTCTTCATCAGTGGGGCAAGATGTGCAAGTATAATCATGCCTTGCAGAACAAAGCAAACAAAGAAGGGTGGAAATTGAAGGAATCAGTATCAGTATCTACAATGGCATACACGATCCGACGTTTGATGATACCTTGTCTTCTTTCAAATACTCGTGCTGGTCTAGATGATATAAAGGTGTTCAGACGCATGATGAGGATTGTCACAGAATTGTGGTGTAATCCATTGCTTCGACGTCATATCAAAATTGAGATTGGGGTTTTGATTGAGCACTTTGTTCTAAAGCTTCTCCGCCTTGGCCCTCAGGTTTTGCCACCTAAGCGATTGAGTAAAACATCATCCACCACACTGAATGAAATGAGTGTCTCGCTATTACCTCAGCAAGTATGTATAGTCACAGAGATGAAGACTTGGTTTTTGTCGGAGCCACGTGACATCTTGGAATTGTTCATGAATTTTGATCAAGTTGATGCGCAAGCAAGCAAAACACAATTTAGTCTCTTACCAAGTACACATTGGAAAATTACACAACAAATGTGCGGTGCACTTTGCACTCTCGCCGAGCAATGCACCGATATTGTCAGTGATCAAATCCGGTTAACAAGAATTGATCTTTCAGGAGTGGACTCTCAGTCTGCTGGTGCAAATCAGTCATTGCATCACACTGAAAACGACCTTAGAGAAATGACGCTGGTAAGGGAAGGTGCGCGATACTTGCAAGAAAAATGCTTTGATACCGTCGCACAAATTGTTAGGTCTCTCATGCTTTGTGCAGCAGCCAGCTCTGGTGCAAACTACAATTTATTATCCAAGTTACGAGAGAAGCAGGAGCATGATAACGCGAGAAAGCGAGCGGATATATATACAACTGCAGATAAGGAGGCAATCGTGGCAGCAGATGATGATTCGTCAAAGGGCTCCGATGGAAGTATGACAGTAAAATCAGTCTCAACTATCGGAAATATTGTTGGTGGTATCATGAAGAAGAAGCGGGGAAATGTATTGCCACCAGAAGGCATGAAAGTTCCTGAATCGCCACGCAATCTTCGGCAGGTCCCACAACTGACACTTGGCGACGATGATGGTGACGGTATTGTAGAATATTGGCAAACGTCTATCGCATCAGAAAGAAGAAAGAATTTTCAACCATCACCAAAGGATTCCCAGGATATTTCCAACTTACAGAAGAAGCCTCCAAGAAAAGTACGTCCAAACCACAAATCTATAACTGCATCACCAGCAAGGCTGTCAACTTCGGGAAATTTCCGAGGGTCGTCTCCAATATCGGGGAGATCACCACGACGAGACGACGTATCTATTGTCTCTTTTGCTGATGAATCAGCAAGAGGAGACCCTCATCTAAGCCAAAAGTTTGAAGAGACCCTCAACACTGCTTTTGAAATCATGAAGGCAAAGAGCTTGAAAAAGGCGCTTGAATATCTCAATGCTTGCAATATTCTAACATCTTCACCTAGGGATATTGCGACGTTCCTTCGCCTTTACCAGACACGTATTGATACATCTGTTCTTGGTGACTATCTAGGAGAAGGAGGAAAAGATGGAGATGAAGTAGAGCACTACAACCTTATCCGTTTCCACTATACTGCAGCTATTTCTTTCGTCGGCATGAATGTGGAACAAGGGTAAGTTCAAACAGAAATCTCAATCATTATTATACATATTGATTTTATATCTCACTTTGTCGCACCTTTCCAATAAAGACTTCGTCATTTTCTCACTAACTGTGGATTCCGCCTTCCTGGAGAGGCACAGAAGATTGATAGAGTTATGACCACATTTTCTCAGTGTTACTGGGAAGACAACGCGGGTGATCACGGACGCTGTCCATTTCATGATCAAGATACAGTTTTCCTAATTTCTTTCGCAATCATTATGTTAAACACTGATCTACACAAGGTATCAATGTTTGAAGCACCTGCAGGTCGGTCTGCTCCAAAGCACAAACAGAGAAAGAAGATGACCAAGCCAGAGTTCCTAAACAATCTTCGCGGTGTTGACAATTCCGAGGATCTTTCACGCGAATACTTATCTCAAATATATGATTCCATAGCCGACAACCCAATTGCCATCTATCGCCCCCCTTCAAATACATCCTTACTTGACAGCGCCTTAGGGAAAAAAACTATTAAATTCGTTTCCGGCGAATTTGGACATATCATTCAAGGAAATATTGATCTAGCAGGGATGATCAAACATGTTATCAAAAGTGTGAAACCGTGTCAAGAATTGCTACGAGGACTTTCATCCCATGAACATCCTTACCTTACCATCAAGAATAGTAGAAAGAACAAAAAGAAATCAAGGAAACACTTGGTTCCTGAGGAACTTGTTCGTTCGGCTTTCTGTTCTTTATGGCATCATTTCCATGGCACAATCAATAGTGCTCTTGACGCAGCGCATTTAGATCCAAAAGGTCTTGAAAACTGCCTTGACGTTCTCATGTACGCACTGTGTACAACAATCTGTCTAGATCTTACCGTGGAGCGTAATGCGTTCACATCTCAATTGGTCCGTGTGAAATGCTTCCGTGAAAATAGAGGTCTTGAGGAAGATGATAGCAATATTCAGAAGCCTGTTTCGAGAATCAGAGATCATTTGGACTATAAGAATGATCCTTGGTATACAAGAATTGAAAAGGCTGCTGAATCGTACAACGAGAACGCGAAGATTGAAGCACTCGATGAAGTTGATAGCATGTTTAAGAAGTTACACGCGTCACTAAAGGTTGACTCGACATTAAAAAAGGAAATGATAAAGGTGGCTCGTAGGATAAGGAATGGTCAGATCCTGCTCAACGACCCTACCCGATATTTTTTGAAGGAAGGATTATTAAAGAAGAAAGGCAACAGATCTGGAAGGAATATTGAATACACCTTCTTTCTGTTTTCAGATGTATTGATCTATGCGCACAAATCTGGTGGATTATACAAGATCCATGGGGAATTACCATTGCATCAAATGAAGATTATGGATTTGAAGACTGCGAGACAGAAGAAATCTTTTCATCTCATTCATCCTCGGAAGTCTTTTGTTATTTCTGCGTCGAACACAATTGACAAAGCAACTTGGCTTGCAACTATTGAAGCTGCAATGGGAAGAGAGGTAAAAAGAAAAGCAAGAATCGAGGGAGCAAGACAAAACTCTGCAGCATTCGATCGCTAAAATTAATGATGCTTTCAAATACTTGTATTCCTTCCTGTTGCCATAGTTCTTGTGTTTTTTTTGTTTCGTCGCTTCAGTAAATAAGAGTGTATCTACAGCGACAGAATATGTTTATTATTTATTCCTACTTTTTTCCAAATAGTCATTTACATTTCCCCTGGACCTATCCCGATTCCATTACACAATCTCTGGATTCTAATGATATTACGTCATCCTCAACCGTATCTCTGTGCATACTGGAAATAGAATTTGTTTCATTAAAGGATAATCCAGCAGAGTCAGATATTTCGCTCACCCCAGGTCCCAAAGGCACATCTGTTTCATGGAAGGAAGACCTATCGGATAAGTCAGAATTGTTTGAAGAAAGCATTTGACTGCTGAGATGCGCTTCATTTCGACTCACGCCCTCCGAATGAGACCATTGATTCTCTGATCTAAACCGCACGCTGTCATTCTGAATATTACTTCCTCCATAGTCTACTCCGGAGCTAACTATTTTGATTCCATATGGTACGCTCGAAATTTGATTTTGTTCTACTTCTTGTAGAATAGACGAGGAGTCATCCTTCTTGCCACTGCCCTTTAGAACCATGACAAAAGCACGAAGCCACGAGTACTCGGGATTGCCTCTCTTTATATTTACAACGTCAGGTCGAGTATAGATGAGAATAGTAAACAAGCCATTGAGAGGATAAAAAACGGCAAAGGTAAAGGCAAAGAATATCAGCGTCCCGAATGACATTGAAACACCACTAATTATTAGCATATTCGCGATAACAAAAGGACCGTAGCATAGAAAGAAGGCGCCTGTGTACAACAGTGCTTGTATTGTTGTCTCCTTTAAAAAAAGCCTGCGTAGGATGTCTGCCCTAGCTTCAGCATCACAACTGTCAGTTTCTTGCTGGGAAGGGGCAGGAGTACTTGCAGTTGGCTGGAAAATTGCAGGAGTACTTGCCGCAGGCTGGGAAGTAGAAGGAGCACTTGCCATTGCTTTGAAGATCTTATTGCGCACTGTTACATGCCACATGATCGATCCCATACACGCTATGATGGCAAGAAAGGATAGACAAATAATGACAAAGGTAACCGCAAAAATCTTTGCAGCATGACTTGATTGTGGTTCTTCGCAATCGAGATTTGGAGCAAGCCTACATCCAGTCGGAAAAGCAGCGCCGTTTATACACTGCGTTCCGGTCACCGCAGTATTGATAGTCCTCAAACCAACCCCTGCAAAGTTGACAACCAAGCAGATAAAGATCATGAAAGCGTGTGCCTTCCATTCGTACTTCGTTTTGAACGTATCATCCGCCATCCTTCTCTTAATCTTGCAGAGATAGTAGAAGCTAAGGAATGCTGTATTCATCACAAA
>Ga0306864_1001377_pt1 | contig 9962 bp, 10 predicted proteins | sample AntRauTorckE5430_FD_190448 | JGI IMG/M metagenome (GOLD analysis project Ga0306864, IMG submission 190448) | Saline lake microbial communities from Rauer Islands, Antarctica - Metagenome Torckler E5 #430 (v2) (version 2) | ecosystem: Environmental > Aquatic > Non-marine Saline and Alkaline >...
CCTGTCACTTGTGCGGCAATAATGTAGATTGTAACGATTTCTTTCTCATGTGCATCGTTGTTAATCGTTTATTTTAGATGTCGTCTTTCGTCTTTTTGGTTTTGTGGCGTGAGTTGCGGCGCCAGCACTTCTTTGCTCCTTTCCATTCCTTTCTATTTATTATGAAAATAGCCTGAATAAGCAACAAACAACGACAAATAAATCATGCAACATGAACATGCAAAACAATATCGTAAAAGCAATCAGCAGTGAAAACTAAAAGTTGCCAAACAGAAGGTAGTACAACACGACCACTTCGAATTCTAAACCATGACGACTGCCCATAGGCCCACCTGGAAAGCAGCAGTAGGTAAATCAAATGAAGGAGGATGGACAGCGGGAGGCGCTGGATCCACCATGCGCTCGGCGCTCTCTCTTCCCGGCCACACTAAACTCAAGACTCGTCGCGATCAGGAATTCATCTCCAAAGAACGAGAGGAAATTTTGAAGCAGAGTCTGAAAAAATTGAGAGATATGGAAGAGAGAACTTTAGGGCCTAGAGTTATGGACGAACACGTCGAAGAAGAAGGGAGGCAAAAAATGCTCATGTCCACTGCGGATATTGACGATGAAGAGATGAAGAAGAAATACGACGATGCGGATAACGACGACGAAGGGAAAGCAAACGAAAACGGATGGAGCGACGTTGAAGATGTTCTAAATGACGAGAGTGATCTAGATAGCGATTCTGACGATGATAGTGATAGTGATTCGGACGATGAGGATGAGGAAGCGGCACTTCAGGCTGAACTTGCGAAGATTCGTGCTGAAAGAGAAATTGTGAAGGCCAAAGAAGAAGCCGAGGAAGCAGCAAACGAGCAAGAACATATGGAAGAAGCAGCTCTTGTTGGTAACCCTTTATTAAGTTCTGGCGGCGATGACACTTTAGCCACTGGAAAACAAAAACGACGATGGAATGAGGATGTCGTCTTTCGTAATCAAGCGAAAGGAGAGCCAGGACAAAAGAAGAGATTTATTAACGATACCATCCGAAATGATTTTCACAAAAGGTTTCTGAACAAATTTATTAAATAGTTAAAGTTGAAATCATCATAGTCTAAAACATGTACTACAGCGCTGGGTTCCTATTTTTGAACGGTAGCTTGTTCAAGCTTTTCGTTTGCTTCAATCTTTCACCATCGTCCTCTTTGTGGGTAATTGTGAAAGGCAGCTCTATTCCAAGTTCTGCGCCCTTACTATCAAAGAATTCAGGGATTGGTTCCAATTTTCCGTGCAGCAACCGTTCCTTTTCTTTGAACACCAACATCTGAAGTGATTTACGGCTATGAATGGTGGATACAGATGCATCGCTTTGGCTTCGAATAGTCTCCGCTATTGACTGCAAGTCGTCACATTGATTGAAAGTGACACTTTTATTATCCATCATATCCTTTTTGTCAAATAAGAAGTCTGGGGTGTTGAACTTCTCACTTCGGATTGAGGCAATTTCACTCTATCATTTAAAAGTTTTTATAGTTTCCATTAGGACAACGAACAAATAATTGTGCGAATAAAAATGTAACTCACAGAATTCAATAGAAACTTACCTCCATGACAACTCTCAACTTTGATTCGTCAACATTCTTTTCTCTTTCTATGACTCGGATTCTATCCTTCACTTGGCTCATGAGAACCTTTAATTCCATGTCGTCATAAATAGAATCAAAGTCCAAATCGTCCACATAGTTCATGAGATCACTTTCCTCTTGTGCCTCCAGGGATTTACTGACATGGTCGGCATCAGCTTCTGTGAGAGACCACGCTGGGCGAGATCTTTTCTCTCCTGCGATCGAATTGCCAATAAAAACGTTCTGATTATGCCTTTCCTCATGTCCATCAACGGAACAGTTTCCTGGATCTTCGTCCCATTGTGTTGTCTCTTGTTCCCTTATCCTTGTTCTCTTTTTGGCTTGCTTGGCCATGAAATCTCGTTTCTTCTCTTCTTTCAGCCGTTCTTCGTCCTCTTTTGTCCTTACTCTCTCCTCTTTCTGTTCCTGCATCTGTTTCAACCATTGCTTATGCCTCCTCAAAGCTCCATCATTCTTGGAAATACGTGTGACGACCTTTGCCTTTTCAGGGATGTTGGTACTCCCACCGCATGGTTTCCAATACAAATTCTCTGATTTTTTAGAGACATTAGCTTTTGAACTTGAATTGGCCGCTATCATTTTTGAGGAGCTGCGTGATCCCTTCTTCTTCAGTATCTTCTTTCCTGGGAGGGGACGCTTACAGAGCATAATACCGCCAATAACGGCGTCCATTATTTGTAGTTTGTTAAAATTACTGTGAGTCGAACTGAAACTGTGGAAAAGCTTCACTTTTGGTTCATTATTAATATTCAACAAGCATACTTCTCAATCATGGATAAATTTCGGCCATTGCACACCATTGCATATGATATGTCTCACACTAAAGTATTATCCTGTATTATCCCTTATAAAGTGTCGCAAAGAAGAATTAAACTTCATTGCAATTTGTCCATTGAAATTTTACTTTAATTTATTACATGACGCCTCCATTGATAAGCTTTTCCTTCGACTTCTTGGCATCGTAATCAGCAGTGAGCAAATCCTTTGGATCGGATGAGGGCTGCATTCCTTTGGGGAAAACATCGTATGGAAGAAGTTCACAATTTAAAGGGTCTGCGCAGTAAACGGATTCAACAATCTCCTTGAAAGTAACCCATCTGTTCTCTTCGGCAGACTTGTCAGCAGCCAAAGCCATGATGAGAGCAGCCAAACCATCTTGTCCAGTACAAGGAACAGGGGTGTCGTTAACAAGAGATTCACAGAATGCAACGGTTTCAGTAACATAAGCTTCAATGTAACGGCTCAAGAAAAAATCAAAAGGCATATCTGCGTTTCCAGTGAAAGATTCTTTGGAAATCTTTGCAGTGTTGGGGTACACGTTATCAGTAGCAATCATTCCTTGGGTGCCCAAAACCTCTGCACGCTGATCGTATCCATACGATGATTGGCGGCATACATCAATCATTGCCTGGACTCCGTTGGGATATCTTACAATACAAGAAGCAGTATCAAACGCCTCAGATCCTTCCAAAGTTTCAATAGACTTGTCAATGTGGCATGATCCGACTGCGAGGATATCGATAGGATCTTCGCCAGCAAGGAAACGGCTCATATCCAAGTCGTGCACAGCCATATCTGCAAAGATTCCTCCGCCACCCTTTACATACTCAAAGGGAGGAGGGGAGGGATCGCGAGAACACAATTTAATCATGATGGTTTCACCAACTTCCTTGTTTTCAATGGCGGTTTTAACACGTTTGAAGTTAGGATCAAAACGACGTTGCAAACCAGTCATCAACTTGACACCAGCTTCATTACATGCGTTAATCGCCTCGACGGTCTCGGCCAAGTCGGTTGCGAGTGGCTTCTCGCAGAAGACGTGCTTGCCATTAGCTGCACACGCCTTAATCTGCTCAGCATGGAATGAACTAGGGGAACAAATCCAAACTGCATCTACTTCAGGATCAGTAATGACATCCATGGCATCACTAGTGAATCTGGGTACACCATACTGAGCAGCAGCTATTGTGTTTGTTTCAATCAATAAAAACAAGGAGACGAAAGAAATTAGATAGATGCTCAAAGGGCTCATCTTCAGATACTTCTTTCATGTCACTTACCTGCTTCAGCCTTGGAAATGGTGGGGTTTGAAACAATAATAGGCCTCACATTGGGAGCTTTCGTGATGGCTCCAAGGTGCACAACTCCAATACGTCCACATCCAATTACTCCAACCTTGATCTCTTTAGGTCCATGAGAATCCTCGGCAGTCATCCTCAAAGCGGTGTACTGGGCAACGCCATTTGGCGCCATGGTGAAAGCCTGAACATTTGAAGCGACACATGTCACAATTGCAATGATGGATAGCTTCATCTTGAAAGTAATTCAAATGCAAATATTAAAGATATGATTGGTATTTGGTGTCTGTGAGGATCTGAAATTAGAACACAAAGCGCAAACTGCTGGAAGAGGAGGTGAATAAAAAAGAGGAAAGAAAAACAGGTGTTGATGTCACGTTGACGTGTGCAATTTTTCCAAAGGGGCAATACTAGTTTCACCGTCTTGCTGAAATGGGGGATTTGATTCAACTTGGGAAAGATAGTGAACAACTTCTCCAACCTGTCTGTTACCCGTGCCCTGATAGTTCACAACATTCATGACTTTTGAATTCGAAGGGAAATTTGGTTTGTTTCGAGAGATTATTGAGGTATTTCATGTTGCAATTCAATTTTCTTCTGATCTCATCAAAATAGTCATCATACTATTACAGTTTCTCAGCATTAGTGTTGTCGTGGTGGTTCGGACTACTGTTGTAGGGCGAAAAATAGCTTCACATCGTGAAGCCATTGATTTAATCTTTACGATTATCTAGTGTAGATGAGTAATCCGAACCCGCAGTATTTTTACTGGAATTGGTGGTTCGCCTGATTTCAATTATAACACACTACCAAGACAAGTAAATAGAGCATACACAAACACAATCTCAACCTCACCACAACCATAAATGGGAAAATTATTTTACCTAGTAGAAATAAACAATATTCTTTTGTCAATAATGTTCAGTTGAGAAGCATATCATTATGTAGACTTCGAAGCACGGGCGTCCAGGTGAAGGGAAAATTGTTGGGAGCGGCTAGCACGGATTAATCCATATGATCCGGTCTATCTCCACAATGATAACACTCAGATTTATTCAATATCTTAATACTGCAATAAAGGAGCAACATGTGTAGGCGACTGTTTCTCTTTCTCAAACAGTTGCTTTAACGAATCCACATCAGGAATTTCACCAACTTCACAATCAAGATCATCACAGTGAATTCCCCCTGAAATAAAAATACTCGAAATACCAGCATCATTTGCACCAGCAATGTCATGATGAAGTGAATCTCCAACGTGTGCCACCTTGCTAGGATCCAAACCTAGATCTCGAAGGCACGCTTCAAAGTGCTCAGCATGGGGTTTACCAAAATAGGAGCAATCTCCTCCCATGGCTTCATACTTTTGGGCAATTTTACCTATCGATATGTTGGTGTAGCAATAATCATGAAATATTGACGTAAGTTACATTGCATCAAATCACAATGGGAAAACAAGGCGAATCATATGATATACTAACCTGGCATATGCGCAGTAACGCCACCGGCAAGTTTGGCAATCAAATCAGGATTGGCACAAACCATCGGTAAACCGCGTTCACGGCACTGTTCCAATACAGGATCAATAATCGAAAAATCTGCATTTTGCATGAATCCTCCCAGCGAAACAACATCTGATTCAATTCCGGTCTCAGTTTCACTTCCAATCCCATCCGCACCCCTCAGCACATCGCATCCGGCTGCAATCACGAAATCAGCATCATCCACATTCGTCGTCGGTTGAACATTCCCGCATTTCGAAATGAACGTCATTGCAACTGCAGGATTAGCCCAAGTGAACCAAATCGCTTTCTTCACTATGGGCACCACTTCTTGATCTCCATGATCGTGATCGTTACCGCTAATGCTACCATTCGAACCGAAAGTTTCCTTGATATAACGACCCGCTTCTTCCCCACTTGTCACTGCACCGATGAACAGATCAGGATCAAATCCGAGTTTGGGTAATTTGTTGAGTGCAGTTTGGGAGGGTGACGAGGTATTGGAGAGAATGATGAGCTTTTTGCCCATGGATGCAAGTTTCTTGACGCACTCGACGGATCCTGGTAGGCTTTCGGATCCGTTGTGCATTACTCCGAATTGGTCGAGGATGAATCCATCGTAGCGGGAGACGATCTCTGCAAAGGATTTGATGGTCGTGAATGTCATGGTACTGTTGCTCGGATGGTTTTGTGTGTGTGGTATTGATGTATAGTGTAGTGTATGTAGTTATTATGATGGCAATGATAATAGATATATGATATATGCGATATATTATGTGATATGTGATATTTTATGATGTGTTGCTACCACCACCTGTTGCTACTACTCTTGTTTCTTTAGCTATCGTAGCTAGTCGCTAGCTCTGGTTAGTCGCTCTACTAGCTTCCTCGCGTGCGTTTTAAAAGCTGTTTTGCTGTGTTTTGTGAGAATTTTCAGTTGGATAAAAACTGTAAAAAACGTCGCAAAGAACTTCGAAGAAAATTCAAATGGGGAAAATGAAAAATGATGAATGAGAAGAACAATGAAGGATTCATCTTCACCTTCATCTAAATACAATACGCAGTCACAAGAAATTAGCCAATAGCCGAGCAACCGATCGCCGAGATCAATGAATGATGCAACAATTAAAACAGGCGATAACCGAAATGGGCTGCTGACGGAATATGAATTATATCGTGCAAAGAATATACAGCGAAATCAACGGAGATTAGCGGACCTTGGCCTGATCACTCAAGAGGAAGCACAGGCAGTGGTTGATTCTGCTTGGAAGAAAAATCGCGTCGTCGAAGAACAACAAATGCCAACGACAGGATGCGGAATTGGGAAAAGAAAAGGCATTCAAAAGGATGAAGGGAGTCGTGGTGTTGTTCAAAAGACACGCAGCAGTAGCAGAGTGAGGAGGGGAACAGTAAAAGCGTCCACGACCGCAAAGAGCAAGCGTGGGAACAAATGTTCACTGTCGGAATTAGATGATCGTGAAAGTGTGTGGGTATGACATGAACATATAACATTGCATTATTATAAATATATAGATTAAGTTGTGATTCTTGTAAACGTCAGTATTAGGTGCATCTAATACAGCACAGCCAAATTTAACCTCTTCGCATTAAGATTCTGACTCCAAAAAATAGGACAAACGGAGCTGCAACAAGTATGGTCCCTACCGCTCGATGCCAAGGCTTCTTTGTTAAATTATCCCTGCATCTCTCAAAGTGTTTCTCCTCATAACGAGCATATTCATCCAACAGCAATAATCGCTCCTGGTCAAGTTCCTGGTCTTGTTTTGCATGACGGAGTTTGACCTCCATGCGCCAGACGAGTAGTCGGGTATAGTACCTTGCTTGAAAGGATTTGATAACAAATCTGTCGATCGTACTTGGCAATGTATGGTCTAACCTTTTCATAGCCATCAAGATGGCTTCGTCGAGAGGGAGACAAGGCATATGACAGTATTTCTCATGGCAAACTGGACACTTTCTTTCGACATCCACGTTATTCTCAATGTTGTTTGTCGATTTAGCACCCTCTTGTAATGTACTCTTGTCGTGCTGGTTTTCCACACATGATATGCATGCGCAAATGCTACAACCACAGTCCAATGTAGCTGCGCCTACTATAGGCTGTTTGCATAGGAAGCAAATGAATTTAGAAGGAAGAGCGCTCATCATTTCTCCATCCGAGGATGGCGCATTAGCATTATTGCTTGGTTCTGATGCATGCCCCTTGGGTGGTAAAGGTGGCATTGGAATCTTTCGGCTGGTTTGCGGAGGCGAGTCAAGAAACGGAAGGATTTTACTTGCAGCTTGAACAAAGCTATCCAATTCATCCTTTGTCATGTCATCATTGGACCAAAATTCTTCCACCGTATAAAAATTTGAATACTCAACACTCTTTGAAGGAGATGGGTTGGATTCATGTTGCTGTTCGAGATTTCTTCCAATTGCTTTGAAGACTGACGGACAGAAATCTTGATTGCATCCTATTTCGCTACTAGATTCCATCTGGCCTTCACTCTTGTCAGTCATTTCTTCGGATTTATCTTTCTCAATGAAACCTTTGAGCTTATTATCATCGTAATCTACCTTCGCTCTTGATCTGCTACCAGTACTTTCAACAATTACCAAGTCACCTTCAGAATATTGGCTAATTTCACTTCTATCCTCGTCAGAAATACTGGTATTTGCACGAATCAAAATATCATCTTGCGGCGAGGTGAAGAGACTAGAGATGGAAACACTAACTTCTGACGCCCGCAGAGACATGGCACTGAGTAAAGATGGCGATGTGCTACTTTCGATGAATGTTGAGGTATCTATTGACGACGGTTCGTCTTGAACTGAAAATATAAATAATCCTTGATCGCTATTCATTTTGGACCTGTCAGTGCTAGTCAGATTTCCAGATGCTGATTGGAATTGATTGATTTCATGTTGAACAATGAAAGAAACGGAAGGAGGGATTTGGGGTCGATCTTCGTAACCTTCGTCCCTCGCATCAAGGGTTGTATATTTTTCAGTACCATTCGTGGTCTTCACGAAGCGATTGTTACTCATTTAGATGTCGCTTGGGTTGTGAGAGGAGAGTAGATTGATTGTGTCAATAGTATCTAATACCGACCAGCATAGATGAATTATATTGTATGATTATTTTATTGGATAAACTACATTAATCGTGAGAAACCAAAAAATAAAAGAATAGAATAACCTTCCTCTTGCCTCTCCTTCTCCTCTCTCTCTCCCACTGGTAAATATTTACGTTTACTGCTGTTGTCATTGCAAAATATTAGAATTCATTCGCTCAAAACATGAATCATGTAGCATTCACAATGCTGAATCCATATTAACCTTCAAAACGATTTTAAATCGAGTCTATTGTATTTACTGCATAATACTATTAGTTGCTGGTGTAGTGTTTGTAGAGGTTTGTATCGTAGTGTACATATTACAAGATCATAAATAACGCACGAATAACGACAATAAAAGTACGTACACGAAATATTATGGGACGATAGTTTTGAATTCTCAAGGTCTAAAAGCTTCCATTAGATGCAGTGCTTTTTAACTCTTCATCTTTCTATAAATACAATCCATCGAACCTCGGCATTGCCGTTTTTAGAGCATTCGCTTGTTCCAAAAAAAGAAATGATTGATTTATGAAGTTCATTGTGGAGTTTTACTGGTGCTCTATGATAGTCTATGATACATCAATCGAATAAGACACCATCTTTCGAACACACATGTTTTTAATTCATCAATGGAAAGACAAATCAAATAGCGTGTACTGCATTAGCGTATTGTGACTACTGATATTTCATACACTAGAGGGTTTGGTATGGTCAGAAATAATTTAACCGCGACTGACTCAACATTTTGAAAATATGAGTGACGAGAGCGCTCTACTAGTCGCTAGTTAGCGACTAGCTTGGTCGATATAACAACACACACTATGCACAATACACAATACCTCATCAGTTCACAAAGCATTCTATTTCATTGAATCATCACATCCCACCGACTATAAATCACGGTAGTTTTACGGTGCGACAGAGTGAAGGGAATTCTCTAGAGAGACTTTTAACGCAGACCAGTTTCAGCAACGATGACGACTTTTGTTCTTTTACAGGCAGTGCTGATCTACCTGCCACTTGCCTTTAATGCGGTGGAAGGATTTTCTCCTGTGTCTAGTATTAGTACACACACGGTAATGAATGACAAGCTATTCTCGCACTCGCGCTGCGAATATTCAAAGACCACCAATAGAAGTGTGTTTCAAAGAACATCAAGGTCAATTCTCGTCATGTCAGCATCTGCAGATGATAATGCCGAAGGTGGGTCCGACGTAAATCCTGATAAGGCTGCTGCTGTTGATGTTGATAATGACGAAATCGACAATTATGATTTCGAAGCTGGTTTCAAAGCAAGACTTCAGCAGGAAGGGGGTCGAACCGGAGTTCAAGTCAAAGCAGCTCAACGGTCGGTAAAGGATGCAAGTGGATCATTTCAATCCAATGTAAAGAAATCTACGAACAGTCTGAGTTTGTTGTCGAGTTCACAATGGCTTTTGACAGTAGGAGTTTTAGCGCTAGTAGTGGTGCTTGCTGTTACCACTCATGTTACTGGCACTTCCACGGAAGCGTTTGAGCCTGTTTTTGGGTCCACGGAACCCTTTGAGACGACTTCGAATGGAGACCAACTGGGCTTTGGAGGTCGTTGATGTTGACCCTTATTCACTATATTGCTTATGCATCAATACT
>Ga0306864_1001379_pt1 | contig 9954 bp, 6 predicted proteins | sample AntRauTorckE5430_FD_190448 | JGI IMG/M metagenome (GOLD analysis project Ga0306864, IMG submission 190448) | Saline lake microbial communities from Rauer Islands, Antarctica - Metagenome Torckler E5 #430 (v2) (version 2) | ecosystem: Environmental > Aquatic > Non-marine Saline and Alkaline >...
ATTTTTTAACGAATGTGCGCTACGTCAATCCTCGACGAATAGTTCTCTATGGCAGGAGCGTTGGGTCTGGACCAAGTTGTTATTTAGCTGAAAAGATTAGTGGTGAAAAGGGATCTTCAGGACTAGCTGGAATGATTCTTCATTCTCCATTTTTGAGTGTGTGCAGAGTGGTCGTAGATGTTGGAGTCGAGAATGCGTTTGATGTGTTTCCAAACGTTTCAAGGATCAGAAAAGTCACTTGTCCTGTGTTCATTATACATGGCACCAAGGATGCTATTGTCCCATTCTATCACGGCCGATGTATGTATGAAGCGCTGCCTGATAACAGTAGGTATAGTCCACCATTCTGGGCAGAGAACATGGGTCATAATAACATCGAAGCTGACATGGCCTCTTTATTCGTCAAAAAATTGAGGAACTTTCTCCTATTTTTGGTCAGCAGCCAAACCCCTGATGTAATAAACGAGGAGGCAATAACCAACAGTCCGCGGCCTCTTGTTCAGATTTCATTGAAGGAGTCAAAGAAGGATGAATCAACAATACTGCTTCCAAAGAGCAAACTAATTAGGAACAAGTATCCACAGAGTGTACAAGAGATGACCGATGATAGGCTACCATCCAATAGTACAAATATAGTGAAAGTAGAGGCCAGAGTGTCTTCGTTTGAAATCCAAGAGGTAGAATGCGTTGTTGTTGAGCATCGTTCACAGTAGAGATGATGTAGTACACAGGAACAAATAGACAACCACGGTGTTCCCGCTCAGTATAAATTAAGCCTGGAGTTGTGTATCCGATGATGGGGATCCGGCTGCTGAAATCTCTCTTCTCAATTTGGAGTAATCGTCATGAACTAAAGCTACTCTCTACATCTACGCTTGTGCAGTTAAACTTTCAAGAAAACAATTGATTTGTATTTATGAATGCCCAGTGTAAATAATATTTAAATAATGAATAATTGATTCAAAATGTTTAAATGTCATCTCCCAGCCTGACGTGTGCTTCGTTAGGAACCAAGCAAATTCGATCACTCTCATCTCTCATCACAACAGATCACAACACAAAACACAACACAAAAATCAAAAAAACTGTCATCCGTCTTTCACATCAGCAAAATAACTGGTGATCACTGACAAGCTGTACCATGAGCAATAACTCAGTGCAAGAAAAAGGAGAAGTACCAGACTTACAAAAGCTTTTGGTCGCCCTTGCGTCAGGCGCTCGGTCAGTAAACGCACTCCCAAAAGCTCCGTCCCAGACCGAGGACGATGACAACAGCGAATCTGACGACGAAAGAGACGATGAATTTGCGTACCAGATGGCGTTTAGCGAATTTAAAAATTTATGTATGGATTCTAGACTTGACTTAACATCATTGTTGAATCAGTCCCTTCAGAGCACAGCTTCTGTAAATAACAAGGTTGAAGGATACGAGTTTGATGATCCCATTCTTTGGGAAACTGCCGCTGAAGCTTGCGACGTACTATTGGAACGCGTAGAACGGTACATTCAAAATGAAAAAGAAGGAAGAATGGGTCAAGATGGCGCTGAAATTGGAGAAGCGGTTGGGGTGTTGAATTCACGTAGGAAAAGCGGTTTTGATCAAATTGTTGGAAGTCTTGTGGAGATGGAAGTGAGTTCGTCAATCTTAAACTCTTTTTTTTCTTGTTAAATTTACATTGGTACTAAACACCGTATGCGCTCAGAAACCGCAAATCACATTCAATTTTGCTGGAACGGTACAGAATTCGAGAACTGATGCCTTTGTACCTCAGATGCACCCTCAAAAGCCTTTCTCGATAAACTCATCCTTCAAGTTTGAACCTGTTGCAGGACATGGTTTGGAAAGTCGAAAATATGGAGGAGCTTCAGATGAATATTTAAAGACCATACCTGATGAGATTGTTGCCCCGTCTGAACATTACCCTCACCCTTATAAGGAAGAAATAAATTCGCTCAAATACAGAACATGGCAATTGCAACCTCAAGCTGCAGACAATGGTGAGCATGGTACAAGTGGCACCTTGAACAACCCAGCTATGGCAACAACAAAAGGGGTTTGGATTGATAACGAACATGATTTGATTTGCCTCGTCGATCGTATCAATGCAGGCGGAGTTGAGATGCGTGAGATTTCTATTGATTTAGAGGCTCATTCATTTCGCAGTTTTAGTGGTTTTGTGTGCTTGATGCAGCTATCACTAAGGCGCCCCGCCGTAAAGGAAGGTACAATGGCTGAAGTAGCTATTAAAGATGGCAATATCGACACAGCCTATGACTTTGTGATCGATACATTCGCTCTTCGCAATGTGATGAATGAGCACTTTGCACCAATCATGGCAAATCCCAATATTGTTAAAGTAATGCATGGAGCAGATTCTGATGTCGGCTGGCTCCAGAGAGACTTTGGAATTTACATCGTAAACCTTTTTGACACAGGTAGAGCCTCAAGAGCTTTGCCTCACTTCAGTAGAGCAGGGTTGGCTTACTTGTTAAGCAAATATGCAAATGTTGAGGCAGATAAGAAACACCAACTAAGCGATTGGAGACAAAGGCCGTTGCCTTCTGACATGCTTGCCTATGCAGTATCAGATACAATGTATCTTCTTGATATTTATGATAAACTTCGGGTGGAACTCGTCAAACACGATAAGAAAAGCAATGATATCAGCATAGAAGCCGTTCTAGACGCAAGCAAAAAAGTATGTCTCATCCGATACGACAAGGAGCCTTTCAAGCCGAATGCTTATAGAAATCTCATAATGGCAGGACGTGGAAATAAAAAAGGATTAAGTTTGAGCGAAGACAAAGATAAGCTCCTCAAATGTCTTTTTGACTGGAGGGATAACACAGCGAGAGAAGAAGACGAGTCAGTACAGCATGTGTGTGGAAATAGAGGCCTTGTCCGCATCGCATCTACCTGCCCTCAAACAATTTTATCCTTAAAAAGCTGCATGAATCCTCTTCCGCCGCTGATATTCAAATATGCCAATGATATTCTACGCCTCGTTCGGATCGCTATAGGAAAGAAAGTGGGGCAGCAAGTGCTGGCTACAGGTTCTGACTACAAAGATAAGAGTAGCGCTTTAGAATATGTAAGACTTCAGTCGCATTTCGCTGGTAATGAAGAGGATGATACATCTTCAAGTGATGTTGATATGTCTGAGCTCTCCGCCCAGTCTATCAACCTGAACTATTCTTCAACACAATCTATGACCCATAGCCTCGATATGCGCACAACTAAACATATGATGAGCAAGGGAGTCAACGGCTTAGGGGCTGCAAAGGCTGCAATGAATGAAGGGGAGGAAGGGTCTAGTGTTAAGATGGGAACAGTCGCCAAACAGAGCATTAACGCTGAAAAGGCTGCTACGAGGGTGCGAAAGACTTTAACAAGCGGTAATCAGAATTTGCTACGTCTAGCAAAATCTACACAATTTGTTGGTGAAGATGATATACTCGCTGATGAAGAAATGACTACTGAAACGACTGACCACGAAGAAGATGGCCATGAAGTTGACGAGCTTCCAAGATCCTTGAAAGAGATTTACAGAATGAGCAACCAGAATAGACGAAAGGTCAGTAGACAGAATGAAGACAGTTCCCCATCAAAACGTCCGAAAACCCAAAACATTTATAAAGGTGACGGTACGCTCGCAGAAGAGCAGGAATCCAAAGCTGAAGAATCAGGTCAACACACGAATGGTAGTAAAGAAATAGAAGTAAACTCTCGACCTCTTCGCAAAGAGTGTGAGAAAGAAGAATTGATCGCATCATTCGACTACTCAAAAGTTGGAGAGATTGGAGCTGGTGGAACAAAAACCGGTTCGAATCCCTTTTTTGAAGGCGCAGCTGTGAGGGGAGGTGCTTTGAATAGTAAGGCAAAGAGTAATTTGGAAAAGAATAAGAAAAGAGCACGTAAATAAGGAAGCTTATTCAACTGAGGGAATTTGTAATTTTTACAATCCATATTTTACAGCTCTCCCGTATGCGTCGTTGGTATTATTTTCTTCGTTTGCTATGATTTACAATCACAGATTCCAAATTTGGAGTGGAAATCAAAAGCCATATTCTTCATCATCCTCGTTGATTATGTGAAGCGTATTAGCGGTCAAATCCCACACCAGAACAGCTGAACCCAACCATAATAAAGTGAAGCAAAGACAATAGTAAAGAAATCCATAGTACACAGTTTTGCCAAGGAAACACGCAAGAAAGGCCCCTAATGCATAGTTCAAAGTAACAATCACATGCGTGGCAACAACAATGAGTCTACCGCAATGACCGATAGGTTGAAATCCTTTAAGGCCGTCTTTGCAATGTCTGTAGAGATACAACGATGATGATCCGGACATGAAGAAGGAGAACAAGCCGAAATCATAGCTCCCATTCATTTTCATTGAATTTTTCAGTGCCCAACACCAAAAGAAGATGGATATCCCCATGCCCGCCTTTGAAAAATTCAAAAGCCTTCTCACGTGGTCATCTTGGGTAAGGTTAAGGTTCGCATAAGATGAAGTCTGTCCAATCGAGCTCGAGCCTTGGTTGCTATTTGCAAAGTCTATGTTATGGACATCCATAAAAGAGACAACGATGGTGGATGAGTTGACAAATACCTAGGTATCATTGGACATATTTTGATGGCATTATGACTTAGTGAAAGATATTGCGCGACATGACAGCTGCTATTGGACTTACTCATGACCTATTTGATTTTCACAACACTACTGCGTGAATGATTCGTATCTCGTATCTACCTATGATCTGTGATGTACTATGTTTATGACAATTGCTTTTTCCAGAGACTGCTGTGATTTGTGCTTAAAGTGCAATTGGTCTCGTCTTTGTAGTGATGATGACTTCGCTGGTTTCCACGTTTAGGTTTATATTTGTTTTGGGAGTGCTCCCTCTCTCAAGATCCGGGTTTGTCACACAACCTTCTCAGCCACCAAAAATGAAAATGAAAACGAGCTCACAAATCGCATCAATGACCGCTGTTTCCGAGAAGAGCACCGACGACCCACTCCTTAAGATCATTCAGAGATCATTTCCTGACGCAGAATCATATGAGATTGAAGATACCATAAAACAGGCGAACGCTGAGGGATTCGGTTTGATTGTCAATGGGATCAATAAAAACTCTACATCTCTCTTTGTCAAGAGAGTAGAAGCATATAAATACTCTCATAAGCCATGGGGTGATTTACGACGAACTTTGCTATATGCGAGAACAGAAGCTAGATTCTATTCGGATGTGTTACCTTTGTTGAAGGAAAAAAATAAATCGACCTGGAATATTGCACCTACGTGTCATCTGGCAGAGACCAATTTGCATGGGCTCGTCGAGGAGCACGAGTCAACGTCTGCAAAGGCGAGTGAGACTGTTGGTGACCCTTCATACGACGAGAAGAATACGTCTATTCTGCACGAGAAAGGGGGGTTGCTAGTTTTGGAATCCATGAAAGGAACTTTCTTTCAGACTTCACCATTGACACCAGATAAGGCTGGGCAATGCCTCAAAGCAATCGCAAACTTTCATGCAACTGGTTTCCAAGATGAATCAATTTTGGCATCTGTGGCTGACAAACTTTGTGAATTCGGAGGTTCGTATCATTTAAAGAATAGAAATCCCAAAGAACTGAAAAATATCCAAAAGACCTGGAATGACTTTAGCGATGGTATTGCCACAGCTGCCCCAGAGCTCTTTGGAAGAGAGTCAATAAAAGATTTGGCAAAAAGAATTCAATACATGGCCGAATACATTTCACAAGAGCTCTCACCAGCTCCCAGTGATGAATACGCTACAATCGTCCATGGAGATTATAAGGCAATGAATGTCTTTTTGCCAGATCAAGGCGAAAATTCAAAACCCATCATCATCGATTTTGCATCAACTGGTCTGGGATTAGGAATGTCAGATGTAGCGATGCATATTACGCACGCGCTTGATCCAAAATATCTGATCGATGGAGGCGAAGAAGCTTTAGTAGATGTTTATCTTGACGCCTTGGACAAGGCTTTGCCAGATCACCATTCGTATCCAAGAGATGTGGCTCTGCGTCACTATCGTTTAGCAGTGATAGATTATTTTAGATTTATCATGGGGCGCTTGTGGCGAGGGGCTACACTGGAAACCTTCGAAAGCCGGAAAGATAGCAAGAACTCGGTGTATGTAAATAGAAGTGTGGAGGCAGCAATCAATTTTATTGAGCGCGCCGATAGGTATTTAAGTGAGTTTGAAGAGGAAAGGAAGAATGTTGAGCTGTGAACATGCTGTTGGTGCTGAACACACACTCTATATATCATAACTACAATAGTTATTTTAAGACTGATTCTATGTGTCACTACAATACCAAAATTAGTTATGAGCATTTGTGACTCATCACTTTTCAATTACTATCTTGACCATTTCATGGGCTACAGATAAATCTTTGTAAATACCTGTCAAACCGAATAGTGTCTTTTTGTTTTCTTTTTTTGAATCGCTGTAATGCTTGACATCCTTTCTATCGTCGTAACCAGGCATATCAGTGGTGGCCACTATCATGTTCTTTTCTAAATAGGTAAAGCGATGAGCCCCCATGTCATTTTTGTTCTGTCCGAGAATAATGGTGCGGCCTGGAATGGAGTGGCGCTCGTCGGATGAATTAACAGTTCCCGAGATAAAAGTGTTATTCCATATATTCATTTCGCCAGGAGAAATATGGGTTTGCATGTGCCTGCCAAGTACATCATTAATCGAAGATCCAAAAATACAAGGTCCGGTGAGATAAAGAAGATCGAAAGAGTGCGATAATTGAAGATCAGGTAAACGGTGGTGTTCCTTTCGAGGACATAACATATCGTCAATGTCCACACCTGTATATCTATTTCTGACATTGTTTACAATCATCTCAATTGTTCTAGCAACGAATGGATGTCCTGGAGCAGTGGCAAGTAAGCCATTCCAGAGGCAACTACCAGCACCATTTACTCTTCCTGGCTGTCAACATTGAGAGATAAGTGAGCGATAAAATAAAGAGCAGTAAAAATATTCCTCGCTGGATCAGTCTAACAAAGCTCACCTCGTCCACAGGAACCATAAATCCTATATCATTTTGAAGCAACTTGTCAAGATCTGTTGACAGTAAAACGTCAACGTCCGCGTAAAGTCCCCCTCGAATAAGCAAAACGCAGTATCGAAAGAGATCAGCTTTATAAGCACCTGGAATAATCGCGTCGTATGCTTCTCGGACTTCTGATGGAAAATAGCTCGAAAGAAAGAGTTCTATATCTTCATCTGTATAAAATTTGTAATCCCAACCACTTTGCTTCCACGACTCTACGAGACGAGAAAAGTTAGGGTATTTCTCCTTTGTCACTGGTTCAAAGTATGTTTGGTGAACAATCCTTGGAATTAGCCTGCTTGGATCTCTTTTCCAAGCTGGGATCTTGACGCGCAACCCTTTCACAATCTTCATTGTGTGAGGTCTAATCTTGCACAGAGCCTTGCAATAGCAAGCACATGGTACACTGCAAACTGAGCACTGTGATTTCAAATCACCTCCATCTTGCGACGCGAAACATCTGGAACACGGATATGAGGGTAGGCAATCATTATCAAGTAACACATCAAAGAATCTAGGGGCCAGTTGCCTTCCATTAATTTCAAATGGTATACGGCTTTCCTCTGGGACAGTCTCTACGATATGTGAATCGAAAGAAGTGCCTTTTGTTTTATTTTCAAATGTGCCCTCTTCAATCCCATGAGTCATCAAAAAAATACTGCTAGACGATGCGTCAGTAGAATATGTAATTTCGCAGCAAGGAGATCCTCCACTCCGGGTACACAGTCCAGTTCTGCTGTATGAATTGGTACTTTTCATCCCAGTACCTTCAAGACCTACACAATAGCTAGTCAGAATATTCCATTCAGAAGGGTTTAGAACAGAAGCACTTTTGACAAGACGAAACAGCTCATGTCCCTTCCAACTTCGATAATTTGTCACTTCAAGAGGCGTATCGATATTTGATATCAGGCGTTGTATCATTTGCATTGATACACTTCGGCCCGATTTTGTTTTTCCCAGGCTAAGAATTGCGGAGTTAACGAATTGAATTTGATCACCTTTCTGTCCATAAAGATTGGTTTGTATAGCAATGTTTCGTGCATCATCTTTCAAGACATTAGGGAATGTACTATCATTTGGGAAGAAAACTTGGTTTGGATTTAGGTAGGTAGAGGCATATCCAGCAGCCATGGTGCATAACTTCCAAATATCAGTCTGTATATCTTTTGATCTGCCATACTTGGGATCGTGCTGAGAAATCTCCGCAAGGCGTTTATAGGCATCAATGATTGGATTGGACGAGGAATATCTCCCACCGCGTGTGGTAGAGCACAAGTGACCATGTGAGTTGAGAAAAGATTGTTGATCAGATGGCGAGAAGGTGGCAAATGATTTGATGATTGTATTTGATGATTGGTCAGTAACTATCAGTGCCGGTATTTCTTGTATTCCATCACTTCCAGTCAACCGTATTATACTAGCAACTAGAATAATGCACGAGAGGAGACATTTCAGCACACTCATAGTGCGCAGCGCAGAATCCTCCCTTTCCATTTTCCCGTGCCGCTCCCTTTCATAACTGGATTCCATGATCTTGTCTCTAGGGTCGGTATGTTGCTCAACTTCTATGTGAGGAAACTGCTGAGCAGCGTGAAGATCAATACAGGATGTGTGATGCGTGATCGTGATGTGCGGGAATGAGAATGATATTTTTGCTCACTGCTTATCTACTGTTTGTTGTCAGTTTTGATGTCCAAGGTTGCAGACAGAAAAAGAGAAAAGGGTGTAGTTTTGAAATGCCTTTATCAGATGCGGATACATACCGAGCCACGTTTTGGTAGACAAAAAATCTAACAAAATAGACGGTATTCCGTATTCCTTATTTTTGGCGACGGTCCCCCCCACAATTTTGGCACTAACGCATGCTACATGCATTCTACTAATAGAACTATAAGTACACATCCCTTCCATCCACAACTCTATGCCACTATTATTTACACAAGAACAAATATCATCAACTATGGAAATACCTCTGGACGGATAAAATTGATTTTTCCTCAAGCTCCCGCAAAAAGATGATGATTCTACCGTGTGCGCGAAATATTCTGTGCCACGGTGTTCTGGAATTTAGCTCAATATTTACGCACGTAAATCTGAGGAAGAATTCTAGAGATTTTACCTCTTTTCCGCCGTAAACACAAAATTTTAGAGAAACAACTAGAACAACAACACCACAACTAACCTCAATTGGTATAGTGAATACCTACATGCACACAGCCTTACTTCAAGCACTTTGACTTCCCAATTATTCATTGATACCATTTAGAGCAATGGCCAGTCGAAGTGCTCGAAGTAGGGACAAAGAAATCCATCCCTTACTCACAGTTCCTACTGCATTTTATCTACAACAACACGACAACTAACCTCAAATTGGTATCGTGAATACCTACATACACACAGCCTTATTTCAAACACTTCGACTTCCCAACTGTTCATTAATACCATTTAGAGCATTGGCCGGTCGAAGTGTTTGAAGTAAGGCCTTCCCTTACTCACAGTTCCTGCTGCATTATCTGATTTTAAGGTGTGTTACTGTAGTGTTTGTGTGCGTAAAATATATAACCTATTACTTTTTACAATTTACTTTTTACTGTTGACACAAGAAAGCTCGAAAATTAGAGATTTGGCACAGTTGATGTCGAAATTGTTGTTTACTATTGCCCGTATGTTTTTAGCTAACGTAGAGAAAATTTGGCGCACACGGTAGATTCTCCGCCACATCTTTCCATCTTTCTTGTGACACTTTTTTCTTGCTTGTGGATCTTTGTGATGAAAGATGAAAGGCATCTTCTTCTTCGTTCTGTCCACTCCACGCGAGCAGATCCTCACTCAACTTGCACTCACTCAC
>Ga0306864_1001381_pt1 | contig 9950 bp, 7 predicted proteins | sample AntRauTorckE5430_FD_190448 | JGI IMG/M metagenome (GOLD analysis project Ga0306864, IMG submission 190448) | Saline lake microbial communities from Rauer Islands, Antarctica - Metagenome Torckler E5 #430 (v2) (version 2) | ecosystem: Environmental > Aquatic > Non-marine Saline and Alkaline >...
TCCTTCGCAGAACACGTTTCCTTCCCAGTGGAATGCTTGTGATATTCCCGTGGGGGTCTCGACAAGAACTTGTAACTAGAAGACCAATCAATCCCTTGAGATTCTGTCTCTATCGCCATTACTCCTGTATAAAATTTCCTATCTGAGTTTCGACATGGTCTTTCTTTCACAGAAATGCGTTTCTTTTCAGTAGAATGACAATCAGATTTTTGTGGAGGCCTTGATACGAATTTGTAACATGAAGACCAATCAACTTCTTGAGCCAATGCTTCAATTGAAGACGTGTCCATGTAATTCTTTGACGCTGTGAGGGTCGTCCTCGTATTGCTCTCAATGTCACGGCTGCCTTCACCAACCACGACAGGATCAATTTCATCATTGACTGTGCGCCATGTTTCACGAACAATTTTTTTTTCTATAGCTTCTAGATTGCAAAAGATATATGGTTCATTAGTGGGAACGACAAAGAGCGAAAGCAGCAATACCCAGAAGTTTTTAGGCCGCTCGATAGCGCTCAATGATTGCATCCTTTGAGCACTGTAAAACTTATGCCACAAAAAAATAATGAAATTGAAGATTCCTTGCAGAGGAACAATTACTTGCAGAGGAACAATTACTTGCATAACAACATTGTAGTCCTTTCCCACTTCCAATACATTTAGCATCAAAAGTATATGCGTCAGCGAGAAGACAATAAAATAGCCAGCAACTTGTTTCGCCACAGTCTTGGTATCTTGACCACGCAAATATAGGGATGACCTCCTGACAGACCGAACTAATATCGACTGGAATTTTATTTCACTTTCTTCCACTTTCATTTTCCCTAGTACCAGAATTAGGCAGAGCAGAATCGTGAAGAAATTTATTCCAATCCACGAAAGGCAGGACCTTGGCACAGCATGGCCAGTGTTCTCGGAATTCAGAACAAGAAAGATGCACAGCTGTTGCCATCTAAATCGAAGTCTGTCTTGAAAGTGGCAAATTTGGGAAAGAGTAGTGCCAGTCATATTATTCCCGATGTTGCTGCTGAAAATAAGGATTTGGCAAGTTTATTTCTTCAACAGAGCAAACGCATGAATCCGATGGAAAATATTGTCAATGCCCTCTCATCCCTCAATCTTGACGACTTTCTCGGCAAAATCAATGGTGATAGCAGTAGCGATAGCGATAGCAATAGCAGTACTAATAGCAAGAATGTTAAAGAGAATAATCTACAAGACCAAAAGAAGACCAATGACAAAAATAGCGAACCACCCAAGCGCGACGACAAGTTTGATTTCGCTCAGCGGATCGAATCAACGAAGGCAGGTCTAACTGGATTAGTAGCAGGTGGAACGAGTCTCATACCCTTCACCATCTTCCAAGCACTTGTCAACGATTCATCAAATAAATCACTTCAATTTCTCTTTGACACGGGTTCAGGAGCAGTAGAAGCAGCTCTGTTCGCTATCGTATACCGCTACTGTGTGAGAGATGGAGAAGAAAGTAATGAGCAGCTAGGACAGGGTGTATGGGGAGCATTTGCAATTACCAATCATCATCGCAGTACATAGACATTTGAATAGCGGCGCAATGATGACGTACCTACAGAAAGTCGTCCATCATCGAGTTATCTAAAAGCTAGAAGCTAAAAGTATTCCTTTGCAAGCGAAAGCGAATTTGAGAGAAGTTGGAAGAATATCATCATCATCCTGTGTGGTGGATGAACTTCCGATGATTCTCCATTTTTTGATATCATTCCACGGAAATTTTGAGATCGGACATCTCCCAACTTACTACTGTTGTGCCTCGTGAACAAGCTCGTACACTACTCTATCAACACACTGCAGCTGCTGTTAGCTGTTAGTCAAACGATCATCACAAACAATAGTATGGTAGTGTGATGAACAGAGAATTATTTTACAAAATTTCAAGTTCACGTTCTATTTCAAAGAGGCTTCGCCAACGAGAACAAGATCCATTTCTTTTCCTGGCGACTTCGACCAGACACTTCCTTTCGTTGAAATAAATAAATCTTCGCCAATGGAAAGTAGAACACCGCCGTTTCTTTCAGTCGTAGGGACTTTCAGATCAAACTCAGATTTCAGCTTCATGATTCCATTGTAGTTGTCGAACCCATTCTTAAGATATCCTAGCTTCTTGAACAAAACTTTGCAATTTCGCATTTTATCCAATTCTTCATACTGAATACGATAATATTCGTTCAATGCCTTGTTGTAATCAATTCTTTTTGTTTCAAATATTTCCATACTATGCTTTGAAAAAACGGGGAAGCTAAAATACACATGGCCGGAAGGTAGGACAGCATCATTGCGAATTGCATCCGATTCCAAGTAAAAGCCACAGACGATCTCTCCTAGAAGACTGTTGTCCACCCAATTCATTTTCCAGGAGCCTTTTCCAAACGAAACAGTCTGTTGACCTTTCATGGATACAAATTTACCGTCTGAATGGATTTTAAGACCGAGAGGACCGGTGCTGATGGGGGGAGAAACGAGGACGGAGGAAGAGCTACTAGTAGAACTCCTCCTCGTCGTTGAAATGGGTTTTTGTTGTAAAGGATTACCAACATCACCAGCAAGTACTGCATCAGTTATGAGCTCGAATTTCAGTCCATCGACTACCAGTCTAGAAGCTGTCGTATCATGACAATTTACGTCTTCAGGAATGTCGAGAACAACATTTAGTAAAATACCAGATTGAGCCATGGCATATTCAGATAACAAAGGGTTGCCTCTATCAGGTGAAGACTGGGGGGGAGGGATTCCCAAGAAGGCTTCACAATCAGATACATCGAGTGCTAGCAGGATTAGGAAGAAAGATTTTGTTCTGTTCATGGTCTTTCAAATTTGATTTCGATTATTGTTCTTTTTCAATCATATTAATGTGATGATTTGATGACGGAGTGGGATTTTTTTGAATTTGTAATCGTTTGCATTGTTCTTTTGAGAGACATCAGAATTTGCCTAAAAAAAGACAGAACAGATTATTTTTAAAAAGTGGCCTTCATGCTGCTTCATGATGATGACAAAATAACAGAAAGGCAATTCATGGCGCGCTATCTAATTCATAGCGAGTATAGAGGTTATGAATGCTGTGGTGGGATTCTTTTGAGACTCTTTTGGGCCACACAAACAAGCTTAAAGTTTGTTCGTCCGTCGTCGTCCCACTAACTCGCGCTTTTAGTAAGTAACCAAAATCTGAAACCTTTTACGACGAACGCCGTCAAGTTTTTCCTTCCTTCTCTCAACCTCTTCTCGTTGCTCAAGAGGAAGAAGGCGTCGATCTTCCATCTTCCATCTACGATAGAGAACATTACAACACATTCCATTTCAATTTCCCCACGACCTTAGAAGCTTTCCTAAGTTCCGAAGAAATCAATTCCTCACCAGTGTGAGCAGTAGCAACAACCAACATGTCCACACCGGATGAAGACTTTCTCATCTCATCTCAAGTTGACGACTATGACCAGGAGCGTCGCTTCCGATGGCACGTCGATCTTGGACGCTCTGCAAAAGAACTCGCAGCTACCAAGGAGACGACTGATTGTTCATTCAATCATGCAAATCACTCGAAAATGCGTAGCAAGTTTGGAAATCATCAGGTGAATTATTCGGCCACCAAGTACATCAAACCGTGACGAACAGGGACCAAGTCCCAACAACTGCCACCCAAGGCTGGGTTCGGAAAGAACAGTGGCAAGGGAGGCAAGACCTACGCATAAGATATTTATGGAATGGCCACCCCTTGCATTGTATTTTTACGCCAGCTGCTATATCGATATTGTTATTAGCATGAATCACACATCCTACAAACCGTTGAGGATAACCAATCAAAACCAAACAAAAGAAAAAAAGAAAAGAGTCTACAATGGGAGCTTGGAATGACACATCTTGTTTACCTACTATCTTGAAGATAAGATGTTGATATAAAGAACCATTTATTACTCATGCTTCATGATTTTTCCTTTTTCATGTGCACTCGTGTTGAGCGATGAGTGTAAGTATACGAATCATCAGACATGCAAAATATAAAACTTCTTGTGACCATCTCCAAAGATCTGAGGACCAAAACAACAACTTAATATTTTAGCATTAGAGACATGTCTGAACACATTAGACCCTTTGAGCCTTCACTTGAATAAATGTCTTCCCGGTGCCAACACCTGCATGCACATCCTCGTCCTCTTCACGTGCTGCGTCTTGTGCCGAAATCTTGGTGTTGGAGGGCACCCAGTAATCTGCAGCATCCAATGCGACAATGGCACTTTCCCGAATGATATCATCTTCGTCATTCAAAAAACTTTTCAGAATCGCTTCTACATCTTCCCATCTCCCTTCAATTGCCCCCAATGCTTCTGCACTTTCATGTCTCACCATAGCATGCTCTCCTTCTCTTCTTAGACTCTCAGCCAAAGCCTCCACAGAATCATTGTGCTGCATTTGTCCCAAGACATATGCAACTTCGTGCCGAAATAAGGCACTACTTTCATCTTCGAGTAATCCCCTTCCTAGTGCTAGAACAGCTTCCGAACCTCCCCTATTCCTCAACGAAAACATTGCACGATACCGTTCAAATAGAGGAATAGACACGTCTAACAAAATCGCTCCAATATCATTCGTTGACAACTTTGCATGTTGTGGATGAGGAGGAGCAGGATCCACAGATGAATATGGACTAAGCATACACGCACAAACCATCGGTTGATTCTCTACATCATTTACTTCCCCTCCCTTAATCTTCCACTGCATATAATCAATCGCTAAGCGACAGGTTTGTCCAATTTCAGGAGTGTCAGGGTTCAAGTCTATCGCTTTTTCTAAAATAGGTATAGAGCGTTCATGACCAATGGCACCTAGCGCTTCTCCGCACTCGTGCCTGACCATGATACAATCAGATGCATCGAGTAAAACCCTTTCAATGTATGGGCAGCATCTTTCATCGCGTAATTGTCCCATGACATATGCAAATTCGTGCCTAAGAAGGGATCCATGTTCTCGATTTAAGAGTCCTTGGCTGAGTGTTTCAATGACAATTTCATCAATAGTTTCATTGCCTTCCTGTTTGTGATCACGCGCATCTTCGTGTTCATTGTCATCATGAGGGTCCTTGTTTTTCATTTCGATTTCATAAGCTTGCCGGAGGAAATAAGCCGCTCGCATTCTCATTCCTATGGGAGCTGATGGTGAAGCTATTGCTTCTTGTAATTTCCTCAATGGGGGGGCTTGGAACATTACGAAATGAATTGAATTGAGTAACGAATAAATTAAATTGGTTGACGCCGCTTGGTGTGAATCTGAATCTGAAACCTGAGTACGACGAAGCTGCTGTTCCAGGATTTGCCTGTTTCTAAAATTGAATGATGAATCATCAAGCGGATGAATGGTGAAGAAGAAGAATCATCATCATCATCATCAATCATCATCATAATGTTGAATAATGAAGAAGAATTATCTATCTATGTAATGATGAGCGTCTGTCCGTCTTTATAGGTTAAGAGATCTGTGCGAACAACCCACGAGAGCCAAGCCCACCTAATAAAAAACAACGCAACCTACCGACGACTGCAGAAGACTTCAATTCCTTTGTACAAAAAGCAAGAAACTACAAGAACTTACATGTTGTGTGTTAAAAATAACTCAAAGATACATCACAACAACCGTTCAATCGTAACCACAATAGTAAACGCAACTGTATTCACGCAGTAATAATAATCTACTTGCATCAATCACTAAGAATGGCAGCAAAAAGAAAAACAGGCGGTGGAGGACTGAAAGGTTTCTTCTCACGAGCGTCCAAATCATTCATGGGCGGAGGACTCTACGCCAAGGATAAATCAACGTGGTTCGCTGAGAAACTTTGTCGAATTGGATTCATTGTTGCAACTACTTCCATCGTTGTTTTAATGCCTTTGGTCTTTGAAATTGCCCGTGAAGGACAGGTGAGGCAATGGATGGAAAGACAAACAAGATTACATTATTTGTAATGTTCGAATTCAATTGTTGTGTACTTACTCACACACTTCCTTCGTTTTATTTCGTTCCTCAATTATTCTGACAATGATACCATCACCTTGACACGAATTGAATCACAGATGATTGAAACAGAAAGACTGCAAGTGGAAGAGTTGCGTTCACAAGGAATGTCAGATCGTCAATTGGGCGAAATGGGATATCTTCAAGCATCCATAGATAGAGCGCCTGTTGCAATGAGGAATTAAGAAAGACGGAAAAACAAAAGATGTCTTGGCAATGAAGAGAAATAATTTTGCATAAATTGCATCAGCAGCAGCTTGATTGTTTGTTCCGAAGAGAAGACGACTCGTGCCACTCTACTTTAGCTAGAGTCTACTATAGGTAGAGTAGCAAAAAACAGATAAGAACTATAAAGTATAGTAAGTTACAATGGTCTATAATGTAAATGTAATTTATTGAGGATCGTAATTAGGTAAAGTGCTGTTGTTGTGTCATTTTTTGGAAAGACACGTTTATGGAAGATATCAATAATGCATTACTGATAAACAAACCTTTCTTCAGACGAACTAAAAGCTCACCAATCAAACCCACGAGCATTCAAAGCCACTGCGTAGTCGATTAAGTTTGAAGGTCAGATAATTTCTTGACCATCTTCAAAATTCATGCTGTAGTATTGAAATATGGAAGAAAACTTGCTGCCCTCAATACTCATTTGTCGTTCAGATCTCTTTCCTCCATCCCCAATCCCCATCACTCGTTTATTCTCACTAGAGAAATGACATTGATATTCTCACTAAATCAGATGATATTGACCATTATCAAGAATATCAATTATATTATGTGCACTGTTGCCTCCTTCGAACGAATTTGTTGGCTCACAATGACCAAATCCAGATGTGAACTGCATTCAAAGCAAACACGTCATTAAATTGTAAGCTTGCTAAAGCATTACATAGATTTAATGACTAGCTTTCAATGAATCTTTTGTTGGCTCAAACTATACTTTGAAACTACAGAGATTAGGTAACTCCAAGTATTGAAGACTGTAGATTTACTAGAAGCCCACTACTAGCTAGCAACAGAGTAGGTTGCACTAAGCTCCAAGGTAGCTTCTTCATCTAACAGCAGTTTGCCTTTTATATTGGAAGGTCTGCTTCGCCTCCATTTTGGAAGGCAGCCTGGAACTGGGATGCCTTCACGTATGCTGGAAACCTGGGCCACCAGATCTGGAATGTACCCACCTCGCCACAAAAGGCAGGAGGCCGTATAGTTTTGCCTTATGAGTTGGTTGTATCGTCCTCTATAGTAGCTCTAGAGTTCTTGTTCACGTACTTCATATCTCTTTCTCAATCCAGTATTAATTGTAGTATTCTCACTACTCATAAGTTATGTAAACTAAATATACAAACTACATCTACTTTTCCAAGTTCTTTCATAGTATTCATTAATAGTCTTATTCGTCTTTATCATAAGATATCTATAAATAGTTTGTCGCAGTGTTTCACACACTGTCTCTTTGATAGTTCTTCGTGGGTAATCTTGTATTGGACCCACTTGAACAATAAGGCAAGCTTCCCTTTCAACAATCAATAATGTGTGAATGCTATTATGACTGCTGCTCCATTCCCACTTCCAGGACTGTAGAAAAACAAAGAAATTCCAAAGTTATGGAAAAATAATACTGTATGGTATTTAGAAATTGGACCTGTGTACAGGTTAAACTAATTGGTTGTGTCTTTTCCCATTGTAAATCAACCCATCAAACTGCCATTTTCATTTTAATTGTCTTGTGAGGCTTGTACCCAATCACTTCAAAGTCGCTGAACTCAAAGTCGTCAATGTTCTTCTTGTCGGGATTGATTTTAAGCTTTGGAAACGCTCGAGGAGATCTTTGTAGCTGTTCCTTTAATGCATCTACATGGTTGAGGTAAACATGAGCATCTCCAATGGTGTGTACGAAATCTCCGGGCTTTCTTCCAGTGGCTTGCGCAATCATATGGGTCAGAAGAGCATAAGATGCAATGTTGAAAGGAACGCCCAGTCCCATATCGGCACTTCTTTGATACATCTGACAAGACAATTCATTTTTCCTTGTGTCCACATAAAATTGGCAAAACATGTGGCAAGGAGGAAGTGCCATGTCGTTTAAATCTGCAGGATTCCATGCCGACATGATGATACGCCTATCTTCCGGATTGTTTTTAATTTTGTCAATGCATTCTGCCAACTGATCTACACCCTGGCCAGTGTAATCTGTGTGCATATTCTTGTACTCTGCGCCGAAATGTCTCCATTGAAATCCATATACGGGTCCCAAATCACCAGCTTCACGATGCTCCAAGCCTCGACTGTCAAGAAATTCTCTTGAGCCGTTCCCATCCCATATGTGGATATCCTTTGCTGCTAAATCATTCGCATTTGTATTCCCCTGTTTTTAAATTATTGTCAGAAATATATTCATGGAGTTCATTGCAACATTTTTAGTCCAAGAAAATTACTCACCTGCACAAACCAAAGCAATTCCTCAGCGACACCCCTCCAGAACGTTCTCTTGGTCGTCAACAGTGGCAGGGTACCATCTCTCAACGAAAACCGCATTTGGGTTCCAAAATTGGAAAGGGTTCCAGTTCCAGTGCGATCTCCACGTTGGGCTCCATTTTCGATAATATCCTTGCACATTTCCAAATACTGCATTTCTTCAGGATTGACATGAGCTCCCTCCTCAATCGCGAGTGCAGTAGTCTTCTCGTCGTTGCTCAATACGACGGGTTGCCTCTTTGCCACTTTACGTGTATATTCCAAGAATTGATAATTGACACTTGTCTTCTTATCCGTCTTGACAACGGTATTGGCCCTCGCATCAAGCTTGGTCTCTTCTTTCTTCTCCGGGTCCACTTCTTGCCCTGGGAATGGATGACATTCCCAATCATTAGCGGAAAGCTCTGGGAACCATGTATCAAAGTTAGTCTCATTGGGTAAATTGCTGACCTCCGAGTAAATGACCTTGTTCACAAGACCGGATTCAATGGATTCTTCGTAAACCTGTCCGCCGCCAATGACAAAGATATCACCAATGGTATCAAGTTTTTGCAACGTATCCACTGCCTCTTGTAAAGAAGAGCAAACAATGACATTCTCGTCATCACAACTCGAAATAGGGACATTGTTATTGGCACGCGTGAGGATAACGTTGGTGCGATTATCGAGTGGGCGGAACTTGGGTGGAATGGATTCCCAGGTTTTGCGTCCCATAATGACAGCATTAGTCTTTCCTGGTTGAGGCGGGGTGGAGGTAATGCGTTTGAAGTGGGCCATGTCTCCTGGAAGACGCCATACCTGTTGTAGTTAATGATAATGGTAATGTTAATGGCAGCAAAGGTTAACTAACTGCGTCCATACGAAAAAACTGCGGCGGAGATTACGTCTTCACAAGACTAGATGATTATTCTTGCGGTAGCTCTAATAGCTAGCTAGTCGCTAGCTAGCTAGCTAGTCGCTAGCTAGCTAATAATCTTGTAGGACGCTACAGTAAAACTTACCAAGTCGCCACCTGCGCCGATCCCACGGGATGAGGCTGCTGCCGCTACAACTGCGGCAATTTCTGACATGAATGCTACCGGAATCTTCACTTTGGAAAGTATATTGAAATGTTGGCAGCCGTGCTGTTCTTGTCAATTTAACAATGTTGTGTGTGAGATGTTAATTGTGTGTGTCAGACTGAAGAGAAAACCAAAAATTCGATCACAATTTCTGGCGCGCTCTCTAGGTACGGTTGTTATCTCTAGCTAGATCCACCCCTCTGCTAGGGGATAGCATGGCTTTCTATGCGTCATAATAAGCCTAAAATTATAGCTAAATATTTCGGACAAGGCCGAAAATTGTTGCTAAGCCATACTACCCCTCCAACTCAAGCACCCACTTACTGAAGAGAGCTGAAGGCAGCAAAACAACAAGCGAAAATCAATCTAATATGCC
>Ga0306864_1001382_pt1 | contig 9947 bp, 8 predicted proteins | sample AntRauTorckE5430_FD_190448 | JGI IMG/M metagenome (GOLD analysis project Ga0306864, IMG submission 190448) | Saline lake microbial communities from Rauer Islands, Antarctica - Metagenome Torckler E5 #430 (v2) (version 2) | ecosystem: Environmental > Aquatic > Non-marine Saline and Alkaline >...
TCGACAATGTGTACTCCCTCTCCTCAGCGCCTAGAAACAAAAATATCTTCTGCATCCGTACGCCGAGCATTGACGCAACACGCAACATCTGACGAGAGTTCACCTCGGTTGCCTGGGTCAAATTCTTCAAAAAGAACACTATGGTCTGGTCCGAAACGAGTCCTTCGTATTAGGTAGGAAATTTTGAGCACCCCGGTTATATTCTACTTATCTCCTATGAATCAAATCTCATTAATCCACTCCACTTTACAGCGGAAAGATAGGCAAACGCAGTGAGGATGACGGAAGTCCAAGAAATTCAACGATACCTTCCAGTAGTAGTGATTTTAGATCAACATTCTCGTCTCGCTCAAAAGAAATAAAGCATCGCAAAAAGTATGCTGGTTTCAGCATGAAGGACGACCAGCAAATCCAGAAGGTCTCATCCAAAGCACATGAAGGGCTTGAGAAAGAAATCGCAAAGATATCACTTACTTCTGATTTCGAACGTGAAACTTCGATGTTAGAGGATGATTCAAAATTGATAGGAGCAATCAGAAGAGGAGTTCATGAAAGGCAAAAGGAATCGCAGGAGCAGCAAAATTTGCTTGACGAATGCCTGTTGGACGAGAGTGGATCATCAAATGATTTGATTAATTCATTCGATTCCGGCAATCTAGATGTTTCGAGGGCTATGTGTTTGTCGCGAAAAAGTGATAATGAAAGCTGTGATTCTATCTCCTCGCAATTCCTCAATTCTGGAACGAGACTTGCAAATGTTGCTACAGAAGCCTCGAACAGCACAGGATGTGGAAGGGTAAATCCAATGGCCAGGAAGCTCACTCATGAAGATGCGGAAAAGGTACTTAAATAATTCACAAAGTAGCATCTCAATATTTATTGTGCGGTTTCGTCTCTCTACGATGTGCATAGAATGGACCATGTGGGTAATCGATCAACAAACAAGTATTACTCAGCGCTTGTGTATTTGATGTATTCCTTGCCACTGGTGTCTACATTGCAGTTCTGATACTGTTGCAGTCTAATACTCTTCGCTTCGGCTATGTGATTTTGATGTATATTAATTATTATGGAGAAACAAGTAAAGTAAATATCGCTGACCAGCAGTCTCGCGTGACTCCACACATGTCTTGCCTGATTGGAAAGCAGCGCCTTCATTCCTTTTGTTCTACAACGTTCTCAAGACGGATTTCACGACTCGAAAATGATGATTTCTTATTACAACAGATTACAAAGCAAAAAAACGACAAGCCGTCAGGCACTATTGCTTGTTTATGGGTATGACAAAATTTCCTAGCTAGTAGCTAGCGAATGTATGAGAAGAAATTACTTGGTGAGCAATTATTGAAGCCTCTATAACAACTGCAGTTGTACTTGGCTTTTCATACCACTGGTTTGTTTCAACATTTCTGCAAGACTTTCCTCTCGCAGGATATACATTCATGGCAATTTGAGCGTTCGATTACATAGTAGGCATCTCCTTCATCATCATCAATGAAGTAGTTAGGGGTCGCTCCAGCTGGGAGTGACTGCCAAGGTGGTCTTAATGCATGGAATAACAACACCCTTAATGACAATTATACTACTCAAAGGATGCCTAGAAGATTTGACTTTTGATTTGGAATTACATGGCTTGACCACACTTTCGCAAACAGTTAGGATTTTGAAAATTACATTCTCTAGACGTTTGGTGTCTGAGATTGATCTTATTACTCTAAATTGCCAATTCCTCTTCTTTCGCATTGTAGATCAAGGATGGCGTCGATCTGTATCACAGAAAATTGATCATCATCTATTAGGAATTCACTGAATGACAGTCAAAGTGAGAGGATAGAGGGGTCTGAATACAACCTCCAAGCAGACCTCAAAGTCTAGCTTGAGCGCAGAATGCCAGAAAGAAGAGAATGCTTCATTGACAGCCTTGCGTCGTACGTAAACGATATAATCCAGACGATCTACCATGCAATTGTTATCCAACTGGGCATTGAATATTGAATAGTACGCCTGGCTCTGCAGCTTAATAGACTAACAATTAAAGCACAAACCAAGATAAATTCGTTTCATTTACAAATTTTGGAATCTAGTTTAGCACCATTTGATATTTACATTGCTGCACTATCCTTCATTAGATCGACACAACTTACAACAGCATCGACGTGACAATACACGCCATTGCGATTACCAGAGACCATATTACTGAGGGATAAATCGCAATTTTCATTATTGACGGTAGCCCTACCGATTTCTTACTCAATCAGTTATGAAACGTGTTAGTTCTGAATCGAATTACGACTGCCTTGAGTTTCTTGAAGGCTGTGAAACTTTAATCTATGATTACCATAATGAGTTTTTATATTATTTACATTCAATAAGATTTTGGGTCCTAGACCTGGGCAAGGAATTCTTGTAACTACCTTTTACGCGTCCGGCCACGCTTTCCCCCTCTCCTGTCAACTTCTTCATCGTCCAATCTAAACATGGCACTCAATTCCTTAATAGCATTTTGCTGATCAACAGAATTATCAGAGCTTCTCAAATGAGACATGGGTCCATGCAATAACTTGTTAACGATACCTCTCGACAGTCTCTCTACGGCCTCCATTTCCTTGTCACTGAGATTATGATTTTGTGACAATTTCTTAGTGCACTTATTCAATTCTTCCTCTCTCACTATGTTTGCTTTTTCTTGAAGTTGGTTGATGGTTGGAATAGCAGCAAGAGATTCTCTCCAGTTGCAGAAAGATTCAGTTTCTTCTCGGAGAAGAAATTCAGCCTCGATCATTTCTTTTTGACGCATGGCAGTATTCTTTGCAACAACGGCCTTAAGATCATCCACGTTGTATGCCATACAGTTTTCAATCTATTTGAGAAGGGCGAAAGGTGAGAGACATGTTGTGTTGGAGTTGAAGGATGTGAAACATGGAATTCTTCGTTGATATATACTTACATCATTACTGTCGGGACTGACATTTCTAGGCACACCAATATCAACCAACATCATTGGTCTTCCTCCAGCAAGCCCATTCTCTTGCATCTGTGCTTTATCAACTATGTAGCCATCGCTGAATGCAGCAGTGTAGACAATATCACTTCTTCCAACAACGTTCCACAGATCGTCCATCAACTTGATCTCAATATCAATGTCAGGAAATTGTTCTGCCAACTCCTGCGGACGTTGCATCGATCTGTTCACAATAGTAATCTTCTCCAATCCTCGAGAAGCAAGGTGCGTGATTAACAACCTAGTCATCTTTCCAGCTCCAACTACCGCCAATCTAGCCTCACTAAATGGTAAGTTCAGATCTTTTTGACTCATCATTTCACTCAGTTCAACTGCAGCAGATGAAATGGAAACAGACCCTTTACTGATTGCAGTCTCAGATCTAACTCTCTTCCCCGCTTTAACCCCAGTTTCCAACATTCTCGATAAGACCTTTCCACCAGATCCATCTTCTTCAATAGAATGCAAATGGCACTGCCTGACCTGACTCAAAATTTGTCCTTCACCGACAACCAAAGAATCCAGACCTCCGCTTACGCGCATGAGATGCCATACAGCATCGTCTCCACTCAACATAAAAATGTTTTTTCTCAATTCACTCACGGGCAAACCACTCCTTCGACCCAAATATTCTGTAACTCTCGCAACAGCCTCTCTAGCGTTAGGGGCTGCAAAGTATACTTCAAAACGATTACAGGTGGAAAGGACAGCAGCCTCGGAAACGGTACCGGTGGAACAAATATCGTTGGATGCAGCGTTCCAGTCTGCTTCGGGTACGGCAAGTTTTTCACGGACCTCGACGGATGCATGATGGATCGAGAGACCAATCACGTGTACTTGAAGTCCCTTCGATGCTAGTTGGAGACGTTCCTTTAAAATATGATATCAGAATAAGTTTGTAGGTGATGCGTGAGCGAGATAGTCCAATAAAATTCAAATTGGGAAAATCACAGGGAGGTCGTGTGTGCTTGTTCTTGGAACATCATGCATCAATAATGCAATCAGATAACAAAGCACGAGACGAACTTACCTCTTTGGTCTTCTTGCGTTTATCACCAACATCCAAATGTGTTCTTTGTCCAAGTGGTGTGTCACGTCCAACACCTGCTGCGACGCCTCTGCCTACGCTTCCAAACCTAGCAGGTCTTTTCTTTACTACTTTACTGGAAACATCAATATCCTGGTCACCAGTTGCGACCATGGTCCTCATGGTACCACTGTTGGAACCATTACATGTAGCGGAAGACTTGGTGACAAACGAATTAGCTGAAAACGCCGTTGCCGTAGACAACATTGTTAGAATGGTAGCGGTGGTGAATCTCATGGTATTGATCACTGTTGAGAGTATTTAATTTTTTATGTATTGTGCAATACAGAATAGAGCAGCTTGAAATTTCTGTGCCGATGATTGATGATTGATGGGATTGAGTGAGCGTCGTGAGAGGAAGGAAGGGAAGATAAAAGCGAAAGAGATTTTCTTCAACTTCAAAACCAAAAACGTAGGATGGGGGCTCATTTTGAATTTAATTTAGGACCCCTCTATCTTGGGAGATCTTGGGTCAACTGAAAACTGCTCAATACCTGTCAATACCTATCTGGAAGATTCTCATGATTCTCAGCGCACAGCTCACACAAAATTAAAATCACGGCTCCATTATCCATTACAGAGCAACTAAAAATGATGCTCATAAATCATCGAACACATATTCGCATCCGTTGTTGATGTTTACAGTGCGGGAGCAATTGCAGTCAGCAGGATTTTGTCTGCGAGATTAGGTGCAATTTTCTATAATCGTTTGAGTCAAAAACAGCTCAAAAAGGCACTTGGCACTTGGGAGATTTATGGTGTTAGTCGCGCCCATTGTAACCCAGAAGCCACTTTATGTCATAAAAGGAGAATTAAAAAAATGAAGATGAGCATGAATTATTTGAATTGGAAATCATTGGCATATCTTCTTGTATTGGGCTATTCAGTGGATTCTTGGTCGATCTTCTAGGTCTTGGCGGAGGCGCGGTTGTGGTTCCTGCATTGACTTTGTTCGCTCCGATGGATCATTATACCGCACTTGGAACATCTCTTGCTGCGATGGGGCTGCCGGCAGCAGCAGCAGGAACTTTGACTCATTTTCGAGCAGGGAATGTACACATGAGAGTTACACCTTCTAGCACTGGTGGGCTTGTGCGGGGCATATTTCGGAGGAAGGATTGGTGTCAAGATTGATGCTTGAGAACAAATTTTGGTGGGATGGTGGTAACACTAGGTCTTTGGACCTTTATCAAAACATAGTAATGTCCATACATTCTAAGGTGCTAGCTAGTGCATATAAAAGTGTTATAAATTAGTGTTCTAATTATTGATGAATTGACCAGTTGCGATGACATGAAACAATGCTGAAAAGAAAGCAATGATTGGCACTGGGTAAAGATAAGGTGTCTTGTAGACAAGAGCGCCCTCCCATATCGGCTCTTTTCCTTCGCTGTTAGGTTCTATGACTAATGGCATTTTACAACTGCCGCCTTTCACTTCTTTTTTTGTTGGAATAATTACCAATTCATCAATTCTTTCCAATTCTTTGGTTCCATCAATGTACACAACATCGTCGTAAATCACAGGTTTCCCTTGCTCATTAAAAAAATTCTGCCTGCGGGGTCCAACCATTTCTTTTGTCACAGCACCCAAAGCTGCGGCACATGCAACCCTGGCTACAACTGTGACTTCCACGGGTGGACTAAGTAATGATCTTTCAACCCAATCTTCAATTGGGGATGATGATAGATTTCGTAATGCGTCCATACCATTTGCATATGCATTCACAATTCCTGACCTTGTGATTTCACTGTATTTCTTACCTAGTATTGGAAATCTATTTCCACCATATATGAGTGATGGCCCCAACACAATACAGTTGTCTTCTCCAAACAGTTTACAAATAGAATGCTCTGCGTATCGTTTCCCTTTCGTATAGCCATCAATGGGGCCTTCTACCATCTTGGCAACTTCATAACTGACAGACATGAACACAAAACGCTCGGCTCCGCATTTTTTTGCGAATCGCGCTGCGCATTCGTTCACTGGACCATTTTCTCTGAATAATCTTTCGTCGTCATAAGTGAGACCAAAGAATGACAGTTTGTCAAAATCAGGATCAGGGTTCACATTCCCAATGCAGCTGATTCCAGCTTCTATTGCAGGCAACTCTAAAACTGTGTCATCTTCATGATGAATGGTATAAGCCAACCAATTAACTTCATTGGCCCAGTTATCGGTGTCGTCAGAGCTTGTGTAGTAGGACGGTGGTCTACCATTCCTCGATATGGAAGTTACCTCATGGCCACTTAAAACTAATTCTCTACATATCCGTCGACCCAAGAAACCGGAACCTCCAAAAACTGCAACAGAAAGCGAATTGACAGAATAATTGCAAGTCGTGGACACCAGGATCCCACTCAGAAAAATAGGATACTTTCTTATCAGCATGGCACTTGGCAGTTGTTCGCAGTAGCTAGAGAGAGTAGTGCTGAATGTTGAAACATCTCTTCAAAAATATTTATTAGCTGTCTTATTTATCAATAACGCAAAATTCTCACAACGCATAATTAACGTTCCAATCCTGCATCACCTACTGGCCTGGTAATCCAGAGGATAACACACTATGTATTTCATGCCCATGGCATCTCTCATCCCTTCATTCCCACAGAACTTGCCCCACATGTGTGACGAATACTGCAATTCCTTACTGCGTGTCAGTGCAATTTAATAGAGTCATTTAAAGCAGATAAAGTTTTGCAAGAATAGGATGACGAAGGAAGCAAGTAAGCCCGACAACAACAACAGTATCCAACCAAATTTTATCGATGAATGTGTCTATCGCAATAATTGCTGATGATTTTTTTCGTCTGATGAGCTGTGTGTTGCTACTGTATTGATTGAAGTCTTCCTTGTTGTGGTCGGAAGTCGCAACTCGTAGTCAGCTACCCACATATTGGAGTTCTGCTACACCAACTTGCTAGTAGTAGTAGCAGTATTCCCCCAACACAGGAGATGGCGACATATCCCTTTGAGTAAAAAGACGTCCTCAATACACATTATAACTTTGTGATATATTGAAAAAAACTTATTACTTTTTATTTCCTCAATTGAACAAGTGATGGTTCCCCACTTTCGTCTATATCATGAATGAGCATGTATTTCTCAATATCTTCCACTGGCAGCCCAATAATTCTTTCCCTACGCGCTTTTCTTTGATCGAATGGCTCGTATCTATCACTATTATCTGATTCATAACCATCTACAAGTGGAACCCACGTTCCGACAGACACCGAATTATACATTGCGCCATCCCATCCAATTTGGCGAAGCTCTTTTAACGAGAAACTACCAATGTGCCGATATTTTCCAATCGACAATGGAACGAGTTGGGGAGATTTTGCGTGATCGTAAGGGCAGTCACCTAAATGACCGATAGGAGTCAGCTTTCCAGGCTTGACTATTCTAACCTTTGCCTCCTTTGTCTTGGTATATTTGTACATACTGAATGCCTGAAAAGGAGCATTTGGTGTTCCATTGCTTTCGTGTGGATAATGGATATCCATATCTAACGGATTAGCCCCCTCTGGAGTTGACTTTGGCACCCTCGTTCCTCTGATGTATCGATCATAATCATCAATTTCAACATTTGAATTTAAACAAGTGGCTCCAGATACAAGTAACTCAACAATATCTCTCTTCTCAAAACATTCACTTAAATCCAACTGTAGCTCCTTGGCCATTTTTTTCAGCTTGCTCACACTCATTGCCTGAAGCTCTTCAATGGTTGGTGAATCTTTGCTTTTTGATGTGCTGCTCGGTGATGAATGGGGCGCATCGTCGATAAAAAAAGAATATGTCTTTTCGTCAATTGTAGCAAAGTATTTCTTCATGAAGTCAGCGCATTGTTTTCCAATAGTACAATTCGGATCCTGATCAATTGGATGAAGAATTTGACTGTAGATAATTTGACTGTAAGCTTGATATTCCAAGTTAACATCAGACACTTCAAATTGGCCATGAGTTCTTGATCCATTACTCCTCTGACCGTGGCGCACGTTATCAGGGCATTTCCAGATGAGCTGTTGCACAACTCGATCCCATCCAAACTCTTTCATCAACGCACGTATAAATTCATTGAAGATGCATCCGACCTGAGTCCAATTGGTCAAAGAAACTTTACTATCTTCGTCCTCATCCATTCTATCTCTTGTCATATTAATGTTGGAAATGGTATTCAAATACACCTCGTGCTCTTTCTTTTGATCAGGTGTGATCATATCATAGTTCTTGAGACTGTAATCATCAACCACGCCAGTGAAATCTCGGTTCATAACCAAGCGATAGCTGGCACTCATTTCCTCTGGTAAAATAGGCTTCAGATTTCTATAGAGAAACAATTTGGTTGTCATGAGATGGGATATTATTATGAGACATCGCTATTTAATGTTGGGTACTTACCTGCAATCATTTTGTGGGCGTTCCGACATTCCTTTGTTTATTCCGGAACTTATGGCTTTTATAGCTTTAGCGGCTGCCTTCGGATTGTATCCCCATGCCAAGAGGAATCTCTTGCAGAAGTCGCCCCGGTCTGGATGATCATTAAGAACCCACACTGCTTGTGTATCCTTAAAGACAGCATCAGCCTCTTTCAAAAGAGGCACATCATCCAGAAGTCCAGTCTTCTGGAAAGCATTGTAAAGATGGAGTACAAATCTAAGCTGACCAATACTATCAACTGTACAAGAACCCAGACCAAGTCCAATGACATAATTGGCAAAGAGTAGATAACTTCCAGCCATGAGTGGGTTGAAAAATGCCATTTTTGCACTGACCTGAGTCGATGGTTCTCCGACTGTTGTTGGTAGAGCGTTGAGGGTGGTGAATCTTCCTACATTGGTGAAGAAATTATGGTGGTTAGGAACATCACTGTCCATTTTGTGCGTTTCCAATGATTGGAATAGAGCATTCCATGACTTTTCTGCATTTGAAGCGTGACGGGCCACATCGCCATGACCTTGCATTTCAATGATGGATGTAAGAATACAATGCATCCCGAAAGCAAGTGATATAGGCACTGGTCCATCTTTGTTCTCCTTCATATGTTTTCTTAGCATGTCCAAGATTGGAAGCGTTTGCGGCGTATGGGGAGAAATAGCATCAAGCATGGAGCTATGAGATATGGCTACATAACTATTCGCTCGTCTTCTTTGATGAGGAAGATTCCGCGTCTTGCACCATTCCAATAGTTCAGGGAGAATGCTTCCACAAAATAGTTCATCTAAATCACCTTGGATGGAACTGGCGGTATTGCGCTCTTCATCCCATAGAGTCCCAAAGAAGCCTGGAATGGACATGAGTTTTGTCTCGTTACTAATATGAATGACAGTCTGTAGCCACCGAAGTGTGCTCAATATGGAACGCTTACCACCAATATATGTATGGGCTAGTAGCCATTGATGTGATTCTTGATTTATGCCAGTCTGGCGAAACATGCTTTGCACTCTCTTATTTTCTTCAAATTCTTTCTCACATGCTGATTGAATTTCTAGGTCTGTTAGAAATTTTGCACAGTTGGCAATCCGTTCCACTTCCGTGTGGACTACCCCAGTTTTCTTACTAAATTTTCGGACAAGATCATTGTAGCGTCCCATATTACCTTTGTTCTGAAATGAGCACTCCACTACCTCTCCCAAGAACATGATCATAGCTGCCTTATCACATTTCCTCCTGACCGCTTCAGAAGCAGAGGATAGGACATCCTCCTCAAAGACAGCCAATACCGAGGGAAGGTAAACGACTGCAAGTACACAGTAAAAGGAGGTAATGTAGGGATAATCGATGGCCAAAGCTGCTTCGGCACGTTGAACACTATACATGCAAGTGTTTGCAACCATTGCGCATTGCATCAACATTTTC
>Ga0306864_1001383_pt1 | contig 9945 bp, 7 predicted proteins | sample AntRauTorckE5430_FD_190448 | JGI IMG/M metagenome (GOLD analysis project Ga0306864, IMG submission 190448) | Saline lake microbial communities from Rauer Islands, Antarctica - Metagenome Torckler E5 #430 (v2) (version 2) | ecosystem: Environmental > Aquatic > Non-marine Saline and Alkaline >...
GAGTGGCGTTGTTAGTTTGATGATATTGCGTTTTTCTCAAAATCATTTTGTTAGCACTTTTGATACGTGCGCGTAAAAAGTGCTAACAAAATTAATGTAGGTCGACCTACATTTAGCTCAGGGGTAGTGGTGTTTGTGGTGGCCTGCTGCCTGCTGTGCGTTGTGTAAATAATTCATCCCGGGGGGGGGTAATTCACCCGGGGGGGGATTCTCATTTTGTGGCGGGAAAAATGAACGGCTTCATCACCACTAAAAAAAAATCGATGCCCGATGCCTAAAAACAAGCTAAAACATCAAACAATAATGGCATGTGTATTGTTCCATTCACTGCATTGATACCATCAAGATAAATTGTGCTGAATCCTCCTTGCAGTAACAACTAGACTTCATCATGGCCGAGCAAGTTCAAGCAATTCTCGACCGTATGGTTCCATCCTTGAGGGATTTGATGGACAAAGAAGTATTTTCCGAGGTAAGTTGACATGCATGGAGTATTTCTACTGCGGCTTATGGTCCATCACTGTGGAATAAAAGTCATTGCATTCCATCATCTCACGAAGATCCTCTTGAACCATCACCCCTACAGCATGAAATCAAATCCATTGTTGCGAGACGTCGTGAATCAGAGTACCTTCTCCGTCGTAGATCTGCAAGAAAATCAGATTACCTGCGATACATTGAAGCAGAACAAAATTTGGAAAAGTTGCGTTCACTAAGGAACAAGATGATATTAGCTCATAAAACCGCACAAGAAAGGGAAGAACGCAGAGCATCCAAGAGTAAGAAACCCCTCAAACCAAAGTCCAACAGCTCCATCGGAGATGCATCCATTGTACAGCACCTTCATCTCTTGTTCGTCAGAGCCAAGCGCAAGTTTAAGGATGATATTTCATTTCATGTTCAGCATGCCGAGTTTGCCAAGGAAAAAAAGAGTTTTTCCATTCTGAGCAAGATTTATGCAGAAGCACTTCAGATTCATCCGAGGAATACTAGTTTGTGGATCGAGTCTGCGTCGCAAGAGTATTTTGGTTTCATTGGGAATAGCAAGAGTCAAGAGGTGACGGGAGGAGGATCAATCAAGAGTGCAAGAGTGTTGCTCCAGAGAGGATTGCGTGTCAATCCCAACTCGCAGGAGTTGTGGTTGCAGTCATTTTGTCTGGAACTCCATTATATTCAAAAATTGAGGGGGCGGAAGGATGTGCTTCAGCTTGACATGAAGAAACCTAAGATTGTAGATCAGAGTGATAGCAGTGAAGGGGAAGAAGATAATGATGAGGCGTTGGAGTCTTTTTATGAAGAAGCCAAGTTACCCCGCATCATTTATAGAAATGCGATCAAAGCTGTACCTAATGAGATATTGTTTCGAGTCAAATTTGTTGAGCAGTGTAAGCTCTTTCCTCAGACGGACGTGATTGTTGATGAGATTAAGGAATCCATTGAACAGGATTTTGAGGATAATGAAGAAGCATGGATTGCGCGGGCTAACTTTGCTGTTGATACCGATGGCAATAATGATAATATCAAGAAAATCGGATTCTTGGCAGATAATGATGAAGACTTGACAGTGTCCAAAAAAAGAAAACATGACGATAACGAGATTTCTGTAGGTCAGGACAATCCATTGAAGATTTTAGATGATGCCACTGATTCTATTGAGAGCCCCAGCATGTTTCTACAGACAATTGCATTCGTGAAATCATACATTCGTCACATCAGCACACAAGAAGGTGGAAGTGATGATCTATCTGCTTCATCCAAGCGCAAAATCCAGTATGCAGGAAAGTTCTTGTTACAAGTTGTTGAAAAGACAAGCGTCCACGGCATTGTGTCCCCAGAACTTGCTATTGAATGTACATCAGTTCTACTTAATCTTGCTTTACCATCAAATGCGTTGGAGTACATTGAAAACTTGGTGAAGAATCGTGAGGAATGCCGCAGTCATGCGCTATGCTGGATCAAATATGCTGAAGTAAAAGCGAGGGTTGAAGGTGATGCTTTGATCTCGTGCAAGATTATGCGCACGGCTCTCAAAGTTATTCCCCTTCATGATGGAGGGTACAAATGTCTTTTGTCTAAGCTTTTCGTGGACCTACTGACTTTGTCTGCAGTTAGCCCATCACTTTCGCGAGAGAAGGAGATAGCATTGCTGTATGAGAAATTCCTCTTGATCAACCATCGGAAAGAAACCATTGGAAATGATTTGACTCTCCCAGCTCTTTCCTCTGCATATATAAATCATTTGGCCGCAAAAGGAAACACAGATTCGATTCGAAGAACCTATACTAAGCTCATTTTTAACTCAAATTATCCAAGGCTACCAGACAAATCTGGAGAGGAAATAGAGGATATGAAGACTCTCTTTGATCAGTGTATCAACGTAGAGAATATTTGCAAGAAACGCGACGGAACAGATCCAAAGCAACAAAAGCGCCAGCTAGGACTTTTGTATGATGCAGCATTCCAGTTCTTTACTCAGAATGGATACAGTGGCGTTGCAGACGGTTTTACTAGGAGAAAAAATAAGGAATTGACGGGATACTGAATCTAATAAATAGCGCACTCTGCAAAACAGATGTCCAAATGTCAATGAATTTGATTTTAAAAATAACTTTACGTAATGAAAATTATGAAACGAAGGTTTATGTACTGCCACGATATCCAAATATGTCCATGTAACGTGGTGGAGGAGATTCTTTCTATTCGTCATAACTCGCAATTCAAAATGAATCTGAAAGGCAAAGTTATAGGACAGCTATCAGGTTCCCCACCACGGTGCCAGTCACGAGTCTTTCTTGTGCACTCTACCATTGGCAGTGACAGCCTTACCCTCCACAAGATTGGAGAGGCGTTGAATCTCCTCATGTTGCTTGGCCACCACGGCTTGTAATTGTGCAAAGGATACAGGCTTGTTTAACGCAGCTGCCTGAGGCTTATCAACACGTTTCGCTATAACAGCAGCTGCCTGAGAAGAACTGGATGTATCTGTACTAGAATGCAATGATGCATCTTGCTGAGCCTTCTCCTTTCCATATCGGCGATATTCCTCAGGATTAAAGTAGTGGTCAGGATGAAATCCTGAGAAGAGAGTTATCAGCGATTCATTAAACATGGCCTGAAGTGTTAAAAGAGGAATCTCATTAGGTACATTTCTAAAAGGATTCTCCAATTCTCTCGCTACTTCGTGAAGACCCGCGAGACAGGTTACAGTAAGAAAAGTCAAAGTGCCCCCTATGTAGATATTTGTTGCATATTCATCCATAAGCAAAGGGACAGTGAACATAATAGTGAAGACAAAGAAAGCCGAGATCTGTGCATGAGGAAATGGGAATGGGATAAACATGGTCTTCCGGGCATGATTATAGAAAATCATACCATCACTCAAAAACTGAATAAGACGACTGATAATGGGAGGAGCGACATCTCCTAAACTTCCATTGAGATGTTCTCGAATAATAAATTCAGACAGCCAGCTCCATGCCAGAGTGACTTTCGCGCTAGGACCTCTTGCCCTCTGTAGGAAGGCAATCTCGTTCTCGGAAACACCGCCAAGGACAGCAAGTGGCCTAGAGGCATTGTGAGCCGTTCGCATTGCTGGGGTTCGATCAAATCCACTCAAGTATTGCATAGCGTCCTTAAAAGCTGACCACGTGCCCTGTCCCTTTTTCAACACATCCGGATCGGTTTCGGGCCAAGGCGAACCAGCCTTGTAGATATCAAGAGGTGCTTCAGTACCTTCTATATCACTGCGCAAGGTACTATACGCGACAGCATTGCAAAGTGAAGCCAGGTGCACAAGTTCCTGCAGGAAGAGTGATGGGGTCCGTCCTCCAACATCACTAGCAAATCCTTTATTATCACTCCTTCTCCAGGTAGTCGGATCGTCTATTCTATAATAAGTAGAGGTGTTATCTTCAAACAAGCCTCCCCAGCCACCATCTTTTCTTCCTTCGCTTAGCACGTGGGAGGGATCATTGATAGCTTTCTCCTGTCCGTCAAGCAAGCCCCTAGTAGAAACATGTTCTGAAGGACTGTCGTAGTCAAAATCACTGTTCGTAACACGATCAATCGACGTGACGATACTTCGAACTCTACGACCATTCTTTGACATTTTAACCTCACACTCTCGATCTCTTGTGAATCCATATTGATTCAGGTCGTGGTTGTGAAAATAACTAGGAGGCTTGATCGGGTCATAGTGCTTTTGCTGCATGTGAAAGACTCCAGTATGGGTAACGGCATCAAGCCACTTACTCGTCATGTGATGCACGTCTCCACAAGCATTCCAGTATCTTTGGTAACCATAATTTGCACGAAAGATGATGAGGAATGATATAGATGAGATCAGGACTCCGACACCGTAGGGGTGATCCAAGTATGTGTCATCTTTTCCTAGGATATAGAATTTTTCAAGCAGGATGTAGATGCCCACAGAAATGAGGCCAGGGACAGCGGCTCGATAAACGGGCGATCCATTTATACGAAAGATGAGGTTAAGTCCTAAGAAAGATTTCTTGTAAGGGATCATCCTACTTGCGTTGTGACAATAGTGGCTGCGAAGATTGTTTGTTGTGGAAGTGGGAATGTAACTGAAGTTGAATGGAAGTATGGGCTGTGTGTTGTGCAATCGCAAGTCGCAATGGTCCTACCAAACTCGTCGTGAGTGGACAGAAGTGCCTACTTTTTGTGCGCCCTTATGAATGAGACTAATAAGGCTAACTTCGTCAAAAAGCAAATCAATTTGTTCTTGTTTGAGTTTGAACAATAATGACAGAAACAAACAATGAAGACAGTTTAAAGTTGAAAGTTGAAAATGGTTGGTGCGTAAATCGGATGACCAACCGACTGTTGTTGCATAAAGAGGGTTAACGACCGAAACCTCGCACGCATCAGATTGTTTTTAGTCCAAAATCTATGACGTTGGAATCCAACAGAATCGCAAGGCGTGATTGGTGTAAATAAGAGAGTCTCGCGATTTGGTGTAATCTGATTGGTTCGTAGTTGATAAATAGCCTATCTCCCAATGAAAATATCGCGCGTGGAAAAACTTGAAAGAAGCCTCAAGAATCTGAATAAAATCATTTCCACCCATCACTCGACATCACAATTCTACAAATAACACTTTGTAACACACACTTTGTTGCTTATCGGAGGATCTTTAGTTTCTGATCTGTCGCACCATGAAGATCTCTATACCATTTATCGTTTTACTGTCAATTTGTCATACCGATGCTTTGCAATCTTTTACAATCAGGGGTGGGACTGGTTCTGTAAAACCAACGCCTTTGGAGCAATTGCAACCAACGCATTTCGGACGAATTATAAATAAAAATGATCGTACCTCCACATCCTTAGACTCCAGTACTAAGAAAGAAGAATCCGAAGACGAAGGAAATGGAATAGATGATCCAAGTGATAGTACTAAGCAAGGACTTTACAGTTCTGCATTCAATCTTGTCAAGGCAAATTTGGGTTCTGGTGTGTTTGCACTACCTGTAAGTAGAACATTCAATCTTTTCATCAATGCCGTTAGGTCCTCCAAGCTGGCATGTGTTGCCATTTGATTGCAATTTTGCAATGCTTGTGTTCTAACGTTCAATCATTACTTTTTATCACTTAGGCTGGAATTGCTACTTTTGGAGATGTTCCATCTGCGTGAGTAATGTTGAATATTTTTCTTGGTCATCTTTTGACATAGATAGTCTGAATGGAACTAACATGAACGCCTCTTATTCTCTAAACAATAGCATCATCCCAGCTGCACTTGTTATGTGTGCCCTCGGATCAATGAGTGCCTATACATTTAACATGATCCCCCGTCTTACTCGGCTTGATGAATCCAACGATCACAAAAGAACGATGAGCATCAGTCAGGCATGGGAAAAGGAAGTTGGTAAAGACTCGGCCTGGCTCGTGTCACTTTTCTGCTTTCTTACGCCGTTTGGCACTGCACTCACATTTTCGATCGTGCTTGGCGACATGTTGTCTATGCTCGCACAATCAATGGGATTGTCAGGAATACTCATGTCTCGTCAAGCTCTACTAATGGGAGTCACATCTGCAGTTGTGTATCCTCTCTGTAATCTAAAATCTCTAGCGGCCCTAGCACCCGTGAGTATGGTAGGCGTCGGTGGGATGTGCCTCACTGCGGCCTTCATGGTACTTCGTTCCCTCCCATCTTCGCCCTATATGGCAGCAGGGAGTACATTCTTGAACTCCATTCCTGCCTTATCTCGGCCGTCCTTTGGTCTTATTGGAAATAATGCTTTGTCGCCATCTCTTCTAATATTGGTGTCCATGTGTGCAACTTCTTTGCTAGTGCATTTCTCAGCACATGACTTTTGCGATGACCTTAGCGACAATACTTCTAAGCGTTTCAAGAAGTTGACCGCAATAGGATTTTCATTCACAGTTTTGATGAATGTCATTTTTATGGCGGCTGGATTCTTGACATTTGGAGGTAATTGTCAATCTATGGTGTTGAATAATTACAGTCCAAAGGATATTGGGGCGACTATAAGCCGTCTGGTCGTTGCAGTAAGTCTCGTTGGGTCGTACCCAATTCTGTTCAGGTAAGATTCCGAGAACTATGGAGATTTTGTTCATGTTGCAACATTGGTCAACCCTAACCATTTCTATTATATTTCTTGCATAGGGCCATCAAGTCGTCACTGTTTGAGTTGACGCATAAAGGAAAAGAAGTATCTGAAAAATTAAACAAAAGAGCTACACGGTCATTGTTGGGTTTACTTACTGTCACAGCCATGTTGCTTACGGACGCTGGTATTGTCGTTTCGCTAAATGGCGCAGTCATGGGATCAGCTATCATTTACGCATTTCCATGCATCATCTTTCTCAAATTGACAGAAAGACTAGTTTCACAGGGCAAGCTACAAAAGACAAAAATGCTTATGATTGAAAGGTTTGTAAATAAGGCGTTGGTTGGAACTGGAGGCCTCATCGCAGTTTTAGGTGGAGCTGTTATCTTGTTAAGTAAATTCAAGCCTGGACTAGTATAATCCTCTTAAAGTAAATATGGAAGTGATGTATGGCTGCTATTAACATTCAATGAAATTACTGAGGGCGTAATACATAATTTAACAACTACAGTGCTTTGAGCTGGAGAGAAAATTCATGATTAAAAGGTTTGAAATTAATGCCTTTGTTAAACCTGAGAGTATTTTATTCCTTATTTTTGTGATACTTTGCCACGTTGCCCAGTAAACTCAAGCCTGGACTGGAAGTTAATTAGGGAAGTGACGAGTTGCAGCAATAACATTCATGAATATAATTGGTGGGTCCACTCCATAGTATGTACATACCAACTAATTACGCGGACATAATTTTAAATGTAAAGTGAAAGCATGGTGCGGCTAAGGTAGATAGATGTACAGTGTCTTACCATTGGCTAGAATTGCTGTGTTTCCTAAACTGACATAATTCTAGAGTTTTTGAGGTGATATTTATAGCTTAAAACCTTTTTCAACTACTGTAGCCAAGTACATCAACCGATACACTGATGTCTTCCTCTTATGCAAGTCCGTTATGACGAAGCAGGGCCTCTGGTGAAGGTTCCCGCCCGCGGAATTGCTTGAAAACCTCCATTGGCTCAACTCCTCCTCCAAGACTAAGAACAGTGTCACGGAACTTCATTCCAACTTCCTGGACTTTTTCTTCATTGTCAAGTCCAACTTCTTCAAATGCACCGAACGCATCTGCACTCATAACTTCTGCCCACTTGTACGAGTAATACCCAGCAGAGTATCCTCCGGCAAAAATGTGACTAAATGAACAGAGGAATCGGTCCTCTTCGAGGGGCATAGAATAAGGAGTACACTTCTCAGCCATCCTACGATGCACGTCGAAAATGCTTTCACCACCATTCTCAGCAGCCTCGGCATCAAAATTAGAGTGCAATTCCATATCCAAAAGACCAAACAAGATTTGACGGCAAGACATCATACCAGTACCATAAGTCTTTTGCGCATTCACCTTATCAAACATTTCCTCGGGAAGAGGCTTTCCTGTTTCGTAATGCTTGGCAAATCCATAAAGTGTCTTCTTATCATAACACCAATTCTCCATGAATTGAGAAGGGAGCTCAACAGCATCCCACTCAACTCCGTTGATTCCTGAAACATCTCCTACCGTGGCTCTAGTCAACACTGAGAAAGAATGGGAAAAGAATCGATGTGAGTATTAGATCGACATTTCGTCTGCGCAAGTTTCAGATCAAGAAAATTCAACTTACTATGCTGAAGCCCATGTCCAGTCTCGTGGAATAATGTTTCTACTTCGCGAAAAGTCATTAGAGAGGGAGTATCGCCAACTGGAGGACTTCCATTGCAAGTCAAGTAAGCGACGGGGACATCACGGTTGACAGCTTCAGACTTTCCGATACAAACATCCACCCATGCTCCTCCTCTCTTGTCAGCAGGACGAGAATAGGGATCAAGGTAAAAGCTTGCAATGTGTTTTTCAGAATCTTTGTCGTAAACATTGAAGAAACTGACATCATCATTCCAAACCTCAGTTTCTCCATCAGCCTTTTTAATCTCTATATTAAAAAGACGCTCACATAATCCAAACATTCCAGCTAATACGTTGTCAAGAGCAAAGTAAGGACGAAGTTCCTCTTCCTTGAGATCAAACTTGGTCTCCTTGAGACGTTCACTCCAGTACGTTGTGTCCCAAGACATCAACTTCTCCAGATTTGCTTCAGAATATTCATCTCCTCCGTTTGCTCTAGCATACTCAGTGATTTCTGCAAGCTCACGCTCTGCAGCGGGAAGAGCCTTGTCAAGGATCAAATCACTAAGCTCCTTCACACTGTCAACACTTGGTGCCATCTTTGTAGCGAGAGACATTTCCGCAGGGTTATTGAATCCAAGCATCTTTGCTCTCTGGTTCTTGAGCTTGAGGATTTCATAGATGAAGGGGACATTATTCTTGTCTTTTCCGTCCTCGGTTTTGGTAAGTTCAGATGCCCTGGTCAAAAAGCCTTTATAAACCTTTTCACGAATTGCGCGATCTGGTACATGTTGCATTGCCGCAATGTACGAAGGGGCATCTAAGGTGATTCTAAAAGGACCATTCTCAGCATCTGCTTCGACTTCCTTTCCATCAGCAGCCATTGCCATCTTGTAATTATTAGCCCACATTGCCTTTGCGCTCGAGGGCACATTTGCAACTGCATCAGAGGCCTCTACATCAAGGGAGAATGTCTTGGTTGCATCCAACACATTGTTACTAAATGTAGTGCTGATTTCAGCAAGGCGGAGTTGAATTTCGTTGAAACTCTCCTTTTCTGCTCCATCGAGGCCAACTCCTCCAAGCTTCATGGCCTGAAGACTACTGAGAACAGCTCTTTTCTTTTGTTTCGTATAGAAATCGTCTTCTGCAGAATCACTGTCCTTCTTCCAAGACTCTTCAATCGCAGAAAGAGCATCAAACAAAGCAGCACTCTGGCTGAATTTCGTCATGGTGGTTATAACACTTGGCTGATTCTCTTCATAGGCTGCACGGAGTTCTTCACCATTCTTTACTCCCTGGAGATGACCCGCTACTCCCCATACATATCCAAGAGGAAACTGCATCTTTTCTAGTGCAGGCAAAACAGATTCGTAACTGGCATCAAAACCTTCTTCAGCAATCTTCGCCTCAAAGGAAGTGAAATCTTTCTCAAGTTTCTCGACAAGTTCTGACACAGCTGGGGTAATTTGAGAAGCCTCGATAGATGCGAACTTGGGCAAAGCTTCCTGGTCTAGCAAAGCATTTTCGGTAGAAGTAGAGACCATAGCGAGAGGGATGCGAGAATTTCTTTGGTTAAGAGCGACGCGGTTGAAAGTGTTTTTTAATCCAGAGAAAGCTGAAGCACGGAGAGGAGCAGCCATCAAAATTACAGCAGATGCATTAATCTTCATCCTTGGAATAGAAGATAAGAGTTAT
>Ga0306864_1001385_pt1 | contig 9944 bp, 9 predicted proteins | sample AntRauTorckE5430_FD_190448 | JGI IMG/M metagenome (GOLD analysis project Ga0306864, IMG submission 190448) | Saline lake microbial communities from Rauer Islands, Antarctica - Metagenome Torckler E5 #430 (v2) (version 2) | ecosystem: Environmental > Aquatic > Non-marine Saline and Alkaline >...
AAAAAAGACAATGAAGAAGAACTGATGACATGAGAAAGTGAAAGTCCCCCCTTCCTCCCCCCTCAGGAAAAAATAATAAAATCAAACCGCAAAAAACTACGAAGACAAAGAAAGCAAGCGACAAGCAATTCAGCAATCAAGCAAAAATGATGCGACGCCAACCAGCAACCAGCAGCCAATCTGCTGTCTGTTTTCTATATGATTTCTACTTGAAGGGCTTCAAACCGAACCCTTCCCGCTTCTTAAGTTGACAATGGATCTGGCAGGCCTGGCAGCTAAGAGAATAAAGTATGTCTCGCATATTAGAAGAGCCTTTTTGCTAAGAGCACATCCTGATCGATTTCGTTCTCACCCAGCTTCGCTAAGGAAGATTCAAGCGGAAGCCATCCAATCATTTCAAGAAAGAATATCGTCCTCTGATTTTTCTCAATACAAATCTACGCAATCGGATGGAAGCCAACATCACCATGGCTGGGAGAAGCTATCTTTTCATTTGGAGAAAAAAGATGGATCCCTAAAAAAGTGTACAGTGCAATTAGATAAAAATGCAGAGCAAATACTCGAGGGAATTGCTACTGCTCTCAAAAGCACGGGTATGACAGTCATGAAAGCACCTCCACCTTTGCAACAAGTACAAGATTCAGTATTTGACCATACAGTTGAAGGTGGAAGTTTCTTCACAAATCACAATAATATGGAAATGAACCGTATGCAATCCATCCTCAGATCAGCAGCTGCAAAAGAAAACCAAGACGGGCGCATTAACAACATTTTTGATGTCAACACAAGAAAGGGGAGAGACCTCACAAATTTTCTCGAAAATTTAGATGTGGATGAGATCGAAAGAAGAAAAGCAAGCCGAATTGATGCCTCTGCTGCGGCCCTTGTCGCTCGACAATTATTCAAGTTTCAGAGTATTGATGGAACAGGACTTGGATGGTCAAGTGAATCTCTTGCCAAATGTTTGACTTCACTGACGAAGTTATATGATGAGCATCATTCTAAATTTAAGATTGATACATTCTATCCGTTCAGACTGATCCTTAGCAATGATGAATCTCAAGAGAAAGTGGATCTCTTTGGAGGGACTATTATGCTGAATCCTGGATCAACGGAAGTGCAAAATCTTGAAACTCTTATGTCCGTCAATGATATTTCTGTTGAAGAATTGGTTCGAAATAGAAACAATCTCGCCATTTGTCAAGATGCAGTGCAAAACGCTTTGAATATTAAAATCAAGAAGGGATATTCCTGCTCCTCAAGAGAATACTACGAATACATGGTAGAATTATCTGATTTTTTACATGCATATACAATGGAGGAGGAGGATGTATTGTCACAAGCAGTTGCTCTGGGACGGATCCAAGTGGTTGTTGAGACAGCATATGTTTGTAGAAGAGCAACAGTGACCAACCTTGGTGAAATACGAGTATCTGTAGGTATGACCAATGAAGCAATTGTATCATCAATACGAAGTTGTCGCCAAGAAGCACACAACAAGGTCGACGAAGAAGACCGCAAAAAGAAGAGGGGTAAGGAGCTTGCTAAGATGGTTCAATACAACTTGGGGGCATCGCGTATTTTTAAAGGGCGGATATCAGTTAGTAGCGACCAGTACCTTAGCTCTTTGACAGCTCTGCTCAATTTGCCTGAAGAGGAAGTGACATTTCAAGCAAAGCAATATACGGAAGGGAACAATATAGGAATCATAGGCAGTGGCAGATCATGCCATTTAGGAGACGATGGGTCAATCCTTATACCATGTGATTGGAGATGAGAAGCAATCGTCTACTTCTCCAAAGCTTGATCTTCTCCAGTTCTTCTTAAGTCTTATAAAAATCTTGGTGGTGTTCTATTTCAACAACAATTTCGTAACTGTGCAGCACTGTTTATTGTCCTTCCCTTCTCCTCATACATTATGTCTAATGTTGTCTTCTCGTTTGAAGAAAAAAGCTTCGCAGATGAAGATGAAGGGACACGGGTATGAAGATGAAGGGACATGGGTATGAAGATGAAGGGACATGGATGTCAATTTCACTTCTGGTACAACTTTTAGTTGAACTTTCTCCATCTTCAAGTATAAATGAACTTCTTATTTCTGGCAAAAGAGAAGCTTGTCTCAATTGGTAAAATCATGACGAATGGGAATGCACAGGTTACGGATAAGGACGTACACTTTTAACAAAAACATATGTTTTTCTGACACCTCTTGTGATGGACCGCTTCAGGAAAACGTCAACATCTGTTCTTTTGGGAAGAAAAGGACCACAGGTGTCTGACTACAATTGCCCCCATAGGTGGTTCAACCCGAACCAGCATTTGGATTATAAGTCAAAACAGGTCAAAAAAAATTCTTTCATCTTCCTTCAGAATACAAATTACAAAACAAGATTACACATCAAAATAGTGTTTGAATCAAACCTTAAAATTCCCAGTGCTCATAACATCCATCAGCACAATAACCAAATCATTTTATTCTTTGCTCACATACAGCAAACTCAATGAATCCTAGACAATACTACACGATGACAGATCAACGGCTGAGTAGTAAAAAATCCAGGCATGTGGTAAAGCACGAATACCACGATCATGCACACGATGATACTGAAAGTGTAAAATCCAAGAAGCAGAGGCGCGGTCCAAGAGGCGGAGTTACTACCCCGTTCCCCGCCAAGTTACACAATCTTCTCGATGAGAATCTTCATGAGGACATTATTTCATGGCAACCTCATGGTAGATGCTTTATTCTCCGAAGTCCTAAAGAGTTTTTGGGAAAGGTTATGCCCCAATATTTCAAGCAAACTAAACTTACTTCCTTTCAACGCCAGTTGAATCTGTATGGGTTTAATCGCTTGACTTCAGGTCCTGATAAGGGCGGTTACTATCACGAGCTCTTTTTGAGAGCAAAATCTGAACTATGTACCACTATGGTCAGAATGCGTATCAAAGGAACCAGAACCAAGGGCGCTAGTAATCCTGAATCCGAACCGAACTTCTATAAAATGGTACCGATGCCTGTTTCCTCTATTGCTATTTCTGACGACGAAGATAGCTCTTCATTCACAAAGAGGGAGTTTGCATATGTTCCTTATGAGTCGTCGCCAGTGTGTGTAAGCGCTCCCGGATCATTTGAATCCAGTAATATAACGAGTTCCAAAATTCCTGACATCAATATTGGCATCCCAATGATCACAGCCGTACCACAAATTGTATTGTCGCGTGCCACAAGCTTCGCCCCAGAAGTCTATTCTGTACAGGATATCTCCGAATTTCCAGAATCCTCAAGCGTGCAGGACGATACGCTATTCTTTGAAGGCAAAGAATTTCACTACCTCGATTCTCTGCCCATGCCTTCTGCGGAAGATGTGTCATCTTTCTTAGATAAACATGGATCAAGTGACTTTGAAGCTGGTCTTACTGTTGGAGTAGATGGAGGAATATATGGATTCGATAGCTGAAATGCCGGCATTCTGGAAAGCAGGCTCTCTCTATACACTTAAAAGCAATCACAATGAAACTACACAGCAAGGCACACATACGAGAACAGTTTCAAGTTCCATGATATGAATATTATTGCATCCCATTGTCCTATTCAACGTCAAACACATTATTATATAACAACAAAAGCCTACATTTATTACTTGATTATTCATTTCTGCAATTTCATTTTTCGGTCCCGCGATGGACATACAAACAATTTGCTGAAAATGCGTTTGGCAATTGGTAATGCATGTACAGTTCAATAGGTTTGTTGATCCTTCAGACAAATAGCTTTGTTTTGTTTCCACTGAACTTGATCGTGAAGTCTAAGCGGTGACATTCTTCATCCTTCTCTCTAGAGAGAGCTAATCCATCCCAATACTCCAATACTCCGTTTTGACATCGGATAAAAATTTCTGATATAATATCTAATGATGAAAAGTACCTACTTTCATCGGTAGGGGCGAAAACAATACTTTGAATTGCCAATCCGGCCCATAAACGCGACGCGGCTACTATGATAGAACGCAGAAATTTTCTACTGAGAACGTGGTGTTGAAGATCTTAAATCGGTTTACTTTGAATTGTATTCGTAAAATCAGGTATGACGATGAAGTCTATAATATTATGTCCTGAGTTGGCAAAGTATGGACGGGTTCGCAAGGATAGTAGCAACCATAGTTGAACTACAATAATTCAATCGAAGTACTCAAAGCAGTCTTCGTTCCTTACACCGAAAGCAGTTCCAGAAAAGGTTCTCTCTATTGGCTATTTGCACAACTCCTTTGCGTATGTGTGCCTTTGGGCCAAAATAGGGTGCTTTCTGAGCCCCTTTTTTCTCGTCATGCTTTGTCTCTCGTCAGGTGATGCCCTTTCCCTTTAAATAAATAATGTATGTACACGAAATTGTGATGCACATGATTATTAATAATTAATGGCATGATCTGGCATGATACGCAAAGAAATTCGAGCATGATATGAATTGTGATGCACATGCCTTTAAATAATTGGTGGCATGATGATACGCAAAGAAATTCACATGGTTTCAAAGGCTCTCTTCTTTGCTCTTCTAGTCTTATTTATGTGGGGGGGGAGAAGATTACAAATTACAACATGATTTAATCTTAAGGTGTCAAATCAGTTTATTCCAATGGATTACCCAAAATTGGAATACTGCACAAATTACTATTATATTTCTTAAGGATGGTATGAATGGTCAAATAGGAAACCAATTGTTTTCCTAGAAACCTGCTTTTGCTGTTCTAATCTTGATATCTGAATGGTATCACTTTGGCAATGGTAACTTGCAAAGTTGTCGTGATTTGCCCCATTGATGTATTCAAGGCACGTATAGCACGGTAGACATGATTGAAGATATCTCTTCGAATCTTCATTAAGACTGCATATGGAATCGTTTGATCCCAGTAATACGATTGCATCAATGTCATCACGCTGACTGAGATCAGTCATGAACTCTTCGCGATTTCCCGCAGCCCACATGACAGTTTTAATCTTATCAATAGCTGACTTTTTTAGATATGTTGCTAGATCTGGAGCCAGCCTCATTGCTGCATAAGCCCCGTAAGAATGACCGCCTATACTCCAATCCAATGAAGAATTTTTAGAGCCATTCCGGTCGTTCCATAAGTTTGTCACAGTCTGCATGCATTTTCTAAGCTCTTTCAAGTCTACAAAGTGCTCATCAGCGAGTCGAAAGGGTTCTAATGAGAGGACTGCAACAATGATATTTCCTTCCGATGCCATTCGTGAAGCAATGCTGGCGTATGCAGTGTGATCAACACAAAGACCTGGAATAAAAAGCATTGCCTTTTGCTTGTCATCTGATTTAGTTTCTGAAGGAAAATAAATATCACAACTACTGGTTCTCAGCGCTAAATTACTCGAGATGGCGTTAGATAGTGCTTCAATTGCGTCCGACTCTGCTTCTTTGCGAAATAGTTTCCAAAGCCGCAGTCTGTCAACAATGGTTTTCACGGAAGGCAGTACTTCCACAGTTTGACTGATTGCCATTGGAGATACGAAAGTGGCAAGAGCAGCTCGTTTGCCGCACTTTAAAAACCTCGTTGATGAAGAGTTAAATGGTGTGCACGTAACAGATGTGAGTATTAGGAAAGGGATCAGAATGTGTTTTAGCCAGAGACTCATCATATGAAACACATAATCCGAGTTTGGTATCTGCTTTCTCAGAGCATGATGAATTCCGAGCCATGCCTGAGGAGATAGAAACGAAAGGTTGCGCTGGAATGATTCAAATGGCGAGGATGCTTTCATTGATATCTGTTTGGTGTAAACATTTAGTAGTCTAGAAACGCGGGGATGGATGGGTGGGTGGTAATCGATGAATACGGCATTTAGTGGCAATCGCTTGGAAGTTGGAAGGAGGAGGCAGGTCTACGAGCTGGTTTCAACATCAGGACAGCAACCGTAGAAATTGCGTAGAATCTAGCATAAAATAGTTTTTTAAAGGCCTTCCATTTCTTCAAACAACAGCAAACAAAAATTATATAACTAGAGTAGAATATAGGTAAAGTGATAATACTCTCTAGGGCCTCCCATCTTTAGCCCTACGACATTTATCATCTTCACCCATTCAAGAGTCTCAAACTCGGAGGGCTAAAGATGGGAGGCCCTAGAGAGTTCATATCATCACTTTACCGGATACATGAAAGTTTCCTAGTTGTTTTGAATAAATTGGAAGGCCTTTAAAAACTATTTGTACTAGATGTACGAGATTTCTACGACAGCCGTTCAAAAGTTGAAACCAGCTCGTACCGATTTCCTGAGAAGAAAAATCTCAGAAAATCTATCATGTTCAATCTCATAAAGTTGCTGATACCAGAATTGTAACTTCTTTATAACGCTTTTTACTGTATCAGAGAATCTATTTAATCATCGATCTATGTATCTACCTACTAACAACGTGAGATCTCGTTCTTTGACAAATCGGAGTTACTAGATGGTGTCCTTCGTACTCATGATAGAGTTCCAGCAAATATTTCGGATAGAGCTTATCCATGCTTTCATGCAAATCGTGATTGGCCTTATCATTCCAAATTTCCTTTGTCTCGGATTCTGGATGCGGATGATGCATGAAGAACCCAGTTGTGGGCATAGTGACAAATGTATACCCTCGTTCGCGCAAATGGGCAATCTGCTGAATCTTGTTCTTTCCATACCCATGGAATCGCTCATCGTAATACGGCGACCGTGGTGAACGTATTGCGAGCCTTTGCCTTGCATTTTTTTCCAATGGGCACCATGGAATAACGACATATGGTTCATACCTCTGAGAGTGAAAACATTCGATTGTTGTAAGAGCATCTGTATGGTTGCTTTCCAGCCACTGTGACGACATTGTATCAAAGTGGCCTTCCCTGTTGACATCGCTCTGAAAGACGATGCATTTGTTTTCCTTGATACATTCTCTGAGACCCTGCATAGATTTGGGAATAAAGGTATCATCCTCTGCAGACAATTTCTGACAATCTTGCAATGTTTTACATGGGCTATCACTTCCATCCTTGCGTTCGAACGCTGGGATCGTAATGGCATCTTTTGGATCCACACCTCTATCCCCATCATCATCAACCCTTGCCTGAATAGTCAAATCGATGGCGGAATGAACTGCCCGATCCAATCCTTGGGACGGAATCAAATCAATGTCCACAACAAGGACATGACTTGTCATGACGTGATCCAAACCGATATTTCTCATTTTATTAATTGGATATTCGAGTCTCCGTTCCTCGTCTGACTTGGCAATGTATGGTATGAGTATCAAATGCGGACATGATTTTGAATAGTCCTCCACAGTTTGTTGCCAGATAGTTTTCGATTCCTCTTCAGTTAGGTAAACCACAAGATTAATGGGATCGTTCCATCTTTGGCAAGTTTGTTTCATGAGTGGTAATCTATCAAATGTAGATTGCACCACCATTGTTGTGGAAATATCATGCAGATCTCTAGGACACAGTGATTGTTTGTGGTGCTGACCTTTATTTCGAAGTGTTCTTATAATATCAGATGTATGGATATCCCGTTGGTCTTCGTCTGGAACAGTTGGATCAATAGCGCTTTGTTCTTCTTGCACAGCATCAAGATCAACGTGAGGGACTGTATCAGGATCAAGATCAGCATGAGGGACTGCATCAGGATCAATATCTGTATGAGCAGGAGCATCAGGGACAACATCTTCTTCTGCATTGCTGTTACTGTTACTGTTACTGTTGCTATGTGCCTCCATTTGGCCATCATCAATCTTCTGTTTCTCATTTACTGATTCTCCTCCATGATATGTATGAGCAGGAGCATCAGGGATGACATCTTCTTCTGCATTGCTGTTACTGTTGCTTTGTGCCTCCACTTGGCCATCATCAACCTTCTGTTTCCCATTTTTTGCTGATTCTCCTCCATGGTATATATGACCAGGAGCATCAGGGACGACATCTTCTTCTGCATTGATGTTACCGTTGCTGTTACTTTGTGCTTCCACTTGGCCATCATCAATCTTCTGTTTCCCATCTTTTGCTGATTCTTCTACATGTTCTTCAACCACAATTCCAGCTCCATCAATAGCCGATCCCGCACCACCACCAACATCAGAATGTTCCATCACATCCATCCCGCCGTGCCGAAACCAATCTGGAATGACTTTCCTGATCAATTCCTTCCTCTTCTGCACGCTCATTTTTTCATTCTTAATTTCCTTCAAACGTTGCATGATCTTGGTCGCATCCTCTCTCGCTACCTTGAGCGGTTTCAAATGTTCCAATGTACTACCCTTTTCCCCATCATTATTGTGAATGACATTGATGTCCACCGAGTACGAGGACGGATCCGCAGCAGCACCTCCTTGGCGATGAGAGAGTATTTTCCCATAATGCAGCAGGAGGTTGAAACCAGGATTGAGAATGTAAACAGCCGAGAGGTACAGCATGACGAGGGTAGAGATACCGCGACGAAAGGGTGATGATAAGAATATTCGATACCATAGAGTCTTCCTTCTGAGATGGACCCTGCTCTTATCTTTTCCAGGATAGTACTGCCCTCCCATGAGGAATGTATGACATCCCACGTTATTGGGGTTGATGCTCATTCCGTTCTGGCGGGGAATGCAATTGATGGATCCAGGTTTAGGGGATCTGAAGACTTTCGTCTTGTGCGATGGAGATGCGTTGGTTGCATTTCTATTCATAATGTTGTCCATGCCGTTGCTGTTGCTGTTGCCGTTGTTATCGAACGAGTGCTGTAAGGTGGGAAGTATGGATTTGGATTTACCATTTTGCCGCTTCTTTCTCCATCGCGAAATCATGACGAGTATTGAATTGATATGGATGGGTCGTACTGATTACTACTGTGGAGTATAATATGATATTATCTATGGTATTACATAACTATGAATGATGCATGTGATGCATGCTAAATGATGCATGATGCATTAAAAAGCAAGTAAAAATAAAAATAAAAATGCATTCCTCCATCCTGTTCCATCAAAATTGAAAATGATCTCAAAACCTGTTACTTATTCAATGTATTTCCCAATCCCGGCCCCTGGAAGTTCATAACCAATGCACTTAATATAATAATAGATGGATCTCCATGCGCCAACCACTTTGAACTTTGAACTTTTCTGAAACCCTGAAACATTATTTCATAATTATTCACCTCATCAACCAATCAATCAATCCAATCAACCAATCCAATGTCACCCACAAATTCCATCCCACCTGTTTCGCCATACGGTACATTCACGGGAAACCTCTTCCAATACAAAGCCTTTCCGAGCCTGGTAGCATTCGAATCATCTCCGCCAAATATTTCCGCCCCATCTCCATCTCCATCTCCGCACAAATGCATCCTCATCGGAGGACTCAGCGACGGTCTCATCCCAACGCCCTACACCAAACAATTGGAGACTGCATGTCATGAAGTAGGATGGAGTCTGGTGCAGCCCCTTATTTCGAGCAGTGGTCTGGGATTTGGACATGGGAGTCTGAAACGGGATACAGAGGAGATGACCGCTTTGATGACTTACCTCGTGCATCATTCGTGCGCAGAAACATTTGCGTTTGTGGGGCATAGTACCGGATGCCAAAATTCTGTTCATTTCATGAAGTATGGAGAAGGAATATTGATGGAGAAAGTCAAGGTTGTTGCATTGCAGGCTCCAGTCAGTGACAGGGAGGGTGTCATGACTGGTCCTGCTTATGAAACGAATATTGCACATGCAAAGAAACTGGAGGATATGGGACAGGAGGAAGAAATGATGCCCAGAAGTGCTTTCTGGGCTCCCATTACTGCATCCAGATTCTTAGCATTGCAGGATATTGGTGGAGAAGATGACTATTTTTCATCTGATTTTAGCGATGAACAATTGGGATTGAGGCTCAGGCATATGGGGCAGAGGGGAGACCAAAATGGGATGAAGACTCTTGTTTCATTCT
>Ga0306864_1001387_pt1 | contig 9931 bp, 5 predicted proteins | sample AntRauTorckE5430_FD_190448 | JGI IMG/M metagenome (GOLD analysis project Ga0306864, IMG submission 190448) | Saline lake microbial communities from Rauer Islands, Antarctica - Metagenome Torckler E5 #430 (v2) (version 2) | ecosystem: Environmental > Aquatic > Non-marine Saline and Alkaline >...
ACTTCTGTAACGCTTTTTGATACAAAGTTTGGATCAGCGGCTAGACGGAGTGCAAATTGTTCTTTGATGATGACGGAAGTAAGTTTGAATTTAGAAATGATGGACCCGCCCCGTAGATTTGATGCATGTGGCTCCTTGGCCATTGGCAGTGGCATCGAAAGTGTGAATGCTGTCCTGTTTTTTGCATTTGTATTTGTATTCGTGCTCGTATTCGTATTTGTATGTGCATGAATGTTGTTACTAATAGAGGAAGAAGATTGACTAATGCGGCTGGAACTCATGAGTGCTTCTGTAGAAGCAATGTTCGTGCTCGTCCAGAAGAACATTAGTAAAGTTGGCATTGGCATTATCAATAATCTCATTGATAATCTCATGGTTTCTATTAAGGTAGTGGCTACCAGCTAGCCGTGGGATACTACTACTGTGAGTATTGTGTAGATGTTAGATGGGCAGTCCGTTCTGTTCTTTCTTGGTTGGAACTTCAAATACTTAAGTGCAGTGCCAGCCAATAAAATGTGATATGTAATGTAGTGACTTGACTACTGTATTATATTAGGTAATCAGTAATCAGTATTGTAATCAAGCCACTTCTCTCTTTGGATCTTTTATCTTTTACACCAAATTCCATTCGGCATGTAAAATCAATCCTCGTTCAAAAGAAAAAGAAAAAAGGTTCAGGGTTCAAATGATGCTTCTGAAGATACAACCCCCCCCGCGCTGTAAAAGAAGTTGAAAGTCTCGGCAAATATCTTCAATCTGTTGAACTCTGGATTACACATGAGAATGATCCTTCGTACGTCACACACATATATTGACATGTTCATGTACCGATACTCTAATCGAATATATACTATTAGCAATTATAGTATCCCTACTAAAATCATGATGTGAGCATGACATCATAGTGACGTGGATAAAAAGGGTTGCAAATGTGCAGGTCCCCAAATTCTTGTTTCATGTAAATTGCAACGAACTCGTCTCTTCCGCATTTTCTCATAAAGATAGATCCGTCATGGCGTCTTTCTCTCGACGCAGGTATGCCTTAGCGGCTTCCTGTCTTGCTACAGCTCTTGCTGTTGCCGGAGCCTTTACTTCGAATGGTGAGTATCTTACATTATCGCAATGCATTCATACATCGCTCGGACAATATCGTCATGAAACTCGTCAAAAGATGAGAATTGAGAATTGTTGTTTTGCTTCCAAAACAAGAAGAAAAAAAGATGTCGACAAGATCCAAAAACACGTACTCGTATAAGTCACATTATAGGATTCCATCAATTCATGATGAATCTATACAAGATATGGAATCTTGGATCGAATAATGCAACAGAAAATTCAAAATAGGCAACATGAAACTAGACAAAGTTTAAAATGACTCTCCTTCTTGTGCAGGTGGTCTTTAATGTTTGGTGTTGCAATTCCAATTCCAATTCCGACGCACGAATTCCGATCCATTTCTTATAGACTAATGCGAACACTAATATTAATGCTAACAAGAATATCTATTCTCATCATGATTCACCATCCACAGTAAAGACAACCCCCTTCGCTGTCAAAACCAGCGCTGGGCCCAATCCCAATGCAAACTCTGTCCTTGGATCAGGTTTCGCCAACTTAGATCAACAGACTGCCCTTCTTATGTCAGCCACCGCTGAAGAATCCGCAACGGCCACGGGATCCAACGCCATCGAAGACTACGTCAAGGAACATGGAGGTGATCGTGTCATCAGAAAAATCCTTATTGCAAACAATGGAATGGCGGCTACCAAATCAATTCTTTCCATGCGTCAATGGGCATACATGGAGCTAGGAGATGAAAAACTCATTCAGTTCGTTGCCATGGCTACTCCAGAGGATCTCAAGGCTAATGCTGAATATATTCGTCTTGCTGATTCTTTCGTTGAGGTGCCCGGTGGAAAGAACTTGAATAACTACGCCAATGTCGATGTCATTTGTAGAATTGCCAAGGAACAGGGAGTTGATGCCGTGTGGCCTGGTTGGGGTCATGCTTCCGAAAACCCTAAGTTGCCCAATACCCTGGATGAAATGGGAATCAAATTCATTGGACCCACTGGTCCCGTCATGAGTGTTTTGGGAGATAAAATTGCTGCCAACATTCTTGCCCAGACCGCCAAGGTACCATCCATTCCTTGGAGTGGATCTTATGGAGGACCTAATGATGGTCCTCTTCAGGCTGAATTGAACGAAGAGGGTACCATCCCAGATGAAATCTTTGAAAAGGCTACTTGTCGTACCGTTGAGGAAGCTATTGAAGCTGCCAAGAAGATTGGATATGAGAATGGTATCATGATCAAGGCTTCCGAGGGAGGAGGAGGAAAGGGAATCAGATTTGTTGATAACGAGGATGAATTACAGAATGCTTATGAACAAGTTTCTGCTGAGGTTATTGGATCACCCATCTTTTTGATGCAGCTTTGTAAGAATGCTCGTCATCTTGAAGTACAGATTGTTGGAGATCAACATGGAAATGCTGTTGCCTTGAATGGACGTGATTGCTCTACCCAGCGTCGTTTCCAAAAGATTTTTGAAGAAGGACCTCCTATTATTGCCCCCAAGGAAACTTTTCGTGAAATGGAGCGTGCTGCACAGCGTCTTACCCAGAGCATTGGATACCAAGGAGCAGGAACTGTTGAGTATCTTTTCAACGCCGATACCGGAAAGTACTTCTTCCTTGAATTGAACCCACGTCTTCAGGTAGAGCATCCCGTCACTGAGGGTGTCACTGATGTTAACCTTCCTGCTACTCAGCTTCAGGTTGCCATGGGAATTCCTTTGTACAACATGCCCCAAATTCGTCGATTGTACGGAAAAGAGGACGTTTACGCTAAAGACGACAAAATTGACTTTTTGGAGGAGGAATACAGAGAGATCAAGACTCACATTATTGCTGCCCGTATTACTGCTGAGAATCCTGACGAGGGATTCAAGCCTACTTCTGGATCTATTGAGAGAATCAAGTTCCAATCCACCCCTGATTGCTGGGGATACTTTAGTGTTGGAGCTAATGGAGGAATCCATGAGTTTGCCGATTCTCAGTTTGGTCACCTTTTTGCCAAGGGACCTACACGCGAAGAAGCTCGTAAGTCACTTATCTTGGCATTGAAGGAGATTGAGGTTCGCGGAGAGATCCGTACTACCGTCGAGTACCTTGTTCAGCTTTTAGAGACTAAGAAATTCAAGGAGAATACCATTGATACCGCTTGGCTTGATGGTATCATCCGCGAGAAGTCAGTTTCTGTTCAGCAACCTCCCCATCTTGTTGTTGCATCAGCTGCTATTATGAGGGCTCATGAACATGTAAAGAATGCTTCTGAAGAGGTTAAAGATTCCTTCCGTAAGGGACAGGTTTCTACCTCTGGAATTCCTGGAATTAATTCATTTGATTTGGAGATTGCATACCAGGATACCAAATATACTTTCCATATTGACCGTATTTCTGATGATGTATACCGCCTTACTTTGAATGGAGTCTCTTTCGACGCACAAATTACTGTTACTGCTGAGGGAGCTCTTCTTGCTACCTTCGGTGGAGAAACTCATCGCATATTTGGAATGGACGAGCCTCTTGGACTTCGTTTAAGTGTTGATGGAGTCACTATCTTGATGTAAGTTTTCACAGATTTCCTGTTCCTTCTTTAACTTCTGTTGCATTCCTTTCTAACCTTCGGACACAAATTGTTTATAATATCTAGGCCTACCATTTTCGATCCTTCTGAGCTCAGAACTGATGTTACAGGAAAGGTTGTTCGTTACTTGCAGGAGAATGGAGCTGATGTTGAAGTTGGACAGCCGTTCGTTGAGGTGGAAGCAATGAAAATGATTATGCCCATTAAGGCTACTGAATCTGGAAAAATTACCCATAACTTTTCACCTGGAACCGTGATTTCTGCAGGAGATCTTCTTGCTTCTCTCCAGTTGAGAGATCCTTCCAAAGTAAAGAAAATCCTTGATTTTGAAGGAGAACTTGATATCGCCATGAATACTTATGAGTTCGACGAGTCTCAGGCTCTTACAAACGTCCTTGGAGGATACAGCGGAGATGTTGAGGCTACCGTCGCAGCTGCACTTCAGGCTGCAGGCACCAAAGAGGATGCTGCTGAGCTCGTTGTTAATGCCGTGAATGATTTTGTACGTGTTGAGTCTTTGTTTGATGGAAAACTCAAGGATGATGTCGTTCGTCAGTTGACAAAGGACAACGCTGAGACTCTTGATGATGTCATTTCGCTCAATCAGGCACACGCTCAAATTACGAAGCGGTCTGAGGTTATGATTTCTATGATGCGCCAGATTGATCTTTTTAACGACCGTTTTGGACAAGGAAGTATTCCTAGTTCTGTTTTTGAAGCCCTCGAGACCCTTACCAAGTTCCAAGACAAGAGAGTTTATGGAGAGGTGGCTATTGCAGCTGAGAAGATTATTCGTGATGCCAAGGTTCCTGCATTTGAGATTCGTATTGAAGATCTTCGTCGTCAACTTCTCGATGAAGATGTTGATCTTGACAAACTCGCAAAGAGCGCCACTCTTTCAGCTGGAGTCGATCTTTTGACTTATCTCTTCCAGGACGAGAACGTAGATGTACGCACGTTTGCTTTGGAGAGTTACATTCGCCGTGTTTATCGTGCCCATAGAATTCTTGATATTAATGTCTTCGAAGTAGATGGCCAGATGCAGTGCAAGTTTTCTTTCCGTTTTGCTGATGTTCCCGAGAGCAAAGGTGTTGTGCGTCACGGACTTCTGAGTGTTATAGGCTCTAGTGAAAACCTTGCGACCGCTTTACCAACTGTACTATCCACCTTTGGCGCTAATCTTCCAAAGGTTGATTACGATGGTCCTTCTAATGTGTTGCATCTTGTGACTGATGGCGAGGTTCATTCTATTGAGAAGATCGAGGAAGCACTCATATCCCAGATCAAGGAATTGAATATGCTTGGAGTTCGCACTGTCAACCTTTGTGTGCCTGTTGCGAAGCAGGATCCTACCTACTACTCTTTCGTTCAGGGCGATGGATATAAGGAGAACCCTCTACGCAGGAATATGAGACCTACTTTCCACCATCTTCTTGAGCTCAGCCGTCTTGACGCCAACTTCGAGCTTGAACGCCTTCCAGCTGTCCAAAGAAATGTACAGGTGTACATTGGTACTGAAAAGACCAAAATGAGTGTTCGTGGAGGACCTCCTCAGGTTGTATTTGTTCGTGGAATTTCTCATGCACCTGGTCTTATTAGCTTTGCTGGATCTCGTCGTGCACTTGTTCAAGGACTTGATGAGCTCGAGAGAGCTCAGACAAACCCTAAGGTGAACAATCAGGCTTCCTCCCGTATTTTCCTTCATTCTCTTCCCGAGATTGTAGACATGAGTGCTGAGGAAGTTGCATCAGAGTTTGCAGAGATTATGGGACAAGTGAAGAGCAGGCTTGCTGCTCGTCTCCTTAAACTTCGCGTCGACGAGATTGAGGTTAAAGTTAGAGTTCAGACTACTGATGGGGATGGAAATCCTGTAATTGAGTCCGTTCGTCTTGTTGCTACTTCTGTTGAAGGAGAGTGGCTCAAAACTTCTGCTTTCTCTGAGAGGCCTGACCCCATCACTGGAGTCGCTAAAGAGTTCTGTGTTCTTGGGGAAGGTGTAGATGAGGTTTGTATGCTTGATCCCTATGGTTCCTCCAACATCATCGCAACTAAACGTGCTATTGCTCGCCGCGTAGGGTCTACTTATGCATACGACTTCCTTGGATTGCTTGAGGTTGGACTTATTGGACAGTGGGATTCGCACTTGACTTCTCTCGATGACGCAGGCGTGAGAATGCCTACCAATTTATTTTCCAAGCAAGAGTTGATCGAAGACGAGGAGGGAACTCTAGTACCTGGATCTAGAATCATTGGAACAAATAAGTTCGGCATGGTTTCTTGGCTTGTGAACATGAAGACCCCTGAGTATCCTGAGGGTCGCGAAGCCATTTTTGTCGCGAACGATGTTACTGTGCAGAGTGGGTCATTTGGAGTTGATGAAGATGAACATTATATGAAGGCTTCTCAGTTTGCACGTGCTCGCGGTATTCCTCGCGTATACATCGCATGTAACGCAGGTGCTCGTATTGGACTTGTTGACGAGTTGAAGCCCAAATTTCAGATTAAATTTGTTGACGAAAGTTCTCCCAACAAGGGATTCGAGTACCTCTACTTATCTGACGAAGACTACACCGCACTTCCTGAGGGGACTGTCAATGCTCACGAGGTGGCGGAGGGATGGGCAATTGATGATATCATCGGAACTAAGCACGGAATTGGAGTTGAGAACTTGCAGGGATCTGGTATGATTGCAGGAGAAACTTCAAGAGCTTATGATGAGATTTTCACTCTTTCTTACGTAACTGGACGCAGTGTTGGAATTGGAGCTTATCTAGTTCGTCTTGGACAGCGTGTCATTCAGATGAAGCAAGGGCCTATGCTCTTGACTGGATTTGGAGCATTGAATAAACTTCTTGGTCGTGACGTTTACAATTCTCAGGACCAGCTAGGAGGTCCACAAATTATGTTCCCTAACGGTGTTTCTCACGAGATTGTAGATGATGATCAGGAGGGAGTTGCTTCTATCCTTCAATGGTTGAGCTTTGTGCCCAAGTTTATTGGAGCACTTCCTGCTACTCGTGACTGCTCCGATCCTGTTGACCGTGATATTGAGTTCCGCCCCACTCCTATTCCATATGATCCTAGATTAATGCTTGCTGGAACTGCTGATCAAAAGGGATTCTTCGATGAGGGATCTTATAAAGAATACCTTGCAGGTTGGGGTAAGAGTGTCGTTGTTGGACGTGGACGTCTTGGAGGAATCTCCATGGGAGCAATTGCTGTTGAGACCAGATTGGTAGAGCAGGTTATTCCTGCAGATCCTGCTGATGCCAAGTCTAGAGAGGCAGTCCTTCCCCAGGCTGGACAGGTTCTTTTTCCTGATTCTTCATACAAGACTGCTCAGGCAATCCGTGATTTTGATAACGAAGGACTCCCAGTGATGATATTTGCTAACTGGCGTGGGTTCAGTGGAGGATCTCGCGATATGGCCGGAGAAATTCTTAAGTTCGGAGCGATGATTGTCGACGCTCTCCGTGAGTATAAACACCCTGTTTACATCTATTTGCCTCCCCATGGAGAACTTCGTGGAGGATCATGGGTTGTTGTAGATCCTACTATTAATGAAGAGAAGATGTCTATGTATGCTGATCCTGACTCTCGTGGAGGAATTCTAGAGCCCGCAGGAATTATCGAGGTGAAGTTCCGTGAGAAAGATCAGATTGCTGTTATGCATCGTTTGGATCCTGAACTTCAGCTTCTCGACAGCGAGCTTGATGGAGTGTCTGGAATCGATGACGAGGCTGCAGCTTCCATCAAGGAGAATATTGCTGCCCGTGAATCAGAGTTGAAGGCAGTTTACACTCAGGTTGCAACTGAGTTTGCCGATTTGCATGACAAGACTGGTCGCATGAAGGCTAAGGGTGTTATTAAGGAGGCTGTTCCATGGAACCGCGCTCGTGAGTTCTTCTTTTACCTCGCTCAGCGTCGTATCTTAGAGGATGACTTTGTTGCGCAGATTAAGAAGGCTGACCCTACCATGAATTCAAAGGCAGCTATCGCTCTTATCAAGACTTTGTGCTCTGCAGATTATGATGACAATAAGGCTGTCATTGAATTCTTCACTTCCAGTGCCGATGACTTATCTGCGAAGGTTGTTGAGGTCAAGAAGGCTGCTGTTGCTGCCCAGATCGACGCTCTTCAGAAGGAGCTCGGAGAACTTTAAGCTAGTTTCGAACATCAATTGGACATATACATAAACAATCTAACGCAGAATTTATAATCTTATCTTCTTACTCAATGACCTAAGGGTTTTGCGATGTGAGACCTCTACAACTAAATCGCCTACTATGTTTATGTACACAATCAAACCATTCCCATTTATGCGGACTTTTTTTGCTTCGGACGATTCTGAAGTGAAGAGGACGGGTTTACTTTAAATTAAAAATTGAAGTAATATTGTGTAAATAAAAAATAAAACACTGCATAGTATCTGACAAAATCATACATGATTGCCTCACCTTTCTGGAAATGTTCTCATTCTACACTTTTGATGAGCAAGACGTTTTTATGTTTCCTTGGAATTTTTACATAGTATTCTGCGCAAGCTCCATTCTCCATTTTGGCAGCTCGGTTTATTCTTGGGCTTTCGCGAGGTGTTGCCAAGAAGGTTATGCGCAGACAGCAGCTGCTGGATTCTGAAATTCTATCAAGCATCTAGTCTAAAAGCGACGATCGTGGCTCGATGCAATGTTGGAATGGAAACTTATTTCAGTAAATTCCATGAAGGGATAGCAGGCGAAGTTAGAAAAGGTGAAGAATCACAAAGACCTTTTGTCTTTCCCCCTTCATTTCGAACAACAAATAAGCAGCCGTGGGGAAGCCGGGAGAGTAAATTATGATTTTGGTGTTGCCTGTTGAGGTAGGAAATCGTTACTCGTTACACCAATAAATCACAGATCACAGCCAATACCTGAGAAAATGATTTGGATTCAAAATTGAAGAGCAATGCTGAGCAAAAAAAAGACGTGAAGAAATAATATTGCTAAGCATTGACGTCAAAGAAAGCTGAATTCCTTTCTTCTTCTGAGATCCGCGGTGGTGCAAACAAGCGACAAGAGATTTATTTGTACCAGTGCAATTGGCAATTGGATTACTCCAAGTAGCACGCTCGCTCCACTCCCCTATCACTCTGCGGTGTTAATCAACCTCTATTCACAAATCGTGCATAAAGTGTAAAGTAAAAGACAATGACAGACTCCAATCTATTCCGATTGTGTATTAATAAGAAATGGCCTGAGGCGAGGAAATATTTATCTTCCGATGCAGCAGAGGAGGAAAAGAAATCAAATATCATGTACTGTAATCATAATGGGCAGACATGTTTACATCGAACATGCTACGGTGAGACACCTGATGATATTATAAAGGCAATGCTTGATATTGGAGGAAAGGAATTGGTCATGAAAGTAGACATTGGTAATCGAACAGCACTCCACTTGGCATGTTTTGGTGGTGCATCCTATGATATCATCAAGATACTGGTTGATGTTGGCGGGAAAGATCTCGTAATGGCAAAGAGTAAGGATGGTTATACTGAATTACATCACTTATGTTGGTATATCAGGAGCCACACCAAGGTCGCCGAGAAAATCAAACTCATTCTTGAAGTTGGTGACGCCAATCTACTCCTGTCAGCAAAGAATCATGCTGGGAACACACCGCTCGAGATCGCAACTGGCAATGGTGCATCCAAGAAAATCAAGAAGCTCCTCACACTTCAATCAACTACCAATTCCACGACAAACAACGACAGTCCATCTGCAAACATTGTACCAGCAGATAATAGTTCTCCCATCACACAATCGAGCCAAGAACAAGATACCACACAAAGCTCTTCTACTAACAATGATCCAAACATTCCTATTCGCGGACTTGGTATTGATCAAAATCATCAAAGCCAACTAAGGGAAGCGAAGGAAGAGGCTAAGGCGATCCAACAAGACTTAGATCAAAAGTGCATAGATTATTCAGATCTCGAAGAGAAATATCAGAGCCAACTCAAGGAAGCGAAGGAACAAATATTGCAGATCCAGCAAGACTACGATCAAAAGTGTGCAGCACACACCCAGGAGCTAGAAGAATCCAATAAGAAGATTGTAGATGTAGTAGCTACAGTTGAAGCCCAAAGAGTTACAATTGTTGCTCTATCAAATGAGAAGGACGATATCGAGAAGGAATGTAGAGATGAAGTAGACAAACTGACGCAAATGTGCTCTCAGCGAAGGGAAGAGCTGCAGCTATTGAGAGATTCCAGAAATGGAGAAGGTACCAAGACGAAATATAGC